>ERZ772932.22-NODE-22-length-105961-cov-10.393273_pt1 | contig 105961 bp, 74 predicted proteins | sample MGYA00511684_ERZ772932 | MGnify/ENA primary metagenome ERZ772932 (study PRJEB29015, sample SAMEA2738078) | human oral metagenome | biome: human oral; feature: human-associated habitat; material: saliva | place: China | collected 2210 ...
GGCCAAGGTTTCAGGGTGGTCGAGGCCCAGGGTGCGGGCGACGTCGTCGAGGTTCTGCTCGAAGAGGGGGATGGCCTCGTCGAGCCTGCCCGCATCCCGGTAGATGCCGGCGAGGCTGTGGCGTGAGGCCAAGGTTTCAGGGTGGTCGAGGCCCAGGGTGCGGGCGACGTCGTCGAGGTTCCGCTCGAAGAGAGCGATGGCTTCGTCGAGCCGGCCCGCGTCCCGGTAGGTGCCAGCGAGGTGGTGCCGTGAGACCAAGGTTTCAGGATGGTCGAGGCCCAGGGCGCTGCTGACCTCGTCGAGGTTCTCCTGGTACAGGGGGATGGCGTCGTCGAGCCTGCCCGCATCTCGGTAGGTAGCGGCGAGGTTGAGGCGCGCGGCCGAGGTGCCGGGGCTGTCGGGCCCCATGATGCGCATGGCGTCTGCGAGGATCTGCTTTTTCAGGGTGATGGCCTCGTCGAGTCTGCCCGCTTCCCAGTAGGTGTCGGCGAGATGGTCACGCGCGGTGAGGGTGCTGCGGTGGTCGGGGCCCAAGACGCGGCTACGGCCGCTGAAAACCTGCTCGTACAGGGTGATGGCCTCCTCGAGCCTGCCGCTCGCTCTGTAGGCGCCGGCGAGGTCGAAACGTGAGGTCAGGGTGCGGGGATGGTCGAGACCCAGGACGCGGATGGAGTCCTCGAGGATCTGCTCGTACAGGGCGATGGCTTTATCGAGCCTGCCCGCATCCCGGTAGGAGCCGGCGAGACTGTTGCGTGAGGTGAGGGTGTCGGGGTGGTGGGGGCCCAAGGCGTCGCAGGCCCGGGTCACGGAGTCAGTGAGGCAAAGGGCCAGCTGCGACATCCCAAGGCTGGTCGCGTAGTGCAGTGTCTCGGCGAGCTTTGAAGACACCTGTGGCTCAGAATACAGTGAATGAGAGTAGTCCTGTGATGTGACTGAGAGCAGCTGCTCGATGAGATGGTGGGTCTCGTGTCGCCGCTGTTCAGGATTCTCTAGGCGATCTACGTCAATCCCGCTGAGAACTGATGCGGCGCACGTACGCGCCTCACCGAGCTTCTTCTGGTCATTCAGGTAGGTTTCCCGGTACACGTGTCCCTGGAGCCAGTGAATGAAGGTCTTGTCGCCGTCGCTGGATTCTTGGATGACGGAAGCACTCTTCAGAACAGACAGAGTGTCGCGTACTGCATCGGAGTCGCCGTCGAGCTTTAAGAGCCAGTGAGTCGGCACTCCGGAAGCAGCCAGGAGGGACAGTGTGTTGAGGAGCGATACGGCGATCCTCTCCTGCTGAGGATGCGTGGTTCTGAGCTGCTCCAAGACCTGTTCATAGGCCATGAGCAGCGCCGTGCCGACGGCGTCGGGGTAGTTGGCACCCTCGAGGCGACTGATGCTTGACTCGAGCGGGTGATGACTGAGCCTGTCGAGGTAGCCGGATAAGGCGTATCCGCCCTGTTGTGCTGTCGCGGCGGCTTGGGCTATGGCAAGGGGCACGTCGCCCAGCGCATCCGCGATCCGGTCAGCTGCTTCGCGGTGAGTGTCGCCGGTACGCTCGCACAGGAGGGAGACCGACTGCTCCCGATCGAAGGCGCCCACCGCCAACCGCAGCCACCCCAGGCCGTCCCAGTCGAAGTGACGCGGGGTGGTGATGAGGACCCGGACTCCAGCGCCCTCGGGGATGAGGTCTCTCAGGTCGTCGGGGTTCTCCACGTTGTCGAAGACGAAAAGGCGGTCCGCCGCCTCTGCTGAGCGCAGCTGATCCAGGAGGCGCTGAACAATGACCTCCAGAGGAATGTTCTTCGGTGCGTCGATACCGATCCGCAGTGCGAACTCGTAGAGACCGGCAAGGATCTCCTTACGTGAGGCCGCATGAATCCAGGCGACAAGGGGCCAGCCCTCCTCCTCGCACCTGGCCGCAACCGCAGCGGCCAGCTGAGTCTTGCCGCTTCCTCGCATCCCCGTCAGAACCGTGCGAGGCTCGGCGTGAGTGAAGACGGCCTCGAAGAGCTCATCCTGTCCCTGCCGCTTGACGAAACCTGTGGCGACCGTCGGGCGACTGCCGAAGCGAATTCGCTTGGGAGAAGCGGATGGGTGGCTTGTGGTCATACTACGAATCTCCCCGATGTCCTTAGCCGACGTCCTCAGCGGCTCATCAGTCTGCGCTTACCCCAGGGGTGGTCGTGTCGCCTATCGTACAAGCGGAGGACGACGCAGAAGCAGGATTCGTACGGCGTCGGAACCCGACGCTGAGGAGCACAGAAAACACGTGGGCAACGGAAAGATCCGTTGCCCACGTGAAGAATGCCGGCGGAGAGGAATCGACGTCGGTGAGACGGGCTCCGTCAGGCGGCGACAGTGCTGGCGTGGAAGACGAACGTCCTAGAGGGAGTTGGTCCCAGCTAGCACCATGATGACCAGGCCCAGCAGCACGCGGTAGACGAGGAAGGACGTGAACTTGTTGGAGGACACGAAGCGCAGCAGCCAGGCGATGGTCGCGTAGGCGACGACGCCGGAGACGACGGTCGCGATGATGGTGGGCGTCCAACCCACGGTACTGCTGATGGCGCTGGCCTCGGTGATGGCCTCCAGCAGGCCGGCCGCGACCAGGGATGGGATACCCATGTAGAAGGACAGGCGCGTGGCCGTCACCCGGTCGAACTTGAGGAACAGGCCGGCGGAGATCGTCGCCCCGGAGCGGGAGATGCCGGGGAGCACCGGGGACAGGGCCTGGAACGCACCGATGATGAGGGCGTCCTTGACGGTCACGTCCTTCATGCCCTTGGAGAGGTTCTGCTGGCGGTCGGCCAGCCACATGACTGCCGACCAGATGATGAGGGCCCCGGCGATCACCCACAGGGAGCGGACCGATTCCTCGATGAACTTCTTGAGCAGCAGCCCGACGACGGCCACCGGGATCGATCCCAGGATGATGCCCCAGCCGAGCGTGTAGTCGGGGTCCTGGCGGGCCTGCTGGTTGCTCAGCCCCTTGAACCAGGCGGTGACGATACGGACGATGTCGGCCCAGAAGTAGATGATGGCGGCGATGATCGCGCCGACCTGGATGACGGCGCTGAAGGCTGTTGTGCCTGGTTGAGTGATGTCGTGGCCGAGAAGTGTCTCGACGATATTGATGTGTCCGGTGGAGGACACCGGGAGGAACTCGGTGATGCCCTCGACGATGCCGATGAGGACAGCGTGCAGCCAGTGCAAAGGGACTCCTGGGGTGGACGGTTGGTGGACTCACGGCAGGTTACCGGCGCACGAGGTGGGGAAACGGCTGGGTCACTGTGGTACCCGCCGCAGCGGTGGCGGTTCAGCCGCGCGGCGACACCGGGGCAAAGGCCCAACTCTGCGGCCGCATATCAGTTTGTATCCCTTTTATAACGTTGGATGCGGGACAAGTCCAGCCCGTGCGGCCTCGGCGTGTGACCGAGGATCGGCCGTCGGCTGCTGCGACTCACTCCATGACGAGGTGTGCTGCGTGCTCGCGCAGGTACTCGCGCAGATAGGGGGCGGCGAAGTCGACCTTGCCGTAGCCGGCGGTCTTGATGATTCCGGCGGCGAGCAGCCGGTTGCGGTAGACCGACACGTAGTTGACGGGGCGGTCCATGCGTTCGGCGATGTCGGCGATCTGTGACGGGCCGTCGTCCTTGGCCATGCACACGAGCATCGTGCGGTCGACGTCGGACAGGTCGCGCAGCGCCGGAGCGTGCACCAGGTTGCCGAGGCGCAGTCGGGCGGCGGTTGTTCCTGCGGCGACTGCTGGCTGGGTCACCGGGCCGTCACCACTGTGCTTCCACACCTGATACCCCACGAGCTGGATCATGAATGGGTAGCCGCCGGTCGCGTTCGCGCACTCCTGAGCCAGGTCGTTGCTCAACGCCTTCGCGCCCGTGTCGAAGGTCGACTTCAGGGCGTCACAGACGTCGTCGATGGCCACCTCGCCGAGCTCTATCCGCTCGGCCCGGCGCAGGAAGGTGGTGATGTCGTCATTGAGGAGCTCCTCAACGGCCTTGGGGAGGCCTGCCATAAGAAGGCCGATGGGAGCCCCCTCGCGAATGAGGTGCTGCACCTCTGCGGACAGGGCTCGCAGCTCCTCGCGCGGAATGGCATGTACTTCGTCGATCGTGAGCAGCAGACCGGTGCCGTGCTCCGCGAGCCACTGGGTCAGTGCTCGCGCCTTCTGCCGCCAGGAGGGCTCAGGATTGGGTGCGTGCTCGAGTGTCGCGCTACCGCCACCAAGCGGTGTGCTCAGGCTCAAGGAGGTCAGCCGTGAGCGCTCCTTGCCGGCGAGCTGCGACAGCTGGCGAGTGAACTCGGCGGCGAGTCGGTCCATGAGCCCCTCGCGTGCGGTCTCATCAACGACCACCCAGCCCCGCTCTCGTGCTGAGTCTCCCAGAGCGGTGAGCATGACGGTCTTCCCGACGCCCCTGGCGCCAGTGATGAGCTCCAAGAGCCCAGGCGCTCCGGGGCCGTCGTCGAGGCTTTCCAGAAACTCCTCAATGACGCGGTTTCGGCCAACAAGCAACGGAGGCGTTGCTCCCGCTGTTGGTTTGAAGGGGTTGGCCATATGTGATCGTCTCCACTTTTGCGAGTTTTAGATCTTTTAGATCTTTTATAACTTCGGGGTGCACTGACGTCCAGCAGAAGGGAACGTCGGCTCAACCCAGGGTCGCTCAGTCCGTCTCAGCGCTCAGGTGGTGCAGGGCGACGTCGTGCAGCAGCGAGTTCGTGGCCACCGCGTTGCCCCCGAAGGGTCCGGGCTCGCCGTCCAGGGAGGTGAAGCGCCCGCCCGCCTCGGTGACCACGGGCACGAGCGCCGCCATGTCATAGAGCTCGAGCTCGGGCTCGGCGGCCAGGTCCACGGCGCCCTCGGCCACGAGCATGTAGGACCAGAAGTCCCCGTAGGCACGGGTGCGCCAGCACGACTGCATGAGCCCCAGCATCCCGCGCAGCCGCTTGGTCTGCGCCCACCCCGACAGCGAGGAGTAGGACATCGAGGCCCGGGTGAGGTCGTCGACGCCGGACACCGACAGCCGCCGCGCCGAGCTCAGCGAGCGCCCGGTCCAGGCTCCGCCGCCGGACACGGCCCACCAGCGCCTCCCCAGCGCGGGGGCCGAGACCAACCCGACGACGCACTGGCCGTCCTCGATGAGGCCGATGAGCGTGGCCCACACCGGCACGCCCCGCACGAAGTTCTTGGTCCCGTCGATCGGGTCGATGACCCACTGGCGCGAGGAGTGCCCGGTGGTGGGCAGCTCCTCACCCAGGACGGAGTCGCGCCCGCGCGCCCGCCCCAGCTGCTCGCGGATGACGCGCTCGGCCTCCTTGTCGGCCTCGGTGACCGGCGTGAGGTCCGACTTGGTCTCCACGGTGAAGTTGCCGGCGTCGAAACGAGCCAGGGTGAGGCTGTCCACCTTGTTGGCGATCGTGTGCGCCAGGTGCAGGTCATCGCGCCAGCGCCGCTGCTTGGCCGGGGGAGCCGTCAGCGCGGGCTGCGCCGCTGCCGGTGAGGGCGCCGCGGGCGGTTCCGGAAAGACGGGGCGCTGTGGGCGGGGAGTCTCGCTCATGGCACCACGGTAACGGGGGAGCGGGCTCGGCGAGACCCCACCGTCGTCGGGCGCGCCACCCGGCAGGCCGCCCGGCGTGTGCCGAGTCGTTATCTCGCCGTGAGATTCCTGGCGGCGTCAGAGGTGCGGTGGAGGTGTGGGGGAGGGGTGGTTTATTTCCCGTTATATTGCGGAAGAACGGCATCGGTCATCGCGCGGATAGGTGCCTTCGATTTGGCGGGCTGTTATTGGTTCGTTACGCTGACGAGTATGACCCAACCCGGGAGGCTCAATGCAGCATAATGCCGGTTTTACCAGGGATGACGTCGTCACAGCGGCCCTTGAGATCGGTGTGGACCGGTTCACGATGGGTAAGGTGGCGCGTCGGCTCGGGGTGAGTGCGGCTGATCTGGGACGCACTGTCAGCTCTCGTGACGACCTGCTCGTGGCTTGCCTGGAGCGTGTGTCCGCCGACGCCACACTGCCCCCCACCGGCCTGAGCTGGCAGGACTACCTGCGCCGGCTCTCCGACTCGCTGTGGGACGTGCTCGACGCCCATCCCGGCCTGGACCACACCCTCATCAACCTGGCCTGGGCCTACGTGCCCTTCATGTCCGTGGCCAAGCGCGCCCACAACGCCCTCGTCTCCGGGGGTCTGCGCAGCGAGGACGCCTACCTGGCGCTCAACTACACCCTCTCGACGGTTCTGACCGCCCACCAGCAGGCGGTCGCCATGGCCGAGACCGTCGAGTCCGACCGTCAGCCGGGCCGCAGCGAGCGCGGCATCGACGTCGCCACCCGCATGTGGGACGAGCGCTTCGGCGACTCGAACGCCGCCCTGGGCATGCGTGGGCCCAATGAGCTGCACAGTGGCGACGATGCCGACCGCGTCCCCTTCCGCCCCAAGGAGTCCTGGCTGGACCGCGGTGCGATGGCTCCCAAGCTGGAGGTCATCATCGGCGGCTTCTCCAGCCTGAGCGACGTCCTGTCCGGCGCCGGGAGCAACAGCGCCTCACGGGGGCCATCCCCCGCTTCACAGTCCAACGACACCAGGGAGTCCTCCGTGAACACTCTCGTTCTCGTCTTCCACCCCAACATCTCCGAGTCCCGGGTCAACAAGGCCCTCGGGGCCGCGGCGGAGTCGCTCGGCGGCAACATCACCGTGCGCTACATGTACGACCTCTACCCCGACTTCAACATCGATGTGGCCACCGAGCAGGCGGCTCTGCTGGGCGCCGACCGCATCGTGCTGCAGTACCCCATGTACTGGCTCTCCTGCCCGCCCCTGCTCAAGAAGTGGCTCGACGACGTCCTCACCTTCGGCTGGGCCTACGGCTCGACCGGCACGGCCCTGCACGGCAAGGAGCTGCTCCTGGCCGTCAGCGTCGGCGGCGCCGGCAGCGCCTACGGCCGCGAGGGCGCGCACATCTACACGATCCACGAGTTCCTGCGGCCCATGCAGGGAACCTCGCGAGTCATCGGCACCAAGTACGCGGTGCCCTTCCTGTCGGTGGGCGCCCTGGAGATCACCGATGAGGCCATCGCCCGCCGGGCGCAGGACTACGCCGCGGTCCTTCAGACCCCCGAGCTCCCGCTGCTCGACATCTTCGGCTGAGGCGCTTTACGTCCCTGAGCCTGCTGGGTCCCCGTCGGCGCGATGGCCGGCGGGGACCCAGCGTATCTGTGGGGAGGCGCCGTAGGATCTCGGCATGGTTGAGATCGTTGCGTACCGGCCGGAGCAGCGTCAGGCGCTGCTGGACCTGTCCCTGCGCGCCTGGGCTCCAGTCTTCCCACTCATGGAGCAGGACGTGCCCGCCTTCGTCTACCGCTCCTTCTACCCCGAGGGCTGGCGGCAGCGACAGTTCTCCGATCTTGCCGAGGTCCTCGACGGCGAGCCCGACGGCGTCGATGTCGCCGTCCTCGACGGTCGCCCGGTGGGCTGGGTGTGCACCCGTCTGCACCCCGAGGACAGGATGGGGGAGGTCTATATCGTCGTCGTCGACCCCGACTACCAGCGTCGCGGCATCGGGCGGGCCCTCATGAACCACTCCACGGAGCGGTCCCGGGCCGCCGGGATGGCCATGGTGATGGTGGAGACCGGCGGGGACCCGGGGCACGCCCCAGCCCGCGCCACCTACGAGGGGCTCGGCTTCCAGCGCTGGCCGGTGGCGCGCTACTTCAAGGACCTGGCCGACGGCGACTGAGACACCCGTGAGACGCCCCGAGGGCCCAGACCGGCGAACCGGCCTGGGCCCTCGGGCATGGTGGAGGCTGCCTGGTGGCGGACTCAGCCGCGGCGGTCCAGTACCGGCAGGTTCGTGGACTGCAGGGTGGCGGCGTAGTCCTCAGCCCGCTGAGCCAGGGTCTCATCGGTGATGGTGAGGATCCCGGTGGTGGTAAAGGGCTCGAGATAGGTCATCTGGACCATGTTCGCCGTCGCCTGGAGGGGGCGCAGCAGCTCGGTGAGCGTGTAGCCGTAGGAGGACTCGTGGCTGTAGGCGTCACCGGGACCGCCGGTGCTCACGGCCACCAGCAGCTCCTTGCCGGCCAGGGCCTTACCGGTCGAGCCGTAGGCCCAGCCGTAGAGGAGCACGTCGTCGAGCCACTGCTTGAGCAGTGCGGGGGTGGAGTACCAGTACATGGGGAACTGGAGGACGACCCTGTCGGCGGCCTCCAGGGCGGCCTGCTCGGCGGCGACGTCGACCTTCTGGTCGGGGTAGAGGTCGTACACGTAGCGCACGGTGACGTCGTCTCCGAGGGACTCGGCCTTGGCCGCCAGGGACCGGTTGGCGCGCGAGGTGGACATGTCGGGGTGGAAGACGAGAACGAGGGTCTTCATGAATGCTCCTGTTGTCAGACGGTGATGGTGGGGTGTGCGGTTCGGCTCAGGGCTCCAGGAGCACCTTGATGGCGCGGCGCTCGTCCATGGCCTTGTAGGCCTCGGGGGCCTCCTCCAGGGGCAGGCGCAGGGTGAAGACCTTGCCGGGGTTGATCTCGCGCTTGAGGATGCGGTCGATGAGGTCGGGCAGGAAGCGACGCACGGGCGCGGGGCCGCCCAGCATGTGGATCTCGGCGAAGAAGAGCTGGTCGCCGGGCAGGGAGACGCCGTGGGCGACGCCCACGTAGCCCAGGTGCCCGCCGGGGCGGCAGGAGGCGATGGCCTGCATCATCGAGGTCTGGTTGCCCACGGCCTCGACGACGCCGTGCGCGCCGTAGCCGCCGGTGAGCTCCTTGACCTTCGCGGCGCCCTCGTCGCCGCGCTCGGCGATGACGACGTCGGCGCCGAACTCGCGGGCGAGCGCCGCCCGGTCCTCGTGGCGGGAGAAGGCGATGACCTTCTCAGCCCCCAGGGCCTTGGCGGCCAGGACGGCGGACAGGCCCACGGCGCCGTCGCCGACCACCGCGATGGTCTTGCCGGGGCCGGCCTGGGCGGCGACGGCCCCGAACCAGCCGGTTCCCAGGACGTCGGAGGCGGCCAGCAGCGAGGCGATGATCTCGGGGTCCTCGGGCTTGCCGCCGGGAACGACGACGAGGGTGCCGTCGGCCTGGGGGACACGGGTGTACTCGGCCTGGGTGTCGCCCATGAAGCCGCCGTTGGCGCAGCGGGACTGGAAGCCGTCCTCGCAGATCTCGCAGGTGTTGTCGCTGATGCAGAAGGAGCCGACGACGAAGTCGCCGACCTTGACGCTCGTGACGTCGTCGCCGATCTCGACGACGGTGCCCACGTACTCGTGGCCCATGGGGCGGGCCTCCTCCAGGGTGGAGATGCCCCGGTAGGGCCACAGGTCCGAGCCACAGACGCAGGCGGCCTCGAGCTTGACGACGGCGTCGGTGGGTTCGATGACGTGGGGGACCTCGCGGTCCTCGACACGGACGTCTCCGGCGGCGTGCATGACAACGCCGCGCATGGTGGCGGGCAGGGCGGGAGCAGAAGCAGTCACAGGTATGTCCTCACATCAGTTCTGGTTGATATGTGAAGACTAGGTGCGGGCCTCGGCGCGGGTCCACCGCTCACAGGTTCTGTCGGGGCAACCCTGCGGGGTCGCGGGGGACCGGTCGTGGTTCGTGAGACTGGTGTGTTTCGGCACGAGCGCGGGCGAAGATCGGTGCCGGCGAGCGGGAATTCAGGCTCGCAGGCGCTCGCGGGTGATCGCGCTCGGCCGAAGCCGGGGCGCGGGCGGCGCCGTGTCCTACCCGGCCTTGCTGCCCGACGCCGTGTCCCGGGTCTTGCGCGGAAGAGGCAGAACCAGCGGGGTCCCGGTGAGTGGGTCGGCAATGACCTGGACCTTCAGGCCGAAGACCTCCTCAACCATCTCAGCGGTGACGACCTCCTCGGGCCGCCCGTGGGCCAGGATGCTGCCGGCGCGCATGGCGATCACCTCGTCCCCGTAGCGACAGGCCTGGTTGAGGTCGTGGAGCACCGCCACGATGGTGGTGCCCAGCTCGGCGTTCAGGTCCCGGCACAGCTCGAGGAGGTCCACCTGGTGGGCCAGATCCAGGTAGGTGGTCGGCTCGTCGAGCAGGAGGATGTCGGTGCGCTGGGCCAGGGCCATCGCCACCCACACCCGCTGGCGCTGCCCGCCGGAGAGTGCGGACACGTGCCGGTTGGCCAGACCAACGACGTCGGTGCGCTCCATGGCCTCGGTGACGGCCGCGTCGTCGTCGGCCGACCACTGGCGCAGCAGCGACTGGTAGGGATAGCGGCCGCGCGCCACCAGCTCGTGGACGGTGATCCCGGGCGGGGCGATGGAGGACTGGGCCAGCATGCCCACCCGCCGGGCCAGCTTCCTGGGGGCCAGGGTGGCGATGTCGCGACCGTCGAGGACCACCTGCCCGGAGCCTGGGGACAGGACCCGACTCATGGCGCGCAGCAGCGTGGACTTCCCGCAGGCATTAGGGCCCACGATCATTGTCACCGCGCCCGGGGTGATGGCCGTGCTCAGGTCCTCAATGACCGGATGGCTGGGATGGTAGGCCAGGGAGATGCCCCGGACGCCCAGGCCCGTGGTGGGGGCCTGGGCGTCTGAGCGGGCGTCCGATGAGACCGGAGCGGGCACGGACTACTTCTTCTTCGGCAGCGTGTCCGTCACCGTGGTCATGACGAGCCGTGCCGCGGTGGGGCCGGCGTTGAGGAAGAAGGCGTCGTCGTCAACGCGCACGGCGTGCTTGTCGTTGACGGCCTTGAGCCCCGCCCACAGGGGCATGGCGGTCAGCTCGGTGTTGTTCTTGTCCTTGTCCTTCTCGTCCTTCGGGGTCTTCTGCGCCCCGTAGAGGATCCAGTCGGCTTCTGCCTCAGCCAGAGTCTCGGAGCTGATGTCCTTGTTGCCGTTGTCGGTGAAGGTCTGGGTGCTGGGGCGGGCGACGCCCATATCGGACAGGACCGAGCCGGCCAGCGAGACCGCCCCGAAGGTGCGGAGCTTGTCGCTGGTCTTACGCAGCAGGGAGACGGTGGGGTTGCCGTCAATGGCGGAGCCGGCCTTCTCGGCGTCGACCTGATAGGTCTCCATCCACTTCTTGGCGGTCTCCGGCTTGCCCAGGGCGTCGGCCACGAGGAGGAAGTCCTGCTTCCACGCCTCGCTCTTGCCCTGGGTGACGACAGTGGGCGCCACCTCGGACAGGGACTTGTAGAGGGTGTCGATATCGTCCTTGCCCGCCTGGTTGACGAGGATGAGGTCCGGGGACAGGTTGCCGATGTCCTCGACGCTGGGGGACTTGCGAGAGCCGACGTCCTTGATCGCGCCCATCTTGTCGGCCTGCTTGGGGAAGGCCTTCTTGAGGTACTCCGGGACCGTTGCGGCGCCGTCGCCCTTGGTCGAGCCGATCGGCACGACGCCCAGGGTCAGGGCGACGTCGAGCTGGCCGGTGGACAGGATGACGACCTTGGTGGGGGCCTTCTTGATCTCGGTGGTGCCCTTGAAGTGGACGACCTTACGGGGGAAGACGTCGTCGGCCTTGCCCGAGCCCTTGCCCTCGGGCATGCCGGTGGGCACAGACGATGTGGGCTTGACCTTGGCGGTCGAGGAGGCGCTGGAGTCCGCCTTCTTACCGGAGCAAGCGGCGAGGACGGGGATGGTGGTGGCCAACCCTGCGAGGACGAGAGCGCTGCGGCGGCTGTAGTGGGATGTCATGGGCTTAGGCTAACCTAAGTCATAGCGTTTTTATCAAGAATCATCCTGAGGAAAGGTGGGGACGTGGCGGAGGTCGCTCGTCAGTCGCAGCCGGGAGCTCTGGCGTGATCGCCCGGTGGTGGGAGCGCCGCCGTGGCTGTGGTGAGGAGTCTGCCGGGACGTCCGCCCCTACGTCAGTGGGGGTTCCGGTGGGTGGGACCGTCCTTGTTCTCGGGGTGCTGTCGGTGCTCCTGTGCCTGGTGAGCCTGGCCATTGGGTCGCACAGTCTGACGCTGGAGGAAGTGGCCAGTGCCTTCGTGCCGGGGAGGACGACAGTCGCCTCGGTCATTGTCTGGCAGCTGCGGATGCCGCGGACCGTCCTGGCGGTCATGGTCGGCGCCGCGCTGGCCGTGGCCGGGGTTGTCATGCAGGGGCTGACCCGCAATCCCCTGGCAGAGCCGGGCATTCTCGGCATCAATGCCGGAGCGTCGCTGTCGGTGGTCCTGTCGATGTCTCTGCTGGGGCTGACAGATGTGAGTGACTTTCTCTGGTTCGCCTTCGCAGGGGCCGCCCTGGCCGCCGGCCTCGTCCATCTCATGTCGGTGCGCAGTGCCGACGCCGGACCTGCCAGACTCGTGCTGGCCGGGGTGGCCCTGGGGGCGAGTCTGCGGTCGATCACCGGGACCATCACGATGTATGACTCCGTCACCTTCGACTCCTATCGCTTCTGGGTTCTGGGCTCGCTGGCGGACCGGGATGCGGTGCTGCTGGCGTGGGTGGCGCCCTTCCTCGCCGTCGGGCTGGTGCTGGCCCTGGCCTCGGGGCTCACCCTCAACGCCTTGGCGCTGGGGGAGGAGCAGGCCAAAGCGCTGGGTGTCAGCCCGAGGAACGCTCGGGCGCTGGCACTGACCTCGATCACTCTGCTGTGTGGGGCGTCGACGGCGGCGGTCGGGCCGATCTCCTTCGTTGGGCTGGTGGTCCCGCAGGTGCTGCGGCTGGCCCTGGGGGCTGACCAGCGCAGGCTGCTGGCGGTCTCCCTCGTCGCCGGACCGGTCCTGCTGCTGGCCGCCGACGTCGTCGGGCGGGTCATCCTGGACTCCGGCGAGATGGAGGCGGGGGTCGTGACCGCATTCATCGGAGGTCCGGTGCTGCTGGTCATGGTCATCCAGCGCATGGGGGTGAGAGGGTGATGAGGAGGGTTCGGGACGTGGCCGGTAGCGCGGCGTCGGAGACCGACGGTTTGCGCCTCGGGGCCCCGGCCTCTCAGTTGCGATGCCCTGTTGGACGTCGCAGGGCTTTCCTCGTCCACCGGCAGGCCGCTGTGGTGACGGTGCTGGCGCTTGCTGCGGCGCTGGCCGTGGTGGCTGTCTCGGTGCTGTTCGGTGCCTACAACATCTCCGGGATCGACGCGCTGCACACACTGCTGACGGGGTCTGGAAGCAGGATGGATCGCTTCTTCGTGCTCAACCAGCGGCTTCCGCGCGCGGTCGCGGCGGTGCTGGTGGGGGCGATGCTGGCGCTGTCGGGTGCTGTCTTCCAGAGCCTGTCGCGAAATCCCCTGGGCAGCCCCGACATTGTGGGTTTTACGACCGGCGCCTCCAGTGGTGGGTTGTTCATGCTTCTGCTGGCGGCGTCGGCGAGTGATCTCCAGGTCTCGGTGGGGGCGGTCCTCGGAGGCTTCGCGACCGCGGCGGTGGTCGCTCTTGTCTCGCGGCGCGGTGGCGTGGGCGGCGACAACCTGATCCTGACCGGGGTCGCCATCTCCGAGATGCTCTCGGCGGTCAACAGCTACCTCATCTCCCAAGCCAGTCTGCCTAGTGCCGAGACGGCCAAGGCCTGGCAGTACGGTTCCTTCAACGCGATTTCCTGGGGGCAGGTCAAGCCCCTGGCTCTGGCTGCCGCGGTGCTGCTGATTCAGGTGGTGTGGCTCGTGCGGCCTGCGAGTCTGCTGGAGATGGGCGACGACGCCGCGACCAGCCTGGGACTGCGGGTTGGCAGGGTGCGCGGCGCGATGCTCGGCTACGGCGTCGTGCTGGCGGCGATCTGTGTGGCAACGGCTGGACCGATCGGCTTCATCGCCTTGGCCGCACCGCAGCTGGCGCGCCGGTTGAGCCGGTCGGCTGGGATGACGATGATCGCCTCGGCGGCGATGGGGGCGTTGCTGCTGGGCGGGGCTGATTTTCTGGCGCAGCGGCTTCTCAGTCCCTTCCAGATTCCGGTGGGCCTGGTCAGCGCTGCGGTGGGCGGGCTCTACCTCGTCTGGCTGCTCATGGCTCCCCTGGGGCGTGCGGAGCGGGCCGGCTGAGGCCAGCGTGAGTGCCAGCGCGTCTGCGACCGTGGCCCGTACCGAGAGGAGCAACACCTACACCAACGCCTTCGCGTTCCGTGCCCTCGCAAGCACCTTGGTCGCCGACGTTGTTCCTTCGCAAGCCAGGCTGCTGCATTTTAGGAACTCGTGTTTCCCACGCAACTGATGGACCTCCGCCTTGAGCTTCGTGAGTTTCAAGCCGACTCGGAGGTCTTCTGACTGTCCAGGCCGGTGGCGTGCTCCTTCCTGCACCGTGCGGCCCGGTTGCCCACGTCTGTGGCTCACAAGATCGTAGGACTCGGTCACCTCCGCTGTGGTGGCCCTCCACAGGCCGCTTCACGCTCAATCTGTGTCCAGCAGTTACTCTAAGTACTTCGCTGCTCGCATGGTCTCTTCCCATATCCACTCATGAAAAGAGAATCTCCCCAAGTCCGAGAAACGCCAGGCACTCCACACATGCTGGTGGTGAGGTCAGTGGTGCAGCTCAAGCAACTGCTCCAGAATGGACACCACCGCGCCGGGGCGTGAGGGGACGCGGACCGTCTGCCTCCTTGCCGTGACTTCTTTCAGCCCGTCCCCGACAATGACACCGATGTCTGCCGCGCGGATCATCTCCACGTCGTTGGCGTCGTTGCCTACCGCGACCCACGTGGAGACGGGGCGATGGCGAAGGCCTGGTGCCTGCCCCATGACGGCTGTCCTTTCTGTGGTATCCGCCCCTCCCGAGGCGGCCGGCTCCTCCTCGCCGGTCGGCAGCCTCATGCAGATGCTCTTGTCCACCCCTGCCGCGCAGACGTCGACCACGCCGTCCTCGTGCGGGTAGGCGACGACGCCGTCAAGGCGTAGACCCAGCAAGTCCTGGAGAGCGCCCGCGGGCTCCGGGCCGCCCGTCTCCTGCGCGCCAGCAGCCCTCGTACCCGGACCAGCCGCTCCCTGTAGCGGATCGGCAATCCTCTGCCTGATGATGTCCTGCCCCACACGGCCCTGGTACCTCCTGCTGACGACCGTCACCTTGAGCACATCCTCAGTCGGGACCTGCGCCGGGTCGGTGCACCACGCGCCATCCGGGTAGTCCCGCATGTGCTCCAGGCCGTCCCAGAGGCCCGGTGCCGTCTCGGAATCTTGGCTGCCCCTTCGCCGGGACTTCTTCTCCACCCCTGTCTCTGGGGACTCAGCGAAATCTGAGATCGCTTCAGACACTTCCCCCGACCACGGACCTGCGGCGGGGTCATGGCCCGCCAGTGCGGTGAAAGAGCTGCCCTGGTCCACGTAGAGGGGCATGCCCGCGCGGAAGGCGGCGTCCACGACGGCGTGGACGTGATCCGCCCTCATGGGGTAGCGCCTCTCCTTGTCTCCTAGGCGCAAGAGAGCCCCGTTGAGGCAGACCGAGCCTTCCAGGCAGGTCACGGCATCTCCCAGTACCTCGGCCATTCCTCGGGGCGCACGTGAGGTCGCCACGATGACCGATATGTCCTCACGTCCCGCGGCCCGCCTGAGAAAGGGGGCCAGCCGGGGATCGGCGACTCCGCCGAAGACGACGGTCCCGTCCAGGTCTGTCACCACGCCCACCGGGCTGTTCAGCATTGACCACGCATCCTTGCAATATCAGGAATCACCCTGCTCTGAAAGGTTGACCCATCACCTGGCGAGCAGGTCACGGGGACCCATTCTACGGCCTCGATCTCAGAGCGAGGGACCGGGTCGCCCACAATATCGCACATGTAGACGAAAAGGGTGATCATCCGGCTCCGGTCGAAGATGGAGACATCATCATAGGTACCGAAGTAAGTGGCCGACACCAACGAAACCCCGAGCTCCTCATCAAGCTCGCGGCCGAGGCAGGCGACATGCGACTCCCCTCTCTCCAGCTTGCCTCCAGGAGAAATGAGGTCGGTCGTACCACGCTTGCGGACAAGTAGCATGCTATTCCCGCGGAGAACGACCGCAGCACACTTGACAATTGGCGGACTCTCCCCCATGTCACGCTTATCAAGTCGCACCCGCTCTCTCCCTCCTTGAACGGCGAATGTAGTGCATGTTAAGGCCGATGATCGCTCCGATGACCACCGACCCACCTAGGAGTGAGGCCGCCCCGGGATTCTCACGGAAGAACAGCCACACCCACACCGGGCCCAGCACTGTCTCCGCCAACACGAAGATTGCTACATGGTGCACGGGCAGGAGCTTCGGTCCAACGGATAAGCAGACCAGACCGACCGGCATGACCACGAAGCCCTCGGCCACCAGAGGCAGCCATGAGGAGGACTCGTCAGGAACCTTGACCCCGTGCAGAAGGGCAGCAGCGGTGAGTGCGCACAGCGCACCGCCGACCGCTGTGGTGAGGAAGGGGCTGGAGCGGCGTTTGGAGGAGCATACGAAACCACCGCTCATCGACACGGCAGCCAGCAGGGCCAGCAGTTCCCCCCGGCCTGCGGCGCTGGACAGCTGTGAAGCGAAGATGATCGTCATACCGGCCAGCGACGCCAGGATCGCCAGGACCGTCGGCCGGTCGATGCTGGCCCGGAGAAACACTCGTCCCAGAATTGCCGACCATACCGGCATGGTCGCCATGATAAAGAGCGTGTTAGCGGCGGAAGTGCTCTCGATGGAATACACGAATGCCACTGATGCTATCCCGAACATCAGCCCGTTACCCCAGGCAGCCCACTCGTTGTCCCAGCGTTGCTTTACCCCAGCAACGTGGCAGACCACTGCCGCCAGCACCATGGCAGCGCATATCAGCACACCGCGCCACAACGACAACACCCCGGCCGGCTGGTCTACAGCTCGGATGAGGGCTGCATCAAAAGACATGACCAGGACCCCGCCGAGCACCACCACCGCGCCCCGGACGTATCGGTTATCTAGCATTCCCGACATCTGATCAGTCCCTCCAGGTCGCGGCAGAAGGCTTCAGTAGCATCGACCCAGGAATCATCCTTGCACCCCAGGCTCGAGTACGAGTAGCGAATGATTCCCTGACGCCTGAAGTACTTGGCGCTGGGTGGAAGTTCTCGTGCCATCACGTTCGCGTCGCCTCCTCCTCTGGACATCTTTACCGCCGCCATAGGGAGTCCGCCGCCACCTCCCACGAACTCTAAGTCCTGGGCTGGCACGGTGGTTCGGACCTTTGCCCGTGGCCCGGCGGCCTGCAGACCCAGGCCCCTCATGATGGCACGAATCGTGGAACCGTCGGCCCGCACACCACGCCGCTCCAGGACCACCTGGATGCGCCGGTACCCGTAGGTGCCATCGGAGTGCTCAAAAACGTCCTTAATCAGGATGGCCAGCTCCTCCCTCCGGATGGCCGCCTGTGACTGGAGTCGGTCGCGCCAGGAGTAGTGCCCTGATTTTGATACCCTGAACCACCGGCACATTGAGGAGATGGGGTAGGAGCCTTCTTCGTGGTTGATCAGCTCGTAGCGGTCGGTCACGGTCGTTCCTTGGTGAAGAAGGCGGCTGCTTTTTTCAGGAACTCATTCTCCTGCCGCAGCTCACGGACTTCCGCTCTCAGTTTCGCTATCTCGGCTGACTCTGAGGCTTTCTTGCGGTCCTGGTCGGTGGTGTGCGCCTTCTTGTATCTTGCGACCCAGTCACCTACCGTCTGGGGGACAAGGTCATACGACGAGGCGACCGAGGAGATGGTGCGTTCCTTCTCGACGACTTCACGCACGACCTGCTCCTTGAACTCCTCGGAGTATCTCGCTGCTGGCATAGTCTTCATCCTATCGACTCACGGGAAGAAATACTCCCCCAGTCCGAGAAACACCACGCACCCCAAACCCGCCGACCCCGCATCGTCTTGAACGGACAGACCCCAACTGAGAAACTCAACGACATCATCAACGGTGCAAACACCACCTGACCCCACCACGCGGCCACGCGTCGTTTATGAAGAAAACGTCATCAAGTGAGACAACCGTCCATCCGCCGCACCCGAGGAGCACAAGGCAGCACGACCCCTCTTCAACGAGCCGCCCAGGCCCTCACACCCCCATCAAGGTTGAGGAGTCGGCCAGGGTAGCCCGCAGCCTTCAGTGCCTCGATGGCGCGGGCCGAGCGCACCCCGGCAGCACACACGACCACCGTCAGCCGGCCCGGGTCGAGCTCACCCACGCGCGCCGCCACCTCACGCAGTGGAATGTGCAGCGCGCCCACCATCGGCTCGAGCGCCACCTCGACGTCCTCGCGCACGTCCAACAGCGCCGGCGACTCTGCGCTCTCCAGAAGCACCCTCAGCTCGGTGGCGGAGACAACATCCATCCCCGCCTCAGATTCCAGGGTCTCACCAACACCCTGAGCGCGAGGGGACGCGGCGGAGCGGGACTCGGAGCTCCCGGGCTGCTGGCAGGCGCTGCCCCCGGAGCCGTGTTCCTGCGGCGGCTCCTCGCCGCCAGGACCCTGGGGGAGCGCGCAGGAACCGGCCTCAGCGACCAGCGTCGTGATACTCGGGTTCTCGCCGCATACCGGGCAGGCCGGGTTCTTCGCCACCGGAATCTCCCGCAGGCGCGCCCCCCAGGCGTCGAGCAACGCCAGCCTCCCCAGCAGTGGCTGCCCGCCGCCGATCACCAGCTTGAGCGCCTCAGCGGCCTGCATCGTCCCGATGATGCCGGGCAGCACACCCAGCACCCCAGCCTCTGCGCAGGAGGGCACCGATCCTGCGGGCGGCGGGGCGGGATGCAGGCACCGGTAGCACGGGCCCCGGCGCGCGTCGAAGACCCCCACCTGCCCGTTGAACCCCAGCACCGCCCCGTGCACCAGTGGCAGCCCCAGCATGACGGCGGCATCATTGACCAGGTACCGCGTGGGGAAGTTGTCGGTCCCGTCGATAACCACGTCCCAGCCGCCCAGCAGCTCCCGGGCATTGTCCGCCGTCAACCGACTTCGGTGGGCGACGACCTCAACATCGGGATTGAGCGCCCTGATCGCCTCGGCCGCCGAATCCACCTTGGGGCGTCCCACGGCGGCCGTGGCATGGATGACCTGGCGTTGCAGGTTGGAGACATCGACGTCGTCGTCGTCGATAAGCCCGATCGTCCCCACTCCGGCAGCCGCCAGGTACAGGGCCGCCGGCGCCCCGAGCCCGCCGGCGCCGATGAGCAGGATCCGGGACGCGCGGATGCGCTGCTGCCCCACGAGCCCCACCTGCGGCACGAGCGCGTTGCGGTGGTAGCGCTCCAGCTCATCGCGACTCAGCGGCCGCAGACGATCCTCAGCGATCACCGATCCGCAGATGCCATCGCGATCGCTTCGGTCAACGGTGCTCACAATGCCCTCCCTCATCTCACCCGGTCCTTCTCTCAACGCCTCAGTGCCGCGGTCCTCAACCCCGGCGAGCCAGGATACGCACCTGCACCGCCTTGATGACGCAGCAGACCTCCCGGCCCTCAGTGATGCCGAGCTCGGCCACGGCTCCGGCGGTCACCGCCGCCGACAGCCGCTGCCCCTCCTCCAGCTCGAGGCGCACACTCACCAGTGCCCCCGAGCGCTCCAGACCCGTCACGCGGCCGGTCAGGACGTTGCGGGGACTGCCGTGTGGCGCCTGACGGTAGAGGGCGACGGCGTCGGGCGGCACCAGCGCGATCCCCGGCGCTCCGGGGTGCAGCACCTCGTCGTGGTCGTCCTGGCGGCCCTGCTCGTCGACCTGCCCGTCAGCGGCATCCTCCCGGGGGCGGCCATGAACGACCTGCCCCGACGGCAGCCGCAGCCCCGGCGCCTCGGCGTCGCCATCAACGACCCCGGTGAGCACGGCCGTCCCCGTCAGGTGGGCGACGAAGTCCGAACGCGGCGCGGACAGGACCCTTGCCGTCGGCCCCTGCTCGACTACTCGGCCACGGTCCAGGACGACGACGTCCTCGGCCAGCGCCGTCAGGTCCAGGACGTCATGGGTCACCAGCAGCAGCGTCAGTCCCTCCTCGGCGCATCGACGCGCCACCAGGCGGCGCATCTCCTGGCGGGCGGTGACGTCCAGGGCGGCCATCGGCTCATCCAGGACCAACAGGCGGGGCCCCGTCGCCAGCGCTCGGGCCAGCGCCACGCGGGCCGCCTGCCCTCCCGAGAGCGCGCCTCCTGGGCGGGAGGCCAGGTGATCGGCCCCGACAGCGGCTAGCTCGGCACGGGCCCGACGCGTCGCCTCCGCCCGGCCCACCCCCTGGCAGCGCAGCGCGAAGACCACGTTGCCCAGCACGGACATGTGGGTGAAGACGCCCGGCTCCTGGCTGAGCAGCGCCACCCGGCGCCGCCCCGCCCGCACGAAGCCCCCGGGACCGTCCAGGACTCGTCCGCCGAGCACGACCTGGCCGTTCTCGGCGTCCAGCAGGCCGGCCACCACGGAGCAGACCGTTGACTTGCCTGAGCCGTTGGGGCCGATGAGCGCTGTCGTGCGACCCGCCTCCACCTCCAGGTCGACGACGACGTCGCGCTCCGGCAGCTCGAAGGCGACCTGCAGGTCCTGGCCGCGCCCGCCGTCCCGAGGTGACTCGGGAATCCGCTCGTCCCTGCCTTGGGTGGAGACCTGCGCACCTGGGGGCTCCGACGCAGCGGCGTCGTGGTCCTGGTGCCCCTGGAGCCCGCGGCGGGGCAGTAGGCGGGTGGCGACCCTGCTCCAGTCGATGTTGGTCGCCCCGACGATGACGAAGGACAGCCCGATGAGCACGGCGGCCAGGGCCAGGGAGGTGGCCGTGTCCTTCTCCCGCTCCAGGTAGATGGCTAGTGGCATCGTGCGGGTGACGCCCTCCTTGGAGCCGGCGAAGGCGATGGTCGCCCCGAACTCGCCCAGGCTCCGGCCCAGGGCCAGGGCCGTGCCCCGAGCCAGAGCGGGCGTTGCCAGCGGCAGCGTCACCTGCGCCAGAACCCGCCACGGGCCGGCCCCGAGGCTCCGCGCGGTGACTTCCGCCCGCTTGTCGCGGCTGCGCAGCGCCGCCTCCAGGGTCACCACCAGGAAGGGCATGGACACGAACACCTGGGCGATGACCACTGCGGTGGTGGAGAAGGCGATGGGTACCCCCCACTCCTTGAGCTGCGCCCCCAGTAGGCCGCGGTTGCCCAAGGTGGACAGCAGTGCAATACCGGCCACCACCGGCGGCATCGTCATCGGCAGCACCGCGAGGATCCTCGCGATCCTCACCCCCGGCCAGCTGCGGGCGAGCAGCAGCGCCAGTGGCACGCCCAGCACCACGCAGACGACCGTGGAGCTCAGACAGGTGCGGATCGAGAGCCACAGGGCGGCCTGCGCCGACGGCGTCGCCAGCAGCTGGGGGAGCTGCCCCCAGGACACGCGCGTCCCCATACCCACCAGGGGCAGGACGATTGCGCAGCCTCCCATGACGGCCAGCGCGGTCACGAGGACGGGCAGAGGTGAGCGAGCGGCCCGCCCACGCCCCAGGAGGGCGCGGACGGGCCGCCGTACCGACTGCTGCTCGGAGCGCGCAGTGGGGGACATCTGGTTCACAGACTCATGTCTACCAGGCCGCCTGAGTCAGACCAGCAAGCCGTCACGGAGCCGTGGTCTGCGCGGTGGGCTTGTTCGCCTCCGGGGTGGAGGAGCCCTCAGTGGTCGCGGCCTGGGACGGGGTGGGGCTGGCCCCGGCACTCGCCCCGGCCGAGGCGCTACCAGGCTTGCCGAAGCCGTACTTGGCCAGGATCTCCTGACCGGTCTTGCCGGTGACGGTATCGATGAAGACCTGAGCGCCCGCGGGGTTCTCGGGCTTGGCGGTCTGGGCGATCGGGTAGTGGTTGACGACGCCGCCATCGGGGATGTCGATCTTGTCCGCCTTGTCCTTGGCGGCAGCTGCGTCGGTGGTGTAGACGATGCCGGCGTCGGCCTCACCGGACTCGACCTTGCCGCGTACGTCGGTCACCTTCTGCTCCTCGGAAGCAGGGTTGAGGGTGACGCCCAGGGCCTTGGTGAGCTTCTGAGTGGCCTCGCCGCAGGGCACCTCGGGGGCGCAGATGACCAGGTTGGCGCCGTCCAGGGAGGAGTCCAGCCCGGTGATCTTCTTGGGGTTGCCCTTGGGGACAATGAGGGTCAGGACGTTGGTGGCGAACTCGGTCTGGTCGCCGACCAGCTTCTGCTCCGCAGCGGTCTTCATCGTGGAGTTGTTGGCCGTGGCCAGGACGTCGGCGCTGTTGCCGTTCGCCAGGGAGGACACCAGGTCCTGGGAACCCTGGAAGTCGAAGGTGACGTCCAGGCCGGGGTTGTCCTTCTCCACGGTCTTCTCGATCTCCTCGAAGGCCCCCTGGAGGGAGGCGGCGGCCAGGACGGTGACCTTGCCAGTGGCCTTCCCCGCCCCGCCCGAGGCGCTCGCGGAGGCGGCTCCCGTGGCCGCACCGGTGGAGCTGTTGGAGGCGGAGCCGCCGCAGGCGGCCAAGGAGACGGCGGAGAGCATGCTGACGGCGGCGATGGCCGCGCGACGGGAGATACTCATTGCGTGTCCTTTCGTGACGGCGGGGTTGGCCGGTTCAGGCTCCCTGGGAGGGAGTGACGTCGTTGGCCCCCTGGTTGCCGGTGCCCTGAGTGCGAACCGGGGTCCAGCCACGTGAGGTCTGAGCGGTGGAGGTGGCCCCCTCGCGCGAACGGTAGACCACATAGGGGCGGGTCACGTAGCCCACGGGCGCGGAGACCACGTGGACCAGGCGGGTGAAGGGCCAGATCGCCAGGAGCAGGAAGCCCGCGATGATGTGGAGCTTGAAGGAGACCGGCACGTCGGCCATGAGCTCGGGACGCGGCTGGAGGACCAGCACCGAGCGCAGCCAGGGGCTGATCGTCTCGCGGTAGTCGTAGCCGTGGGCATCGGCGAGCTGGTTGAGGACCGTGGCGGCCGAGCCCAGCAGGACCGGGATGATGAGGAAGCAGTACATGACCAGGTCGTTACGGGTGGTGGCCAGGCGCACGCTCTTGACGACGATGCGTCGGTAGATGAGCCCGGCCAGGCCCACGACCGTCATGATGGCCGCGAATGTCCCCATGTAGGTGGCGCCCAGGTGGTACATGTGCTGGGAGACGCCCAGCATCTCGGTGACGTCCTTGGGCACCAGGAGCCCGACGACGTGACCGCCCATCACCATGAGGAAGCCCAGGTGGAACAGGGGGGAGGCCAGGCGCAGGATGCGGGACTCGTTCCACTGCGAGGAGCGGGAGGTCCAGCCGAACTGGTCGGTGCGCCACCGCCAGATCATGCCTGCCACCAGCAGCACCAGGCTGGCGTAGGGCAGGGCCACCCACATGAGGTTCTGCTGAATCGGGCTCATGTCATGCTCTCCTGGCTGCTCGTGAAGGGGGAAGGATCGGCGACTGGTACCGAGCCCGGCACGGCGGGTACACCGGACAGGCTCGGGTTGCGCACGGGAATGGTCGGGAAGGGCAGGGTATCGGTGACACCGACGGTCTCGGTGGGCGGTCCGGCCGCCACGAGGGCGCGCACACGCTCGGCGGTGGCCTCGTCGATCCGCGGCAGGGTCATCGAGACGGCCTCCACCAGCCCCGCGTAGGGGGAGGAGGCGTCGGCCAGGGCGCTGCGCAGCACCTCGATGCCCTCGCGGTGGGAGGACAGGAGCGCACTGGCCACCTCGTCGCCGCTGCGCGCGGACAGCTCGAGGACCACCGGCAGGTAGTCGGGCAGCTCGTCGGCAGCCATCTCGTAGCCGGCCGCCGCCAGCGCCTGCTTGAAGGCCAGCAGCGCGGCGCCCCGGTGCCGGGTGTCGCCCACCGTGTAGTACGTCAGGTACAGGCAACAGCGCCGACGGCGGTCGAAGACCTCCACGTAGTGCTCGGCCATGGCCCGCTCGCCGCGGCGCCGCGCCTGAGCGATGAACTCCTCCAGGAGGACGGCCACCTCCGCCGGCAGTGTGGCCAGCTCGGCCTCGACGGCGTTCAGGCGCGTCTCCAGAGTCCCCTCGGCCGGGTAGTCCAGCAGCAGCGAGGCCGCCATGTGCACGGTGGCTCGCTGGGAGGGTGTCAGCTGCACCTCGGCGGGTTTCTCAAGAACCCGGGGGGCGCGGACGAAGGAGACCATCTCAGAGGTCCCTGGGGGCTGCGACCGCGGGGCCGGTCGAGGAGTCGGCCGCCGGGGCCTGACCCACCGGCTCAGGAACACCGACCTGCGGCATGCCCGGGCCGGCGGCCGGCACCGGCTCGCGGCGCACGGTCGGCAGCGGCAGGCTCACCGGGCCGCCGTTCATGGCGCCGCCGCCCTGGCCGTGGAAGGAGGCGACGTCGGGGTGGCAGCCAGCCGGGGCCCCCTCACCCAGAAGGGTCATGACGTCGTTGCCCATGGACTCCATGCCGCGGGGGACCTCGGGCTTGGCGGTGGGGATGACGTAGCGGTCGTCGTACTTGGCGATGGCCAGCAGCCGGTACATGGCCTCCAGCTTCTTGCCGTCCAGGCCCACGGCGGCGGCGATGGCCGGGTCGGGCTCGCGGCCCAGGCGCACGTCGCGCATGTGGGAGCGCATCGCGGCCAGGCGCCGCAGCACGAGCTCGACCGTGTTGGTGTCACCGGCCGTGAACAGGCCCGCCAGGTACTCCAGCGGAATGCGCATGTCGGAGACGGCCGTGAGCAGCACCTTGTAGTTCTCGCCGTCCAGGCCTGCGGCCGCGACCTCGTCGACGACCGGGGAGAGCGGCGGGATGTACCAGACCATCGGCATGGTGCGGTACTCGGGGTGCAGGGGCAGCGCCACCTCGTAGGTGTCGATGAGGTCCCAGATGGGGGAGGCCTGAGCCGCCTCGATCCAGTTGTCCGGCACGCCCTCGGCGCGCGCGCCCGCCACGACCTCGGGGTCGTGGGGGTTGAGGAGGATCTCGCGCTGGGCCATGTACAGGTCCTGCGGGTCCTTGACGGCGGCGGCCTGCGAGACGCGATCGGCGTCGTAGAGGAGGACGCCCAGGTAGCGCAGGCGGCCCACGCAGGTCTCCGAGCACACGGTGGGCTGGCCGATCTCCAGGCGCGGGTAGCACAGGGTGCACTTCTCGGCCTTGCCGGTGGCGTGGTTGAAGTAGACCTTCTTGTAAGGGCAGGAGGACACACACATGCGCCAGCCGCGGCAGGCGTCCTGGTCCACCAGAACGATGCCGTCCTCGGTGCGCTTGTACATGGCGCCCGACGGGCAGGCGGACACGCAGGTGGGGTTGAGGCAGTGCTCGCAGATGCGAGGCAGGTAGAACATGAAGGCCGACTCGATGTCGGTGCGCACCTTCGTGCTCATCGCCTCGATGATCGGGTCCTGCTGGAGGGTCTCCATGGAGCCGCCCAGGTCGTCATCCCAGTTGGGACCCCACTTGATGGTGGGCATGTACTCGCCGGTCAGCTGGCTCTTGGCGCGCGCCACCGGAATCGCCGGGGAGTCCTTGGGGGCCGAGAGCAGCTTGTCGTACTCGTAGGTCCACGGCTCGTAGTAGTCCTCGACCGTGGGCATCTCCGGGTTGGCGAAGATGTTGACCAATCGGCGCAGGCGCCCGCCCGAGCGGGGCCGCAGGCGGCCCGAGGCCGTGCGCTCCCAGCCGCCGCGCCAGGTGTCCTGGTCCTCCCAACCCTTGGGGTAGCCGACACCAGGGCGGGTCTCGACGTTGTTGAACCACATGTACTCGGTGCCCTCGCGGTTGGTCCAGGCCTGCTTGCAGGTCACTGAACAGGTGTGGCAGCCGATGCACTTGTCGAGGTTCATCACCATTGCGATCTGGGCCATGACCTTCATCAGAAAGTCACCTCCTGGTTGCTGCGGCGACGGATAAGCGTGACCTCGTCGCGGTTGTTGCCCGTGGGGCCGATGTAGTTGAAGGCGTAGGACAGCTGCCCGTAGCCGCCTGCGAAGTGGCTGGGCTTGAGCACGATCCGGGTCAGGGAGTTGTGCGTCCCGCCTCGCCTGCCGCTGGACTCGGTCAGCGGGGTGTTCATGGTGCGCTCCTGGGCGTGGTGCATGAAGACCATGCCCTCGGGGATGCGGTGGGAGACGATGGCGCGCGCCGCCACGATGCCGTTGCGGTTGTAGGCCTCAACCCACTCGTTGTCCTTGACGCCGATCTTGTCGGCGTCCTGGGGGCTCATCCAGATGGTCTGGCCCCCGCGTCCCAGCGTGAGCATGTGCAGGTTGTCGAAGTACTGCGAGTGGATCGCCCACTTGTTGTGCGCGGTGATGTAGCGCACCGCGACCTCCGCCGTGCCCGCCTGGCTCGTGGACACCGAGCCCGGTGCGGCCTCCCCGTACAGGGCGTGGAAGTCCAGTGGCGGCCGGAAGACCGGCAGAGACTCGCCCATGTCCCGCATCCAGTCGTGGTCGAGGTAGTAGTGCATGCGCCCGGTCAGAGTGTGCCAGGGCTTGGCGTGCTCCACGTTGACCACGAAGGCCGAGTAGCGCCGTCCGCCGTGCTCGGAACCGGACCACTCCGGGGAGGTGATGACTCCCTGGGGCTTGACCTGGGTGTCGGCGAAGGAGATGTGCTTGCCTGCCTCCTCCTCGCTGAGCTCGACCAACGTGGTGCCGGTGCGCTTGGACAGCGTGTCCCAGCCCTCGGTGGCGATGCGCCCGTTGGTGGTGCCCGACAGTGTGAAGATGGCGTCGGCGGCGCGGATGTCGGTGTCGAGCAGCGGCCGGCCGGCGGCCACGCCGTCGGAGGAGACCCCGTGGTTGCGGGCCAGGCGCTCCACCTCCGGACCCGGCTTGAGCATGATGCCCTTGCAGGGCAGCCCCAGCTTCTCGGCCAGGGGGCCCAGGGCATCGAACTTGGCCCGGATCTGGGTGTAGTCGCGCTCGGTGGGCACCAGCTTGGGCATCGTCACTCCCGGCACCCACTCCTGGGGCAGGGAGGACACGTCACCGTGCGCCATCGTCAGGGCGTCGGGGGTGTCGTGCGTCAGGGGCGCGGCGACGACGTCGGTCTGGGTGCCCAGGTAGCGCGGCGCCCAGGCGGAGATGAGCCCGGCCAGGGTCTGGAAGACCTGGAAGTCGGTGCGCGCCTCCCAGGGCGGGTCGATGGCCGCGTTGAAGGAGTGCACGAAGGGGTGCATGTCGGTCGAGGAGATGTCGTGCTTCTCGTACCAGGTGGCCGCCGGCAGGACGACGTCGGAGTGCAGGGTGGTGGAGGTGTTGCGGAAGTCCGCGGTCCACATGAGGTCGAGCTTGCCCACGGGGGCCTCGTCGCGCCAGGTCACCGAGGCGGGCCGCTGCTCGGCCGGGGTCTCGACGGCGTTGACGTCGTTATCCGCACCCACCATGTGGCGCAGGAAGAACTCCGTGCCCTTGGCCGAGCTGCCCAGCAGGTTCGTGCGCCACGAGCACAGGATGCGCGGGAAGTTCTCGGGGGCGTCGGGGTCCTCGCAGGCGAAGCGCAGCTCACCGGAGCGCAGCTGCTCAACGATGTAGTCCTTGGGGTCCATGCCCGCCTCGGCGGCCTGCTGTCCCAGGAGCAGCGGGCTGCGGTTGAAGGTCGGGTAGGACGGCGTCCACCCGCGCTTCATGGCCTCGACCATGGCGTCGGTCGTGGTCTTGCCCGCCAGGGTACCGGACCCCAGCGGGGAGGCCAGGCGCTCGGCGGAGGTGGTGTCGTAGCGCCACTGGTCGGTGGTGAGGTACCAGAAGCCCGTGGAGATCATCTGCCGGGCCGGGCGGTGCCAGTCCAGGGCGAAGGCGTACTGCTGGAAGCCGCTGAGCGGGCGGACCTTCTCCTGACCCACGTAATGGGCCCAGCCGCCGCCGTTGACGCCCTGGGTGGCGCACATCGAGGTCAGCGCCAGGATCGTCCGGTAGATCTGGTCGGCGTGGTAGTAGTGGTTGATGCCCGCGCCCATGACGATCTGGGAGCGGCCGCCGGACTCCACGGCGTTGAGTGCGAAGTCGCGCGCCACCTGGATGATGGCGGGGCCGGGAACGCCGGTGATCTCGCTGGCCCAGGCGGGAGTGCCCGGGACGGTGGCGTCCTGGTAGTCCGCGGGCCACTCGCCCGGCATGGACGGGCGCTCGACGGCGTACTGGGCCAGGAGCAGGTCGTAGACGGTGGTGACCATGCGGTCCCCGATGCGGGTGACCGGCACGCCGCGGCGCACGACGCCACCGCCCACGGAGCCCTCGGGGGTGGATGAGCCGGGCAGGTCGAAGCGGGGCAGGAGCACCTCGGCGGCCTGAACCTGGGGGCCCTGGCCGTGCAGGTCCAGGATGCTCATGACCGGGTCGACACCCTCCATGAGCAGGTTCCACTTGCCCTCGCCCTCGGGGGTGAAGCGATCGGCCAGGGTGCCGCCGGGGTCGGCCGGGCCGCGCTCACGGTCCCACACGAGGGGGCGGAACTCGTTCTTCGGGGCACCGGTGGCGACGCCGTTGACGTCGGAGGCCGTCACGAAGCGGCCGGGCACGTAGCTGGTGCCGTCGGGGGAGGGCTCCAGGCCGATGAGGAAGGGGGAGTCGGTGTGGCGGCGCATGTAGTCCAGGAAGAAGGACTCCTCGCGCTTGACGTGGAACTCGGAGAGGATGACGTGCCCCATCGCCTGGGCCAGGGCGCCGTCGGTACCCGGGGCCACGCGCAGCCACTGGTCGGCGAACTTGGTGTTGTCAGCGTAGTCGGGGGAGACGGCCACGACCTTCTGCCCGTGGTAGCGGGCCTCGGTCATGAAGTGGGCGTCCGGGGTGCGGGTCAGCGGCAGGTTGGAGCCCCACATCATGAGGTACTGGGCGTTGTACCAGTCGCCGGCCTCGGGGACGTCGGTCTGGTCACCGAAGACCTGCGGTGAGGCCGGCGGCAGGTCGGCGTACCAGTCGTAGAAGGAGAGCATCGTGCCGCCGATGAGCTCGTGGAGGCGGCCGCCGGCTCCGTAGGAGACCTGGGACATGGCCGGGATGACGCTGAAGCCGGCGATCCGGTCCGGGCCCCAGGCGCGGATGGTGTGGACGTAGGCGGCCGCGACGATCTCCATGGCCTCGTCCCAGCCCACGCGGACCATGCCGCCCTTGCCTCGGGCGGACTTGTATGCCTTCGCCGTGGCGGGGTCACCGGTGACCTGCGCCCAGGCGGCGACCGGGTCGCCGTCGTTGTCGGCCTTCGCGGCGCGGAAGGCGTCCAGCAGGACCGAGCGCACGTAGGGGTAGCGGATGCGCGTGGGGGAGTAGGTGTACCAGGAGAAGGCCGCGCCACGCGGGCAGCCGCGGGGCTCGTACTCGGGCATGTCCGGCCCCGTGGTGGGGTAGTCGGTGATCTGCTTCTCCCAGGTGATGATGCCATCGGAGACGTAGACCTCCCAGGCGCACGACCCGGTGCAGTTGACCCCGTGGGTGGAGTGGACCATCTTGTCGTGGCTCCACCGGTGGCGGTAGAAGGTGTCGGCCTCGCGCCCTCCGGTGAGGAACAGGCGGCGGGCGTCGGCAGAGGCTTGCCCTCGACGCAGGTACGAGCCCAGCGTGAGCAGTCCGGGGGCGTTCTCGACCTGCTGGTCGGGCCCAGGGACGATCCCGGGGCCGGTGGTCTGGGAGCCGGTGGTGCTCATCAATGGTCCTTCGGTCCGTAAAGCTGATGGTTGTTGCGGTGGTTGGTGACGAATGGTGGCCCGGAGCTCGAGGGGTGGGCCCTGAGTGGTTCCGGCTGCTCCCGGCGGACGCGACCACAATGCTGGCCGCGTCCGCCGTCGAGCTGGTCAGTCGGTGATTGGCGGTGGCCCCGACGGGCTGGTTCCGACCGGGGCCGGAGGGGCGGATCAGCCCGGACGCTTGGCGCCCGGTTTGGCGTAGCGGACCCAGCAGATGACGGCGCACACGACGCAGAAGACGGCGCAGCTGTAGAAGAAGACGTGCGTCGGCATGAGGGTCAGGGCGATACCGACCAGGAAGGGGCCGAGCGAAGCCACGGCGGCGGTGAAGCCGATGGCGCCGCCGGCCTGGCGCTTGGGCATGATCATCGGCATCTGCTTGAAGGTCGAGGCGTTACCGACGCCGGCGAAGAAGAACATCGCCAGCAGCGCCACCATGAAGATGGTGAAGTCGGCCGGGTCGTCCGCGGCGGCCACCAGGTAGCCGCACCAGGCCATCGTGACGGCCATGCCGATGGCGGAGACGAAGGTCCAGATGGCTCCGCCGAAGCGGTCGCACAGGGGCCCCCAGGCGAAGCGCAGGAAGGAGCCGATGAGGGTACCGATGAAGGCGTAGGAGGCCCCCTGGGGCAGGTCGCCCTTGGTGAAGTGCTCGGCCAGGTCGGAGGTGGCGCCGTAGTTGTTGTTGATGATGTTGGCGGTCTGGGCGGCGAAGCCGGAGAAGACGCCGAAGGTCATGATGTACAGGACCGTCATGAGCCAGGTGTCCAGGTTGCCGAAGATGTCCATCTGCTCCTTGATGTTGGCCTTGAGCGGGACGTCCTTGATGTAGCGGAAGGTCAGGAAGGCCGCGACGAGGGACCAGGGCAGGAAGAAGACGGTGGCGTTGACGACCATGGGGGCGCCCTCGTGGTGGGGAGCGACCCAGGTCAGCCCGAACAGGCTGATGCTCATGAGGAAGGGGGCGGCGAGCTGGATGACGCTCATACCCATGTTGCCCAGGCCTCCCTGCAGGCCCAGGGCAGTGCCGGCCAGACGCTTGGGGAAGTAGAAGCCGGTCGAGGGCATGTAGCCGGAGAAGGTGGCGGCCCCGATACCGCAGGCGAAGGACAGGGCGAGCAGAACACCGAAGGAGGTGTTGTGGTTCTGCACCGCGAAGAACCAGCCGAGCATCGGCAGGATGTACAGCAGGGAGGTCCAGCCGATCATCTTGCGGGCGCCGATGGTGGCGGGCAGGAACATGTAGATCAGGCGCAGGGCGGCGCAGGACAGACCCGGCATCGAGGTGATCCAGTAGATCTGGTTCTTGGTCAGGTGGAAGCCGATGTCGTTGAGCCTGGGTGCCACCGCACTGGGCAGGAACCAGACGGTGAAGCCGAGCATGAGGGAGAAGGTGGTGATGGCCAGAGTGGTCCAGGCGATCTTTGCGGACCAGTTCTCCGGCTCCTCGGGATTCCAGCCTGTGAGGACGCGACCGGAGGTGTCGAGCGTGGACATAGGGCTCCTGCTGTTGTGGGGCTCGGTCCGCTGGGCGACAGCGCCCTGGACCAGAGACTGTTTGGAGAAAGTCGGTGAAAGCCTACGGACTCGCACCGCGCTCAATGATGCATTGAGTTGGTCAGATCTTCATGCAAGGGACGAATGTCTGAGCAATACGAGGCGAAACCGACATCTCGGAGGTGACTAAGGGCGGTGAATTAGGTTCAATATTAGTTGCCTAATTGAGGTTGCCGGTTGGATCGGGACGTACTGCCCTTGAAACACCGGGCGGGAGACGGAGGAGCCGCGCGGGGTGTATGCGGACTACGGTGGGCCCATGAGTGAGACCCCCATCGTCCAGAAGGGCCTGGCGCCCCTGCCCGAGCCCGTCAAGGGCGCCGTCATCACCGTCTCCGACCGCTGCGTCAGCGGTGAGAGAGAGGACCTCTCCGGCCCGCTGGCCCAGCGCCTCCTGGCTGAGCACGACGTCGTCGTCGAGAAGGTGGACCTCGTGCCCGACGGTGTTGAGCCGGTGCGTGAGGCGATCAGGCGGGCGGTGGCCGGCGGCGCCCGGGTGGTCCTGACCACCGGCGGCACCGGGGTGACCCCTCGGGACCTCACCCCGGAGGCGACGGCACCACTGCTGGAGACCCGCATCGAGGGCATCGAGGCGCAGATCCGCGCCCACGGGCTGACCAAGACACCGCTGGCGGGACTGTCCCGCGGCCTGGTAGGCGTGACCTCTCGCGGCGACGACGGCGCCCTGGTCGTCAATGCCCCCGGCTCGCGCGGCGGGGTCAAGGACACCGTTGCCGTCGTCGGCCCCCTGGTGCCCCATGTCCTGGAGCAGCTCGGCGGCGGCGACCACTGAGCACGCTTGAACGTTACGGAGCGCCGCTGAGCGAGGCGGCCTGAGGGGCCGTTACCCGCAGTTGCCCGAGTCCCAGGAATGGACCTCGGCCCAAGTGTCCAGATCCCGCACGACATCGTGAGCCGTGGGGATGGCCTTGACGCGGAGTGTCCCGAGTGCCCGGCGCACAGCCGTGTCCCGCAGAGGCACGCCGTCCGGGGCGACGGCCGCGGCCAGTGCTCGGCGACGGTAGAGGCCCAGCAGGTACTGGGTGTGCTCGCCGTCGCGGGCGCAGATGCCGTCCAGCTCCGGCTCGGCCTGCGCCAGCGCCCGGTGCAGAGCCGGCAGCGCCCTCCAGGACAAGGGCGCGTCGCAGGTGAGGATCCCGGCCAGTCCCGCAACCGGGCCGCTCCGTCCTAGGACATCCAGCCCGGCTCCGATCCCGGCGACGGGTCCTCCCAGGGGAGGGTCCTCCAGCGCCCGCAGGACGCCATCGGGCAGAGCGACCTCCGCCGGGGCGACGACGCACACGCGCCCGAGCGGAAGGCCTTGCGTCCGCAGCCGCTCCAGGCCGGCCAGCACGTGGTCGAGCAGGCGCAGCCCCCGGGCGACGACGTCGGGCTTGGAGGCTCCGTCCAACCGAGCGCCGGTCCCGCCGGCCAGCACGATGACTTCGGCGACATCAGCGACATCGGCGCCGGCCGCCTGCTCAGGCGCCGTCACCGCGCACCCAGTCCCCTGAACGTCCCCCGGACTTGGCGACCACCTTGGCCTCTCGCAGCTCGACGCCCCGGTCCACTCCCTTGACCATGTCGACGATCGCCAGTCCCGCCACGGTGGCGGCGGTGAGGGCCTCCATCTCCACGCCCGTGCGGTCGGCTGTGCGCACCGTGGTCTCAATGTGCACGCCGCCGTCGACGATCTCCAGATCCACGCGCGCCCCATGCACGCCGATGACATGCGCCAGGGGGAGGAGCTCGGGGACCTTCTTCGTAGCCGCGATCCCAGCCACGCGGGCCACGGCGAGCACATCGCCCTTGGGGACCGAGCCTCCGCGCAGGGCGTCCACGATCGCCTCCGAGCAGGCCACGAAGGCAGTGGCGCGGGCCTCGCGCACGGTCGGGGTCTTGGCGGTGACATCCACCATGTAGGCGGCGCCCGCCTCGTCCAGGTGGGTGAGGGTGATCTCGGGGCGGGTAGTCATAGGGGCTCCTTCACTGGGGGTGGGATCGTGCGTCGTGGATGTGGCTCGTCGCTTGCACCGGTGGCCTTCAGGGGCGGCCGGCGGGTGCTACGAGGCGGACAGCGGGATGAGGGGCAGCTCGTCGCCGACCTCAACCGCCTCGACCTCGGCGGCCACCACCGCCAGTGCCTGCGCGGCCGGCAGCGATGCCACCAGGTGCGAGCCGGAGCCCAGCCGGTGGGTGGGCGTCACCCAGGGGAGGCCCGCGCCGTCACCGAGGTCGGAACGGACTCCGGAGCCGGTGGGCGCCTCGGTGAAGCGCACCGGAACGTGCTGGCGCCGCCCCGGCGGGGTCCGCCAGCCCACCGCCGCGCGCGCCGTCAGGACAGGCCGCCCCGGAAGCGGCTCTGCGCCGCCATCCTCTGCGTCCTGCCCGGCCAGACGTGCCAGCGCCGGAGCCACGATCGTGGTGAAGGAGACCAGGACACTCACCGGGTTGCCCGGCAGGCAGATGATCGGCACCCGCCGGCCGTCGTCGGCGAGCACCCAGCCATGCCCCTGGGGCTTGCCCGGCTGCATGGCCACTTTGACGAAGTCCAGGTGCACTGGCGCCTCCCCGCCCCGCTGAGCCTGCGCCAGCATCGTCAGAGGATCGAAGGCTCCCGCGGACACGCCCCCGGAGGTGACGATGAGGTCGGCGCCCGCCGCGGCCTGCCGCAGGACCTCGGCCAGGGCCTCGGCCGTATCGCCGCTGCGGGCCACGCTCGTGCACACGGCCCCGTGCTCGGCGACCAGCCCGGCGAGCAGCAGGGAGTTGGAGTCGGGAATCGTCCCGGGCTCCAGCGCCTGGCCGGCGTCACGCAGCTCGGCCCCGGTGGACACCACCGCCACGCGCACCTGCGGCCGCACCAGCACCGAGCCGAGCCCCACGGAGGCCAGGGCGGAGATGGCCGCCGCCGACAGCCTCGTCCCCGCCGCCATGACCGGATCACCCGCGGCCACGTCCTCCCCGGCGCGGCGCACGCTGAGGCCCGGGATCGCTGCCGCGCGGATCTCGACGCGCTCGGGAATCGGGTGCGGGCCGGGAGCCTGGTCGGTGTCCTCCACCTTGACCACGGCGTCCGCGCCCTCAGGCAGCATCGCCCCAGTCATGATCCGTTGGGCGGTTCCCTCCGCGAGGGGCCGCGGTGCGGCGCCGGCCGGAACGTCCCCGCTCACCGGCAGAACCACGGGCGTGAGCGGGCAGGCGCCCGTCGTGTCCTTCGCGCGCACCGCGTAGCCGTCCATCGCCGAGTTCGTCCACGGCGGCACCGGCACGGCGGCGGTCACGTCCTCGGCCAGCACCCGGCTGTGCGCTCGCCCCAGTGGCACACGGCCGCCCTCAAGGGGCGAGAGGGCCTCCAGCACCTGGGAGACGTAGTCCTCCAGCGGAATCATCTGTGCCATAGTGGTCCTTCCTTGTGACGGGTGCCCTGTGGGCTGCGACTCGGGGCGGGCGGTCGCGGGGCCGGTGCCCGAGCATCCGGGGCCTATCATGCCCGTTCAGCCGGGGAAGCCCACATGGGTATGCTCGCGGCCGACCATCCGATCACGCCCAGCCCGCCGCCCCGATCGAGGAGACCCCGTGACGCCCAGCCCCGACCAGCCCAGCCGGCCGCTCCCGGCTCCCATGGCCCGCGTGGTCCGTGCCGAGGTCACCGAGGCCCCCGTCAGCGTCACCGAGCTCGCCGACGCCGTCCAGGACGCCGCCGCCGGCGCCGTCGTCACCTTCGAGGGCGTGGTCCGCAACCACGACGCCGAGCGCGCCGTCACCGGCATCGGCTACTCCTGTCACCCCACGGCCGGCCAGATCGTTGAGCAGATCGCCCAGGACGTGGCCCAGCAGGGGCGGGTGCGCGCCCTCGGCGTCGTCCACCGCGTCGGCGACCTGAGCGTCGGGGAGGTGGCGCTCGCGGTCGCCGTCAGCTCCGACCATCGCGCCGAGGCCTTCGCCGTGTGCAGCCAGATCGTCGAGGAGGTCAAGGAGCGCCTGCCCGTGTGGAAGCGCCAGACCTTCACCGACGGCTCGAGCCAGTGGAGCAACATCGCCTGACGTCTTGTCGCCGAGTCGGGAACGTCTCGGGCAGCCTGCTGGAAGAACAGTCGGGATGTGCGACAACCGCCCGGCTCGATGCAGGGGCGGTGAGACTCACCCGCCGGCGAAGGGTGGGAGCACGTCGACGGAGTCGCCGTCGGCCAGGGGCGTGAGCGAGTCCGCCGGGGTGGAGACCGAGTTGACGAGGAAGCTGCAGATCGGGATGACCCGCGCCATCTCCAGGCCCCGGCCGGAGAGCTGCTCGCGCAGAGCCGCCAGTGTCGTGCCGGCGGGCAGGTCCAGGCGCTCCTCGGGGCGCCCGGCGGCCTCAGTGGCCGCGGCGAAGTAGCGCAGGGTCACGGAGATCTGCGCCTGACCGGCGTGCGCGCCCGCCTGGGGCGACAGCTCGGGGGAGGGGATCGTCACTGGGGCTCCTAAGGATTCGGGTCAGCCACCGATGGCCGACATGGTGCGCTGCGGGCGAGCGAAGCCGTCGCTCTCGGTGTGGGGACTGTCCGAGCCGTGCGCGCGTGGCTTGCCCCAGGTGGCGCCGGCCCAGATGCGGATGAGCTCGTCGTCGTCGGCGCCGGCGCGCATGGGGCCGCGCAGGTCGGTCTCGGTGCTGGAGAACAGGCAGGTCATGAGGCGCCCGTCGGCCGTGATGCGGGTGCGGTCGCAGTCCGAGCAGAAGGGGGCGGTGACTGAGGCGATGACGCCCACCGTCCCGGCCGGATGCTCCTGGCCCAACGCGCTTCCGGCGGCGACGCGCCACAGCGCCGCCGGACGACGGTCCGGGCGGCCCACCTCGGTGAGGGTGAATCCGGCCTCCCGCAGCACCTCCAGGATCTGATCGACGCCGACGACGTCCTGGCTGCTCCAGGTCTCGCGCGGTCCCAGCGGCATGTGCTCGATGAACCGCAGCTGCCAGCCGCGGCGCAGGCACTCGGCCAGGAGACGTGGCGCGCGTTCCTCCACAGTGGCGGGCACGGCCACGGCATTGACCTTGATGGGGTCCAGGCCGGCCTCCTGGGCGCCGGCGATCCCGGTCAGGACGTCGGCGAGCCGGTCGCGGCGAGTGATGGCGGCGTAGTCCTGCGGGTCCAGGGAGTCAATCGAGACGTTGACGCGGTCCAGGCCCGCAGCCCGCAGCCCGGCGGCCCGCTTCTCCAGGCCCAGGCCGTTGGTAGTCAGGGCGATGTCCGGCTTGGCTCCGGCCGAGGTCCGCAACGCGGACAGTGCTTCGACGATCTCCTCCAGGTCGCGTCGCAGCAGCGGCTCGCCACCGGTCAGGCGGATGCGCTCGACCCCCAGGCGCTCGACGGCGATACGCCCCAGACGGGTGAGCTCGGCGGTGGTCAGCAGATCCGGGGTGGGCAACCACTGGAGTCCCTGCGCGGGCATGCAGTAGGTGCAGCGCAGGTTGCAGCGGTCCGTGATGGACAGGCGCAGGTCGCGCACAGTGCGCCCGTAGCGGTCGACCAGCTGCTGGGGGACGCCGTCGGCAGCCGGAGCCGGCGGGCTGGGACGTTCGGACAGCTCGGGTAGCACCGGCCGGGTCGTCGGCATAGGCAGGTCCGCGGAGGTTCCACGGCTCCTGCTCGGGCCGACGACCGCGGCATCGAGTGGTGCTGGCGTCATGCGTTGAGCATATCGGGAGCGCGCCGGCGGCATGGTGTGAGGCCCGACGAGGCCCCGAGCCCGTGGCCGGAGCCGGGTGCTCGGGGCCGCGGGTGTCTCCCGTCGGCCGGCCGCGCTCAGGCGCGGATCAGGCGGTGCGCAGGATCTCGACGCGTGCGAAGCCCTCGGACTGCTCCAGCAGCGTGTGCTGGAAGGTGAACGGCAGCTGGTCGATCTGGGCCAGCAGCGGGGTGGGCACGTGTGGGGCCACCAGGTCGAAGCCCTCACCGGGGTTCAGGGAGGAGGCGGCGCCGATGACCGCGGCGTGGCGCAGACGGTGCGGGATGGCGCGCGCGTCCAGGGTGAGGCGCTCATCGCTGTGCTCGTGGCAGCCGCAGCTGGACTTCTTCTCAGTGACGGGCAGCAGCTCGGGGCTCTCGCTCATAGGGCTCTCCTTCGGAGTGTTTCGTACTGGTGGGCGTGACCTTACTACCATCACAGGGCCGGCTGTCACGGCCGTCCACCTCCAGTGGAACGGCTGTCCACCTCCGCAGGCGTGACTGTCCACCTCCGCTGGCGCGGCCGGCCCTACACAAACCTACCGAAACTTCATAAGTGACGCGGAGCCGTGTCGTCTATGAAGTTTTTGTCGATGTGAGTGCGTGGTGCGTGGGTTTGCGGCGCCGTTGGATACGGTTGGGCCGTGGAGACGGACCGACTCAGCCGGGCGCTGACCAGCCGCGTGGCGCCGCGCCTGGTGGCCCTTGCCCTGGGGGCTGCCTGCATCCTCATGGGACTCAACGCCGCCCTCCTGCGCCTCGATCTGCCGGCCCCCGTCAATGGGGCCGAGCTGGCGGCGCTCCACGGACCCCTCATGCTCGTCGGCTTCCTGGGGACCGTCATCGCCCTGGAGCGGGCGGTCGCCGCCCGCACCCCCTGGGCCTTCCTCGCCCCCCTGGGAAGTGCCGCGGGCTGCCTGGCCCTCCTGGCCGGCGCCCCCGACGTCGTCGGCCGGGGACTCATGGCCGGCGCCGCCGGCGTCCTGTGCGCCATCTACCTGCGGGTTCACCGCCGCGCCCCCAGTGCCGCCGTCGACGTCGAGGCCATGGGCGGGGCCGCCCTCCTGCTGGGGGACGTCCTGTGGCTGGGTGGGCGCGGCATGGAGGACGTCGTCCCGCTGTGGCTGCTCTTCCCCACGCTCACCATCATCGGTGAGCGCCTGGAGCTGGCCCGCATCGCCTTCCTCGACGAGATGGTGGAGACCGTCGTCGAGGCGCTCTCCGGCGCGGCGGTCCTGGGCGCCTGCCTGCTGCTCATCGCACCGGGCTCCCACCTCGTGGTCGGCCCGGCCCTGCTCGGACTGGCCGTCGTCATGGCCTACTACGACGTCGCCCGACGCACGGTCCGCCTGCGCGGCGGGGTGCGCTTCATGGCGGCCTCCATCCTCGCCGGCTACGTGTGGCTCGCCGTCGCCGGGGCGGTTTGGTCGCTGTGGGGCCTGCAGGGACTGAACGGGGCCGCCTACGAGATCGTCATCCACTGCATCACGGTGGGCTTCGCCTTCTCCATGATCCTGGCCCACGCCCCGGTCATCATCCCCGCGATCGTCCACCGCGCCCTGCCCTACCACCGGCTCATGTGGCTGCCCTACGTTCTGCTGCACGCCGGTCTGGTGGTGCGCGTCGTCGGCCTGCTGGCGGAGGCCTCCGTGGTCTGGAAGGTCGGCGGTGCCGTGGGAGTGGCGGCGATCCTCGTCTTCATGGTCCTCACCCTGGGACGCGTCCTGACCTCCGGCAGCATCCGCAAGTCGGTGAGGGCAAGACAGCCGGCTGCGACCACGGCATCCGGGGCGACGACGTCACAGGCGACAGGGGGCCGCGCATGAGCCTGTCCATCGGTTCTCCCGGTACCGGGTCCGCCCCCCGGCCCGGCTCGCTTCCCGGCCCCGGACGAGCAAGCGGCCCGGGCCGCCCCGGCAAGAAGCCCTCCCGGCGCACCACCCAGGTGCGTCGCAACGCCCTGGTCATGGCCTGGCTGCTCATTGCCGCTGTCCTGGCGGCCCTGACCATCGTGGGCCCGCTGGCCTCCTGGGGCACCTGGCTGCCCCTGCACGCCCTGCTCCTGGGCGGGATCGGCAGCGCCATCACCATCTGGTCCGCCCACTTCGCCGACACCCTCCTGCACCGCCCGGCCCTGGGTGGCGCCGCCCTCCTGGACGCGCGCCTCTACGCCCACAGCCTCGGCACCGCCGTCGTGCTCACCGGCATCACCATGGGCCAGCAGACGGTGGCGCTCATCGGGGCGGGCATCGTCATGGCCCAGGCCATTGCAGGCGTCGTGGCCATCACCGTGCAGTACCGCAGGGCCATCGCCCCGCGCCTGGCATCTCTGGCCCTCCACTACGCCGTCGCCCTGGTCCTGCTGGCCACGGGTGCGCTGCTGGGCTTCCTCATCGCCTGGTCCAACGCCCACGGGCGCTCCGCCCTGGCCGACGGCTTCTACCTCGCGCACACGACCACCATGCTGCTGGGCTTCGTGGGCACTACGGTCCTGGGCACGCTCACGGTCCTGTGGCCCACGATGCTGCGCACCCCCATGGAGCCGGTCGCACCGCGCTGGACCACCCGCGGACTGCCCTACCTCGTGGGCGGCACCGCGCTCGTGGCCGCCTCCGGTCTGTGGCCGCCCCTGGCGGGCCTGGGCACCCTGGTCTACCTCGGCGGCGCCTGCGCAGTCCTCGTGCCCGCCTACCGCACCGCCCGCAGGGTCCCGCCGACATCCTTCGCCACGGCCTCCGCCACGGCCTCGGTGGCCTGGTTCGTCGGCTGCGTCGCCGTCCTGGGGGCCCGCATAGCGCTGGCCGACGACGCCGCCGCCTCCCGTCAGGTCATCCACTCCCTGCGCCTGCCCCTGGCGGCGGGCTTCGCCCTGCAGATCCTCGTGGCGGCCCTGAGCTACCTCACCCCGGTGATGCTCGGCGGCGGCCCCGCGGCCACCCGGGCCACCAACGCGATCATGGACCGCTTCGCCGCCTACCGGGTCACCGCAGCCAACGCCTGTCTCCTGCTGGCGCTCTACCCGGGGGCGCCCTGGCAGGTGCGCGTCGTCGCCGGCGCCCTGGCCGCGCTGGTGACCTCCTACCTGCTGGCGGGCATGATCCTCAGCCTGCGCGAGGTCTCCCAGCGCAAGCGCCCGCCGCGTACCCCACGCACCCCGGCCGACGCCGACCCCACCTCCGACCCCGCGGGCCACCGGTCCGCCCAGCCCCGAAGGGGAATCCGATGACGAAGACGCCCGACGCACAGGCACCATCCCCTGATGAGGCCGCCGCCTCTGAGGATGCTGGCTCTGAGAACGCCCCGTCTCAGGACGCCGCCTCCCAGGAGACCGGGCACAACGGCGCCGGCAGTACGGCTCAGGCCCCCAGCGACACTGCTGGGCGCGCGGCGACGGGCGCCGACAAGCCCGAGGGCGCCCACCGCCGAGCGGTGACGGCCGGTACCGCCCCCGCCATCGACCGCAACCGCCGCCCCCTGACCGGCGGGGCCGGCCGGGCGGCGGGAGACGGGTCTGCCCAATCGCCCTCGGGCGGCCTGCTCCAGTCCGCCGACCGCCGCGGCGTCCTCATGGGGCTGCTCACTGCCGGAGCGGCCGTCGTCGTCGGTAGCGTCATCGGCAACCGGGGTCAGGGCGGAACCACCCAGGACGTCACGCCCACCGGCAACACCGTCAACGCCACCATCACGGTGGAGGGCCTGCGGTTCGTGCCGGACACGGTCGATGTCACCCCCGGCGACCGGCTCGTCATCACCCTGGACAACACCGCCGACCAGGTCCACGACCTCGTCCTGGCCACCGGCCAGACCACCGGGCGCATCGCCGCCAGAGCCAAGGGCACCCTCGACGCCGGCATCGTCGCGGGCCCGATCGAGGGCTGGTGCTCCATCGCCGGCCACCGCGCCCAGGGCATGGTCTTCCACGTCACCGCGGGCGGGGCGGCCGCCGGCGCCCACCAGCACGGCGGTGGCCAGAGCAAGCCGGCCGGCTCCGGCAAGGACGCGGTTCCCGACTACTCGGCCCAGCTGCCCGCAGGCTTCAAGGCCTTCGACGCCGCCCTGCCACCGGCCCCCACCAGTCCCGACGGCGGCCCCATGACCCACCGGCACACCTTCACCGTCAAGGAGCAGGTCATGCCGGTCGGCGCCGGCGTCACCCAGCGGCGCCTGACCTTCAACGGGCAGGTCCCCGGCCCCGTCCTGCGCGGCAAGGTGGGGGACACCTTCGAGATCACCCTGGTCAACGACGGCACGATGAGCCACTCCCTGGACTTCCACGCGGGGATCACCCCGCCCGATCAGGCGATGCGCTCGATCAACCCCGGGGAGTCCCTCGTCTACACCTTCAAGGCCCAGCACTCGGGGATCTGGCTCTACCACTGCTCCACCTCGCCGATGAGCCTGCACCTGGCCGCCGGCATGCACGGGGCCGTCATCATCGACCCGCCGGGGCTGGTGGCCGTGGACCGCGAGTACGTCATCGTCGCCTCCGAGGTCTACCTCGGCCCCGAGGGCGGTGAGCCCAACACGGAGAAGATCGCCGCCAAGACCCCCGACCTCATGACCTTCAACGGGGTGGCCTTCCAGTACCACCAGCAGCCGCTCAAGGCCAAGGTCGGGGAGCGCGTGCGCTTCTGGGTCATGGCCGCCGGCCCCTCTCTTCCGACGTCGTTCCACGCCGTCGGCCTGCAGTTCGACCAGGTCTTCTTCGAGGGGGTCTGGACCCTGGGCGGCCCGAACCGGATCGGAGCCGCCTGGTCCGGCGGCTCCCAGGCCCTCGGCCTGCAGCCGGCCCAGGGCGGATTCGTCGAGTGCGTCGCCTCCGAGCCGGGACACTACGTGTTCGTGACGCACTCCTTCGCCGACATGGAGAAGGGGGCTCACGGCGTCCTGGAGGTCACGGCCTGAACCGCGGGCGCCTCAGACCAGGGCTCGTGGCACCACCGAATGCTGCTTCGGCCCCGGGCGACTGTGCCCGGGGCCGAAGCCTTGCGATCTAGAAGTGGTGGACGGGTGATGCTGTTGAGCCGCGTGCTCAGGCGACGTCGGCGTGGACGATCTTGAGGTCCGGCTCCGCGTCGACGGGCTGAGTCGAGCTGATCTGGCAGCCGTCAGGACCGTTGGGCAGGAACTTGAGACGCTCGTAGGCGGCCGGGTCGGGGCCGACGACGGCCCGGAGGAAACCCTCGTGCATGGTGCACACCAGGTCGCGCGGCTGGTGGTTGCGGGTGATGAGCGGGCAGGAGCGCAGGACGACGCTGTCTCCGGAGACCTCCGGGGCGAAGCCCATGACCGCCAGGTAGGGGATGAGGGCGGTGACTCGGTCCACCTGCTCGCCGTCGACCGTGGGCTCAGCGATGGTGCCGGGGGTCAGCTCGGCCCACCGGCGACCGATCTCCAGAGCGGTGGCGCGGGCGTCCTCGCCCTCGCCCAGGGTGTCGGCAATCGCGTCGAGCAGCAGCAGGTAGGCGTCGACCATCTGCTGGGGGTCGGGTGCCGTTGAGGCGTAGCGCAGGGCCGGGCGGCCCCGCTTGCCCGTCGGCTTGGTGGACACCGTGACGAACCCGGCGTCAACCAGGGCGTCGAGGTGCTCACGGACGGTGTTGTGGTGCAGGTTGAGGGCGCTGGCGACCTGAACGGCCGTCATCGCGTCGTTAGATGCCTCCACGACCTCCAGGACGCGCCGGCGCGCCGCAGAGAGGTTGGCGCGTGCGGACAGGTCGCCCAGGGCGGGACGTGGGAGCGAAGGGGTCGGACGGTTGTGCATGTCCTGAGACTAACGCGCTTTCGCTTGTGGGAACCGTCAAAATCGGTGTGTAGTTGAATCCTGCAACGGCTACGTGATGTGACTTTTAGCACACCGTGTCCAATAGTGGTTCCGGTGGAACGTGAAAAAAGTCAGTGTTGACGCCGTTTCTGCCGGGTCGTCGCCCTGTTCCAGGGAAAACGGCTCTCAGGGTTATAGGGCCTGCTGTCGACGAAACTGTGACGTGCCCGGAAGGGCTCTGCGCTCGCCATCGGGAGTGCTTCAGGGGCGGGTGGGATCCTCGGCCTCCAGTGAGGGGGCCAGCAGCCGGCGGAAGGACTCCACCCTCGCGCGCCGCTCCTCGCGGGCGGTTGAGGCTCCCGGTGCGTTCGGCCCGTCCGCCGCGCTCGCCCACGCATCCAGGGCGCAGTCGACGACGCCGTCCTCGTGGGTACATCCGCGCGGACAGTCCTCGGCCACGTCGGCCAGGTCCGGGAAGCCCCTCAGGACGTCGGCGCTGCCGACGTGGGAAACCCCGAAAGAACGCACGCCGGGGGTGTCGATGACCCAGCCGCCCCCGGGCAGCTCGAGGGCCTGAAGACTGGTGGAGGTGTGGCGGCCCCGGCCGGTGACCTCGTTGACGTGTCCGGTGGCGCGGTCGGCCCCGGGCACGAGCGCGTTGATGAGCGTGGACTTGCCGACCCCGGAGTGGCCCACGAGGACTGAGACGGCGCCGTCGAGCAGCTGGCGGACCGCCTCGACACCGTCGTCGGGCCGCTTGCTGCCGGCCTGGGAGGGCCCTGTCTCGGGGGCTTGGGGGCTCAGCCGCGTGGCCAGGCAGCGCACGCCCAGGGGGCTGTAGAGCTCCGTCAGCGGGGCGGCATCGGCCAGGTCGGTCTTGGTGAGCACGATGAGCGGCTCCATGCCGGCGTCGTAGGCGGCCACCAGGTAGCGGTCGATCATGCGTGGGCGCGGCTCGGGGTCGGCCACGGCGGTGACGATGACGAGCTTGCCGGCGTTGGCGACGATCGCCCTCTCGGTGCCGGCTCCGTCCCCGTCCTCGGCGCTGCGGCGCAGCAGGGTGGTGCGCTCCTCGATGCGGACCATGCGCGCCAGGGTGCCCTTGCGGCCGCTGGTGTCCCCGACGACGGCGACCCGGTCGCCGACGACGACCTTGCCCCGCCCCAGCTCGCGGGCCTTCATGGCGGTGATGTTGCCGCTGGAGTCCTCGGTGAGGCTTGGGTCGTCCAGGCGGATCCGGTAGTGGCCGCGGTCGATGCGGGTGACCATGCCCAGGGCCGCGTCGGCGTGGCTGGGGCGCTGCTTGGTGCGCGGGCGCGAGCCCCGGCCGGGGCGGACCCTGACGCGCGGGTCGTCGGTGCCGATGTCGCGGCGGGCCATCAGGTGCCGTCTCCCGGGGTCGCCGGCGCACGGTGCGATGCGGTAGCGAGTCCGCTGCCGCCCTCACCGGTGGTGGCCAGCATGGCGGCCCACAGGTCCGTGAAGCCGGGCAGCGTCTTGGAGGTGCACTCGACGTCGTCCAGGCTCACTGCGTCCACGCTCAGGCCGATGATGGCGGCGAAGGTCGCCATCCGGTGGTCGGCGTAGGAGTGCAGGGCGGCGCCGTGCAGCGGGGCGGGGCGGATGATGAGCCCGTCAGTGGTTTCCTCGGCGTCCCCGCCCAGGAGGCGGATCTGGGTGGCCAGGGCCGCCAGGCGGTCGGTCTCGTGCCCGCGCAGGTGCGCGATGCCGGTGAGGGTGCTGGTGTGACCCTGGGCTCCGGCAAGCGCTGCCAGAGCCGCCACTGTGGGGGCCAGCTCGCCGACGTCGGACAGGTCAGCGGTGATCCCGGTCAGCCGCCCGGTGCCGTGGGTCGTGAGCAGCCCGTCGGTGAGTGTCACCTTCCCGCCCAGGCGGGGGAGGAGCTCGCGCCAGGCGTCGCCGGCCTGGGTCGTGGCCGCCGGCCAGTGGGGGACGCTGACCCGGCCACCGGCCACGAGGGCGGCCGCCAGGAAGGGACCGGCGTTGGACAGGTCCGGCTCGATCACGACCTGCCCGCCGCGAGGACGACCGGGGTGGACCCTCCAGGTGCGCTCACCGTCACCGGCCCCGGGGGCGGGCTCGTCGACGTCGATGCCCCGCTCGCGCAGCGTCGCCACCGTCATGGCCACGTGCGTCAGGGAGGGCACCGCCCCGGTGGGGGTGAGCTCCAGGCCGCCGGGCAGGAGGGAGCCCAGGAGCAGGAGGGCGGAGACGAACTGGGAGGAGGCCGAGCCGTCGACCGCCACCCGGGCGCCCGGGGCCCGCAGGAGGGCGCCGTCGCCGGGGCCGATGCGCACCGGCAGGAAGCTGGGCTCACCGAGGTGGGTGACCTCCGCACCCAGGTCGGCCAGTGCGTCGAGCAGCGGCGCCATGGGCCGGCGCCGGGCGGCCTCGTCGCCGTCGAAGACGACCGGGGCGTCGGCCAGGGCGGCCAGGGCGGGCACGAAGCGCATGACGGTCCCGGCCAGGCCGACGTCGATGCGTCCGAGGCCGTCAGGTCCGGCCTGCACGTGCAGCGGCAGGGGAGCCGGTGTGACGCGCAGGCGCGTGCCGGTCTCGCTGAGGTCCTCGAAGCGGGCACCGAGCACGCTCAGGGCGGCGAGCATGAGCTCGGTGTCGCGCGAGCGCAGGAGCCCGGTGAGCGTCGTCGGCGCGTCGGCGATGGCGGCCAGCAGCAGGGCCCGGGCGCTCAGCGACTTCGACCCCGGAAGCTCTACGACGGCCTCGAGCGCCCCCGCCGCCACCGGCGCCCGCCACGGAACTTTGAGTGTGTCAAATAAATGCTGCAAAATCACTCACCTATTCTGATTGTTGTGGGTATGGAGGCCAGTGATCACTGGCCTCCATACCCACTTGGCGAGCAGGGACCGAAACAATAGTAGCTCGAACACGTCATCAATGAAAGTCATCAATGAATATATGCGGTTTCGAGACGTCTTTCGGTGTGGGCATCAAACATGTGGGGTCAATTCTTCACATGGTGTTGTGGCTTTACTTTCTTTAAGAGTGCCGCCTGATGCTTTCTGCTTCTAACATCATCCTTCCGGAGGCTGCGACCTTCCTCCAAGATCGTTGCAAAATGCTCTGCTGTTTTTTCGGCGGCCTCCGGGATTGCTGCCTCAATCTTATCCTTTAATGAGGGTGAGGAATCGATGTCGATGAACCACTTGGTGGTTTCGAGCGCCTTCTGCAGGGTTGCAGGATCCTCATCTTCAAAGTGTTCAGACAGGTCTGGGGTCACAATTGCTGACACCATCATTGCAATGTGGTATTTTGCTGCTCGCAAGACTGAATGCTCGGGAGAGCGTGCAAAATACCGGTCGATTCGGTAGACAATCCATGCGGCATAGTAGAAAGTCTCTGTCCGATACTTTCCCCACACGTACGATTCTTCACTTTCGAGCTCTTTAGGGGAGGCAATAGCCTTAGAAGATTCTCCGAACACTGTTGCGGCGACAGCCCTATTCAATTCCGATGTGCTGACCACCCTGGTGCGGGGGAAAGAAATTCCTTCTCCGCGTCCTTGTCGTTCGTAGCGTAGTCCATCGTTTCCGGAGCGCTCGAAGTACTCCTCAACGTCTTTCGCAACTTGAGAGCTGGCTTGAATGTCGGCATTCCCAATTGCGGTTTGAAGATTGGTGGCAACGGCTACGTTTGATCGTACCTCCGGATTAGTTGCACTGATGATCTTGAATGGAATCCATACGGATGATAGTGCGTCGCTGTTGGAGAGTACACTCTCAGACTCGGACCACCGCATCAACTGGTTGCTCGTTTGACCTCCGTTGACGATCTGGTATCCAGAAGCGAAAAACCTATCTCCGGAAACCTCGAGTTTAGTTGCAATTACTGTGAGTCCATTGTTTAAAAATGGGAAGTGTCCTCGACGTTCGGCAGATTCGAGCGTGGCGTATATTTTTTGATTGACGGGATTAGCGTGCCCCAAATGAAGCCGCACGTTATCGTCAAATATCCCTGGGCGAACTCCATGTTCGTCGCAGAGAAGGCCTAGTAGCTCTTTTGCTGAAATAACACCGATATACGCATCGTCGACTCCCTCTGCTCCCGGGATTGTCTGCCTTCTCTCGAAATTAAACTGCACCCGCTGTGGACCAAGCTTTTCTTTCTGTTTCGCAGCAAGCTGCTCATGTCCCTGAGTTTTCAAGGAAAGGTTCTCTGAGTATATCCCAAGCTTATTAATTCTGGCGAGCGCCTCAGAAACCTGAAGTTCTTTGAGTGTGTGTTTTCCGTCGTTGTTGCTGGTTGTAACGTAGTAAAGTTCGCAGGGGATTCTTGTTTCTTGAAATTTATCGCCATTCTCGGCTAGGTGGTCTATGAGTTTGGCGACATCAACTAGTCTCGGTGGCAAGTCAAGTGATTCGGGCTTTATTGCATATTTCGTCACAGATTCGACACCATGTAAAAATTTTGCTATCAGTTTAGTGTCGTATTTTTCGGAGGTTTTTGCCTGAATAAAAATCACTTTGGCAGTGTTCGAAGGTTGCGATGAAATTATGTTGTCAATGTCTTCGGGTTCACTGACAAGCTGATTGTTGACTATCACTGCAGCAACATCTATTCCCTGATCCTCACTTCCTGCAATTACGGCGGATTGGATCAGTTCTGTATTGTCTTTCACGTACCGATAAAGATATGTTGCGGAAGTGTATAATTCGAATTTTTCTGATTCTGAGACGTCAAAGCCAAAATCGCGGGCGAACTTGTTCACTCTTTTTTCTGTGAGGGTGTGCATCTTGACTCCTGTGGGTAGTTGAGGTGATGGGGTTGTTGGTCGTGGGAAAACTATCTAATGCGAACCTCCTTGCTGCAGAATGTAGACGTTTGAGGGAGTGTCGAATTTAATTCGAGGATGTCGAAAAACTACAGGGCCTCGATGACCGCGTTGAGGGTGGTTGACGGCCGCATGACGGCGTCGGTCAGGGCCGCATCGGGACGGTAGTAACCGCCGATGTCCACCGGGGAGCCCTGGACGGCCAACAGCTCGGCCTGGATCGTGTCATTGAAGGCCTCGAGCTGCTGGGCGATCGGGGAGAAGACGGCGGCGAGCTCGGGACTCGTCTCCTGCGCGGCCAGCTCGCGGGCCCAGTACAGGGCCAGCCAGGCGTGCGAGCCGCGGTTGTCGATCTGCCCCAGGCGGCGCGCCGGGGAGCGGTTCTCCTCCAGCAGCCGGGCCGTGGCGGCCTCCAGGGCGTCGGCCAGGACCTCGGCGCGCTCGTTGCCGCTGACCTGGGCCACGTGGTGGAAGGCCTCGGCCAGGGCCAGGAACTCGCCCAGGGAGTCCCAGCGCAGGTAGTCCTCCTCGAGCAGCTGGCGCACGTGCTTGGGGGCCGAGCCCCCGGCGCCGGTCTCATAGAGGCCGCCGCCGTTCATCAGCGGCACCACCGAGAGCATCTTGGCGCTCGTGCCCAGCTCGAGGATGGGGAAGAGGTCGGTGTTGTAGTCGCGCAGCACGTTACCGGTCACCGAGATCGTGTCCTCGCCGCGGCGGGCGCGCTCCAGGGACAGGCGCGTGGCCGCCACCGGGTCCAGGACGCGGATGTCCAGGCCCTCGGTGCCCTCATCTGCCAGGTAACGGTTCACCAGGTCGATGAGGACGGCGTCGTGCCCGCGCTCGGGGTCCAGCCAGAAGACGGCCGGGGCGCCGGTGGCCCGGGCCCGCGTGACCGCCAGGTGCACCCAGTCGCGGATGGGGGCGTCCTGCGTGGCGCAGGCCCGCCAGATGTCGCCGGTGGACACCTCGTGGGACAGCAGCACCGCGCCGGGCTCGGCGCCCGCCCCCTCGACCACGACGACCTCCACGGTGCCGTCAGCCGGGATGAGGAAGGTCTTGTCGTGGCTGCCGTACTCCTCGGCCTTGCGGGCCATGAGACCCACATTGGGCACCGAGCCCATGGTGGCCGGGTCCAGAGCCCCGTGGGCGCGGCAGTCATCGATGACGGCCTGGTAGACCCCGGCGTAGGAGGAGTCCGGGATGACGGCGAGCGTGTCCGCGGTCTGGCCATCCGGCCCCCACAGGTGGCCGCCGGCCCGGATCATGGCGGGCATGGAGGCGTCGATGATGACGTCACTGGGCACGTGCAGGTTCGTGATGCCGCGGTCGGAGTCCACCATGGACAGGCGCGGTCCGGCGGCCAGCTCGGCCTCGATGGCGGCGCGGATCTCCTCGCCCTGGGGCAGCGAGTCCAGTCCCGCCAGGATCGAGGCCAGCCCGTCCTCGGCCCGCAGGCCCGCCTCGGCCAGGACCCGCCCGTAGGTGGAGAAGACCCCCGGCAGGGCAGCGCGCACCGCGTGACCGAAGATGATCGGGTCGGAGACCTTCATCATCGTGGCCTTGAGGTGCACCGACAGCAGCAGGTCCTCGTCCTTGGCGGCGGTCACCTGCCCGGCGAGGAACTCATCCAGGGCGGCGGCACTCATGAAGGTGGCGTCCACGACCTCCCCGGCGGTCACCGGCAGCGACTCCCGCAGGACGATCGGCTCGCCGCCGTCGGCCGGGCGCAACCGGATCTGCAGGGTGCCGGCCTCGGGCACGACGACGCTGCGCTCATTGCGCCGGAAGTCGCCCGATCCCATCGTGGCCACGCGGGTGCGCGACTGGGGCGACCAGGCCCCCATCGAGTGCGGGTGGGAGCGGGCGTAGGCCTTGACGGCCGCCGGGGCGCGCCGGTCCGAGTTGCCCTCACGCAGGACGGGGTTGACGGCGCTGCCCTTGACGGCGTCGTAGGCGGCGCGCGCCTCGTGCTCGGCGGGCGAAGCCGGGGAATCGGGGTAGTCGGGGATCTCGTGGCCCAGGGCCTGGAGCTCGGCGATGGCGGCCTTGAGCTGGGGCAGGGAGGCGGAGATGTTGGGCAGCTTGATGATCGTGGCCGCTGGGGATTGGGTGAGCTCACCCAGACGGGCCAGGTCGTCGTCGGCCAGGGAGAAGGCCGCCAGGATGCGTCCCCCCAGCGAGATGTCCGCCGTGCCTACGCTCACGCCCGCCCGCTGGGCGAAGCCGCGCACGATCGGCAGGAAGGAGTGGGTCGCCAGCATCGGGGCCTCATCGGTCCAGGTGTAGATGATGTCGGGTTGGGCGGCCTGCTCCGACTGGGGCGACTGGCTTGCCTGAGCCGGCTGGGCGGACTGGACGGTCATGAGTGCTCCCTAGCGTGTCGATGACGTGTCTGCGCGTGGTGGTCAGTGGTGCGGGCGCGTGCGCGCGCCGCGACCGGTCGGAAGTGGACCGGGGCGAGAGTAGCCGCCGCCTGTGACGCCCAGGTGACAGGTGTCGGGGTGCTCCGGAAGGTGACGGTGACGGGCCGCCGTCGGACCTGGGCCCGGAGCCAACGGGATCCGACGGCGGCCCGACCAAAGGCGCTCAGGCAGTCACGTAGCGCTGCTGAACGGCTTCGTTAGCGGCCTGCATCGCCTCGCGCTGCTGACGGGCGTTGCGCACCTGCCAGGCCAGGGACGGCCTGCCCTGACGGTCGACGGCGGCCAGCGCGAGCCCGGCCCCCAGGGCGGCCCCGCGCAGCAGTCCGGAGAGGGCCTCCTTGCGGGCCTGCGTCCCCTTGACCGCCCAGACGGGGTTGTTGACCACGGTGAGGGGCACGTTGAGGGCCGCCAGGATGGTGGCGTTCGTGCGGGGTGCCCGGCCGGTGGCCAGCCCCAGCCCGGCCATGAGGCTCACGGCACCCGAGGCGCGGGTGAGCAGCCGGGCGTCGGAGGCCAGCACGGGCGGCAGACCGACCCGCTCCAACGTGGGGGCGACCTTCTCGAACTTCTCCACGTGGCGCGAGGGGCGCACCAGGGCGTCGAGTCCATCGACGATGAAGGGCGCGGCGAGCATGGGGCGGGCGAAGGAGCGCAGAATGTTCATGCCCCCATCCTGGCTTACGCGGGCGGCTCGGGCCAGCGATATCGCTGCTCGAAGGTGGTGCGTGCCTCGCTCAGGGCGGACGGGGAATGAAATCGGGGCGCCATCGTGTTGGCCGGGACATGAGCATCCAGCAGTCGATCGTGTCGCCGACGAGCCGGGCCGCCCGCCTGCGGGGCGCCCCGCCGAGCGGGCCGCGCGGCCGCCGAGAGCGGCCCGGCCGACAGGGCCGTCGCCGCCTGCACCGGGAGCCGCTGGGACGACCCGCCACGATGACCGGGATGATGACCGGGATGATGACCAAGACGATGACCAAGGCTCGTGGCGTTGGTTGGGCCGAAGACTCCCCGGGCGCGTTAGGCTCGTGGCTGATGACGGACATCGACGACCACACTGATGAGATCACCCTGGATGAGGTGATCGATCCTGACGATGGCGCGCGCGATCTGGACCGGGCGCCGGCCGATGAGGACGAGGCCGCCCGGGCCGCCCGCTTCGAGGCAGAGGCCCTGCCCTACCTCGACCAGCTCTACGGCGCCGCCCTGCGCATGACCCGTAACCGGGCCGATGCCGAGGACCTCGTGCAGGACGCCTATGCCAAGGCCTTCGGCTCCTTCCACCAGTACCGGCCCGGCACCAACCTCAAGGCCTGGCTCTACCGGATCCTGACCAACACCTTCATCAACTCCTACCGCAAGAAGCAGCGTGAGCCGCTCCAGTCCGACGCGGAGACGGTTGAGGACTGGCAGCTGCACCGGGCCGCCTCCCACGACTCGGTGGGGCTGCCCAGCGCGGAGAACCTCGCCCTGGACGCTCTGCCGGACTCCGACATCAAGGACGCCCTGGGCCAGCTCACCGAGGACCGGCGCCTGGCCGTCTACCTGGCTGACGTGGAGGGCTTCTCCTACAAGGAGATCGCCGAGATCATGGACACGCCCATCGGGACTGTCATGTCCCGGCTGCACCGAGGTCGCCGCCAGCTGCGTGAGCTGCTGGCCGACTACGCCCGAGAGTACGGATACGGGGAGGAGGAGAAATGACAGACCGCATGGAACCGGGAACCCCCGGTGGCAACAGCGCCGATCCCACCAAGGGCCCCAAGACGGCGGACGGCTCCCAGGACTGCTCCTGCGCCGAGGCCCGCGCCCACCTGGAGGCCTTCCTCGACCGCGAGTGCACCGCCGACCTGGCCGAGCGCCTCGCCCAGCACGTGGCCACCTGCTCGCACTGCTCCCGCCTCGCTGACGCCGAGACCCACTTGCGGGAGATCCTGCGCTCGCGGTGCGCCGAGCAGGCCCCTCCCGAGCTGCGCGCCCGGGTCCTGGGGCGCCTGTCGGCCCTGCGCGCCACCGCGGTGAGCGTGACGACGACGTCGACCACGACCCGGACCCAGGCCTCCGCCTCCGGGCGGGTCGTGCGCGTCGTGGAGTCCCGGGTCGAGTCCTCCCGGACCGTCCGCTTCGAGCGCGACTGAGGAAGGCGGCCGGGGCTCCGGCCGCGACGCGCGCTGACGTGTGGTCGCCTTCACCGGCTGGTCAGCGGCGCCAGACTGGCCCAGGCGCGCCGCCGTGTGCGAGAATCAGCGGCGTTCCGTGCCCCCTCGTGGGGCGAGTCAAGACACGAGGAGGCAGTGATGAGCAAGCGCGGTCGTAAGCGTCGTGCACGCGCCAAGTCCAGCGCCAACCACGGCAAGCGTCCCAACGCCTGAGCCGGGTAGCGCACTGAGCGCAACGCCCTGAGACATAGCAGACGTCGGCCGGTCACCACAGTGGTGACCGGCCGACGTCGTTCTTGAGCCGTTCCGGAACCGCCCTGGTCAGGCGCCGGTTCGCGCTCGCAGCCTGGGTCCTATGACCTTGACGGTGATGAGACGCTGAGGTGTGAGTCGCGGAACACGGCCTGATTCGTGGTGAGGGGCACTGTCCAGCCTCTCACCGAGGAACCCGGTGGTGTCTCGTAGGTATGGCTTTGCCGGCTCCTCCTTAACGACGGCGGTGTGACATGAACCTGAGGAACCTGACAGCACCAGACCAGTGGACACTCTCTGACAACTCGCTCCTGCGGCGCATCCTCGTGTGCTTCCTGGGGGAGGTGATCACGGCGGTCGGGATCGCGATCTGCCTGGAGGGCAAGAGCGGCGTCGACCCGTTCACCGCCTTCCTCCAGGGCATCTCCCACGTCTCTGGGATCTCCTTCGCGGCGATCGTCCCGATCGTCAACATCATTATGCTGATCCTCGTCTTCCCCTTCGACCGGTCCATCTTCGGCCTGGGGACAGTCATCAACTTCACCGTCGTGGGTGTCCTTGTGGATTACTTCCGCCCGATCTACCGCAGCTTCTTCCACGTCGAGTACTCCGTCGGCAGTATGCTGCTCCACCTGGCGATCGGGCTGCCGCTGTTCTGCCTGGGAGTCTCCATGTACATCACCTGCGACCTGGGCCAGTGCCCCTATGACGGGATCGCTCCCTCGCTCAGGCGGCACTTCCCGCGCTACAGCTACCGTGCCTACCGGCTGGTTCAGGACATCATCACAATCTTCCTGGCCCTGCTCCTGATCAGGTTTGACCTCTCGCTGGGCATCGTCGCCCTGGGTACGGTCATCATGGGCTTCTTCATCGGTCCCATCGTCGGTTTCTTCAACAACCACGTCTCCAACCGCCTTGTGGGGATCAGCGGCGACATCTTTTCCGCCTCCGAGTCGTCGTCTGACGAAGGCTCCCCAGCGCCTGCCTGACCGGCGGGTATCGAGGCGTCAGGACTCGGGGCGCTCGACGCCGAGCCACTCGTACCAGCCGCGGTGCAGCACCAGCCAGGCCAGCAGGCCGTATCCGGCCTGGCCCGGGTGCGTGCCGCCGGCGGCGGCGACGTCGGCCGTCCACTGCTCGTGGTTGCGCAGCGGCTCGAAGGCGTCCACGTAGGGCACGTTGCGCCGCAGGCACACCTCCTCGGCGGCCTGGGACAGCTGGGCGGTGGCGTCGGGGTCGGCCTCCGGCAGGGGAGGGGGCCCGACGACGAAGCACTCGCGGTGGTCGGAGGCGGCGGTGTCGAGGATGTTGGCCAGGGCCAGGCGTGAGCGGGCGTAGGAGATGCCGGCGAGTACGTCGGCCACGCCCAGTCCCACGACGAGCCGGTTGATGCCGGTGTGCGTGGAGCGCCGGGCCACCTCGGGGCCCCAGCGGTCGGACATCTGCGCCGTCGTCTCACCGGGAACCGCCAGGGAGGTCCACAGGATGTCGGCGTCCCGGGGCGTGCGGGCCATGACCCGGCCCGTCCATCCCAGGGCGCGCCCGTCACCATGACCGGCCACCAGCTCGTCACCGATGAAGCTCAGCCTCGTCTCACGCATGACAGCGCCTCCTCATGCCTCATGATCCCTCATGCTGTCTTGACATTATCGTGACCTTGCGCTGTGACGGTGGAGGCTGACGGCATTTCGGCGGGGCTGACCCGGGACGGGCCGGTGAACCGGTCTTCTTTCAGTGGCGGGCGAAGGCCTGGCGGAGGATCTCCTCCTGCTGGGCGCGGTGGAACCCGGCGGTGCCCACCGCTGGGGCGGCGGCCTCGGGCCGGGAGACCAGCGTGGGCAGGACGCCACCGGTCAGGTCGGTCGGCAGGTTGAGTGCCAGGTAGGGCCACATGCCCTGGTTGGCGGGCTCGTCCTGGACCCACACGAGCTCGGCTCCGCTGAAGGGGGCCAGCGCCTCGGCGATGGCCGAGCTCTCCAGCGGGTAGAGCTGCTCGAGGCGGACGATGGCCGTGCTCGTGTCCCCGGTCTTGGTCCGGTGGGCCAGCAGGTCGTAGTAGACGCGCCCCGAGCACAGCAGCACTCGGTCCACGCCCTGTTTCTGCGCTGAGGCCAGGACGGCGTCGTCGGTCTCCCCGATGACCGGCTGGAAGGTGCCGGAGGTGAAGGCCTCCACCGGGGAGCAGGCGGCCTTCAGACGCAGCAGCTGCTTGGGGGTGAAGACGATGAGCGGGCGGCGCGGGCGAGTGTAGGTGTGCTCGCGCAGCAGGTGGAAGTAGCTGGCGGGCGTGGAGGGCTGGGCCACCAGCATGTTGTCCTGGGCGCACATCTGCAGGTAGCGCTCGATGCGGGCCGAGGAGTGGTCGGGTCCCTGCCCCTCCTGGCCGTGGGGGAGCAGCATGACCAGGCCGGAGCGCTGCCCCCACTTCTGGGCGGCGGAGGTGACGTACTCATCGATGACGGACTGGGCGCCGTTGGCGAAGTCGCCGAACTGGGCCTCCCACATGGTCAGTCCCTCGGGGCGCTCCACGGAGTAGCCGTACTCGAAGGCCAGGGCGGCGTACTCGCTGAGCAGGGAGTCGTAGATCTCCAGGGGTGCTTGGTCCGGGGTCAGGAAGCTCAGGGGCGTCCACTCCTGCCCGGAGGTGTGGTCGTGCAGGACGGCGTGGCGCTGGGCGAAGGTGGCGCGGCGGGCGTCCTCGCCGGCCAGTCGGATCGGCACGCCCTCCATGAGCAGGCTCCCCAGGGCGATGAGCTCCCCGAGCCCCCAGTCGATGCCGCCCTTGCGGGTGGCCTCGCGGCGCTTGGAGAGCATGGCCTGGAGCTTGGGGTGGACGGTGAAGGACTCGGGCCAGGCGACCTGGGCGTCGCCGATGCGCTCGACGACGTCGCGCGGCACCGCCGAGGCCCAGCCGAGCATCATGCCGGTACCCGCCCGCTGGGAGTAGGGGATCTCCAGGGAGGACAGGGGCACGCCCACCTTCGTGGGGTCCGACAGGTCCTGTGTGGAGGCGTCGGTGGTGTCCTCGGCGTCGTCGGAGCCCGTGCCCCCGGTGACCTGGACACGGGCCTCGGTGAAGACCCGCTCCAGCTCGCCCTGGTAGCTCTTGGCGATCTCCTGGGCCTCCTGCGGGGTGATGTCGCCGCGCCCCACGAGGGCGGAGGTATAGACGCCGCGGGTGGAGTCCAGCGAGTCGATGAGCCGGTACATGAGCGGCTGGGTCATCGAGGGGTCGTCGCCCTCGTTGTGGCCGCGGCGCCGGTAGCAGATGAGGTCGATGATGACGTCCTTGTGGAAGGTACGTCGGTACTCGTAGGCGTGGCGGGCGGTGCGGGCCACCGTCTCGGGATCGTCGGCATTGACGTGGAAGATCGGCACCTGCAGGCCCTTGGCCAGGTCGGTGGCGTAGATGGTGGAGCGGGCCGAGGCCGAGCCGGTGGTGAAACCGATCTGGTTGTTGACGACGATGTGGACGGTGCCGCCGGTGCGGTAGGCGGGCAGCTGGCTCATGTTGAGGGTCTCGTAGACCACGCCCTGGCCGGCGAAGGCGGCGTCACCGTGGACGAGGACCGGCATGACGGTGTAGCCCTTCTCGCCCAGGCCGATGCGGTCCTGCTTGGCACGTACGATGCCCTCGACGACGCCGTCGACCGTCTCCAGGTGGGAGGGGTTGGCGGCCAGGGAGACGCGGGTGGAGACGCCGTCGGTCCCGGAGAAGACGCCCACGGTGCCCAGGTGGTACTTGACGTCCCCGGTGCTGGCGCCCTCGATGACGCCGTTGCCCTCGAACTCGTCGAAGACCTGGCCGTAGGACTTGCCGGCGATGTTGGTGAGCACGTTGAGGCGGCCGCGGTGGGCCATGCCGATGACGACCTCGTCGAGGCCGTCGTGGGCGGCGGCGTCGAGCAGGCGGTCCAGGGCCACGATGAGGGACTCCCCGCCCTCGAGGCTGAAGCGCTTCTGGCCCACGTACTTGGTCTGCAGGAAGGTCTCGAAGGCCTCGGCCTGCTCCAGCTTGGTGAGGATCCGACGGCGCTCCTCGTCGGCGATGTCCTCCCAGTCGCGCTCGAGGCGCTCCTGCCACCAGGTGCGCTGGGCCGGGTCCTGGATGTGCATGTACTCCACGCCCACGGTGCGGCAGTAGGCGTCGCGCAGCATCCTGAGGATCTCGCGCAGGGTGGCCCGGTCGCGCCCGCCCAGGCCCCGAGTGGGGAAGGAGCGGTCCAGGTCCCACAGGCTCAGCCCGTAGGAGGTGATGTCCAGGTCGGGGTGACGGCGCAGGCGGTAGGTGAGCGGGTCGTTGTCGGCCGCCAGGTGGCCGCGCTGGCGGTAGGCGTGGATGAGCTCGGCCACGCGCGCCGGCTTGCCGGTCTCCAGCTCGGGGTCGTAGGTGGTGTCGCGCACCCACTTGACCGGCTCGAGGGGGATGCGCAGAGACTCGAAGGCCCGGTTCCAGAAGCCGTCCAGTCCCAGGAGCTTGCGCTCCACCAGGCGCAGGAACTCTCCGGAGGCGGCGCCCTGGATGACGCGGTGGTCGTAGGTGGAGGTCAGGGTGACGACCTTGCCGATGGCCTGGCGGGCCAGGGTGTCGGGGCTGGCACCGGCGAAGGCGGCCGGGTAGTCCATGGCGCCGACCCCCACGATGAGCCCTTGGCCGGGCATGAGGCGCGGCACCGAGTGCAGGGTGCCGATCATGCCGGGGTTGGTCAGGGTGACGGTGGTACCCCGGAAGTCGTCAAGGTCCAGCTTGTTCTCGCGAGCCTTGGCCACGAGGGCCTCGTAGGCCTCCACGAAGCCGGACAGGTCCATGAGGTCGGCCTGCTTGACGGAGGGCACCAGCAGGCGGCGCTGCCCGTCGGAGCCGGGCACGTCGATGGCCAGGCCGAAGGCCACGTGGGCGGGCTCGTGCAGGACTGGCTTGCCGGCCTCGTCGACCCCGTAGGAGACGTTCATCGAGGGCATCTCGGTCAGAGACTCGACCACCGCCCAGCCGATGAGGTGGGTGAAGGAGACCTTGCCGCCGCGGGTGCGGGCCAGGTGGGTGTTGATGACGGCCCGGTTCTCGATGAGGACCTTGGCGGGCACGGCGCGGGCGGAGGTGGCCGTGGGCATGGACAGGGAGTCGTCCATGTTCTTGGCGGTGCGGGCCGCCGCACCCTTGAGCCTGGTAGTGCGGTCCTCGTAGGCGTCACCGTCCTGGTCGTGAGCGGGGTGGGCGGCCTGGCGCTGGGCGTAGGGGGAGGTCGGGGGTGCGGTGTCCGACGGCGGGGCCGGTGGCAGGTCGGAGCGCGTGACGTCCTGGACGGCTGAGGATCGGCGCAGGGAGGAGGCGGCCTGGGGCGTGATGGTGGCTCGGCGCGGCACACCGGCGGCCGACGACGCAGAGGCGTCGAAGGAGGCAGGGCCCGGTTGGTGCAGGCCGGCACTCGGATCGGTCTCGAAGAGCTCGCGCCACTGGGGACTCACGGAGGAGGGATCCGCTGACCAGGCGGCCCGCATCTCCTCCACCATCCACTCGTTGGCACCGAAGCCTGGGCTGATCTGGTCCTGCGTGGGCACGTCGGGTCTCCTCGGAGCTCGTCAGTCTCCCGTTCCGACACTGGGAGCCTCAGCGGGACCCCGGGGGAGGAACGGCGGTGTTCACCAGACATCCTAGAAGGTGAAGGGCGTCTTATGCGAGCAGATACGGGACCAAAGACACATGCGTGTCCCGGCTGTGACGCGCTCGCGGTCCCGGCCCGGCGGCCGGCCCGATGGCGCCGACCTACAGGTCTCGCCACTCCTCGAAGGCGTCGAGCCGGGCCATGTCGCCGTCTTTAAGCGTGCGTGCCACCGCCTTTAGCAGCTCCAGTCTAGGGTCGTCCTCGCGCCTGATCCGCTCCAGGTTCATATCAAACGACCAATCACCTGTTGTCACTCCCTCTGCCAGAAGGGTCTTGAGCGCTTTCCCGGAATTCTTGCGGTGTTTAGGAGAATGGGCAAACAGGTAGAAATGGCATTCGGCTAGTAAAGGTCTCTCGTCATCGCTGGCGAGGGTAATTGCCTTCTCGGCCAGGCTGATTGCCTCCATGTCATCCGATTTAGCGAAGAGAAGTTGGGTGTAGTTGCCGAGGTGGGTGGCGTGGTGGGCTGTCGGCGTCTCAGGACGGAGCTCCTTGAGCTCCGAGTCGTCCGCGAGTCGCAGTTCTGTCGGAGGATGGCCGCACGCCCTCATCCGTCTAAAACCGATCGCGCGAGGGGGCTGAGACACAATCGGTCGCCTGATCCGAGATCGAACCACTCCCATCCATTCGTGTCCGACGACGACATTCCGTGTTCAGGAAGCGCGCTCCACAGGTGCACGTCTGCGACGGCTCCATGGTGGTGGAAATCGATGTTCTCGCCAGTGGCGTTAAATTCAACATGCAACGAGAACCGAACAAAATTAGAGATCGACACGGACTCGGCACCCACCTCCTCCCTCAACTCGCGTCGGAGGGCGTCCTCCCAGTTCTCAGCGAATTCGGGTCGCCCGCCGGGGAGGTCGAGCAGACCAGTGTAGGGGCCGCGTGTCTTTTTCACGCACAACAGCCGGCCGTCTCGCACAATGCGCGCATATACCCCGAAATGATAAGTGGGAAGCGGTCCTGCGGCGATCGCCGTACCCAACTCGACAGGAGACTTGGAGGAAGTGAAAGCAGTGACGAGGCCCCTTGTCACATCTTTTCCATCGCGCCCAACTCGAAGTCTTGCCATCACGACATCGTCCGCGAACTCCTCTAGCCGACCTATGACGCTCTCTTCCCCGAGAGACGCAGTGATGAGACCGAGCCAGTCGGGATGATTAATCCACTCGGTGAGCGCGTTCCGGCGAACGAGGTTCGCTCGCTCATCGGCGTCCAAGACGAGTTCGAAGCGGCTGTGAGGCTCGTCCAGCGCGAGCTCGCTCTCGATAATCGCGACGACGCGGCCCTCAGTGGAGAATGAGGTACCCAGTGCACGGCGCATCTCTTCCGGCAGCAACCTCACTTTAGCGGGCACCGAAGCTTCATCGCCCGTCAACAACGTCTCGATCAATGGAGGATCGAGAAGTAGGTAGGCCATTGCGCCATATCGGTAATGAAACTCCGGCTTGAGAACGCGGTCACCGCCCAGAGCCAGTAGGCTTCCCGCGCCCGCATTGACAACACTAGGCCACGCCAGGATCTCCAGGTCACGATCAAAATGGAGAAGCGCCTTGTCATTCGTAAGAATACTCAGCCCGTCGAGATGAGACGTGGCAGCAGCGAGCAACGCCGTCGACTTCCCTGCGCCCTTATCACCTACGAAGCAGACCCCACGACCCTGGCGAACAACCGACGAGGAGTGGAAGGCCATTGCCCCGCTGTTGATGGCCGACGCCGTGTGAACGTCCCGGACAACCCGATACAGCTCTACGAAAAAACCTCGAACATCTCTGCCAACTATGTAGACCTTCTTCTCCGCGCGATCCCGGACGATTATGGTTCTCGTACTCGGGATCATGATGAGGCGGGCTTGTCGATCGACATCGACGACATGACCGTCCGCGCCATAATCTAAGACAGGCATCCATACAGGATTCAACTGTTCGACTGCGAAATCCCAGAGATAGTCACTCTCGACGGCACTTACCGACCAGATGTCTGCTGCCGATGGTGTATCAGGGTAGTAGATGTGTGAGCGCAGAAGGGGCATGAGGGCAGGATGTGTCTGCACCGAAACATTTGCAAAGGGGGAAGCGAATATTTCGCACCTGGAGTACTCGTTGGTATTTACCGCCTGTCGCACCTGCGCCACAATATCCACCGACAATGTGTCGACCATCATTCCCACACCCTCATATGTCGTGGCTCGTCGCGGAATGAACTCTTCAAGTGCGCGAATCCACGAACTCGTTCCTCAGTTTCCTTCGCGGGGAACGCTGGCTCTCCCTGCCATCCCGAATAATTCGCACATAATGAGATGGCGTCATAATTTGTGTCAATGTGTGAGCGGTGCATCGACTGCACAACATCCCCATTCCATATCTCACCCAGATCCTGCTCGAAAGCGTTACCCGGTGGTGCCTTCGCGTCGAAATCTTTGCAGCAGGGCACCACGGTGCCGTCCTGCATAGTTACAACGCTCTCCCACAGATACCTGCAAGGCTGCCGCAACTCTTCCCGATTCTGATACTGGTCATGCCGGACCGTCTGTCTCGCATGTGTCCGTTCGTGGCGGATCACGACCTGGTCGACTCCTGGCTCTGCAAGCCAGTGGGACTCGAAGAGCTCGACTTTGGAACGATTCTCTGGAGTCGCAATAAATTGGACCTGGATAAAGATCGAACTTCCCATTTCCGTCTTCTTTCGCAGCAGCATCCTCAGGTTACCCTCGACGTCCTCAAGCCGTCCTCGAACGCGAAGCCTGCTGAGATCCGCTCGCGGAACTGAGGTGTCGGGACGGCTAGTCCTCCGATGGTATTCCGATGGCATTGAGTTCCACGCATGCTGCGGCCCACTTGGGACCGAGTGTGCTGAGGTAAGGGGTGGTTGCTCCTACGACTGTGTCGCGGGCTGGCGCAAGGAGCCACCATGCGGACTGGTCTGGATCGGTTACGGACTGCCTTCTGTTGCCTCCGTGACGGCATCGCAACCTCCATTCTCGCTTGGTCCGTGGTGCAGGTGCCCAAGTCGTGAGAAATCAGCGTTTCTGGGGGTGGCGGGGCGACACATGATGGCTGTCTCGGCTTCGATTCCTCCGCGGTGGTACCGTTCGGTCACTATGCGATCGGCTTTCCGCCGGGCCTCAAGGCGCCGCACCCGCACGCACCGCGCCTCCTCGCCCGCCTCTGACCACCCCCACCCCGACTCGTCCGCCTCCGACACCCACGCCGCACTCCACATGGGGGAGGGGCCCGCATGACCGACTGGCTCATGATCGCCGTCGGCGTGGTCCTCACCGTGGGCACCGCCTTGTTCGTGGCCGGCGAGTTCTCCCTGGTCGCCCTCGACCCCTCCACTGTCGAGACCCGCGCCGCCACCGGGGACAAGCGCGCCACCACCGTCCAGCGGGCCCTGGGGCGCCTCTCCACCCTCCTGTCCGGCGCCCAGGTCGGCATCACCCTGACCACCGTGCTCCTGGGCTACACCATGCAAGCGGCCCTGGCGAACCTGCTCGCCGACCTCATGAGCCACTGGATGGCCACCTCCGTGGCCACCGGCGCCGCAGTCCTCATCGCCCTCATCGTCGTCAACGCCTTCTCCATGGTCATCGGCGAGCTCATCCCCAAGAACGCCACCCTGGCCGACCCCATGCGCGCCGCCGGCCTCGTCGCCCCCTTCCTCACGGGCTTCACCACCCTCCTCAAACCCCTCATCGTCCTGCTCAACGGCGCCGCCAACGCCGTCCTGCACGCCATGGGCATCCAACCCGCCGAGGAGCTCAGCGGCACCCGCAGCGCCGGCGAGCTCGCCTCCCTCGTGCGCCACAGCGCCGAGGAGGGCACCCTCGACCCCTCCACCGCCACCCTGCTCACCCGCTCCATCGGCCTGGGGGCCCTGACCGCCGTCGACGTCATGACCGACCGCGGCCGCCTCCACACCCTCGAGGCCGACGACTCCGCCGAGGACGTTGTGCACCTGGCCCGCGCCACCGGCCACTCCCGCTTCCCCGTCATCGGCCGCGACATCGACGACGTCATGGGCATCGTCCACCTGCGCCGCGCCATCGGCGTCCCCTACGAGCGGCGCGCCGACGTCCCCGTCGCCTCCACCTCCCTCATGACGCCCGCGCCCCGCGTCCCCGAGACCATGCCGCTGGCCAACCTGCTTGTCGAGCTGCGCGCCCAGGGCTCCCAGATGGCGATCGTCGTCGACGAGTACGGCGGCACCGCCGGCGTCGTCACCCTCGAGGACGCCGTCGAGGAGGTCGTCGGGGACGTCGCCGACGAGCACGACCGACGCCGCGCCGGCGCCCACCTCGACCCCTCCGGCCACTGGGTCGTCCCCGGGTGGATGCGCCCCGACGAGCTCGCCACCCGCGCCGCCATCCAGGTTCCCGACGACGGCCCCTACGAGACCCTCGGCGGTCTGGTCATGACCGAGCTCGGCCGCATCCCCGCCGTCGGCGACGTCGTCGACCTGCCCCACGCCTCACTGACCGTCGACGCCATGGACGGGCGCCGCGTCACCCGCCTCCACGTGCGCCCCAAGGACCCCGAGGCCGCCCCCGGAGGGCGAGGGCCAGAGGGGGAGCGCCGATGAGTACTCCGCTCGCCCTCCTGCTGACCGTCATCCTCCTGACCGGCAACGCCTTCTTCGTCGGTGCCGAGTTCGCCGTCACCTCCTCGCGCCGCAGCCAGCTCGAGCCACTGGCTGAGGCCGGCGACGCCCGCGCCGCCACCGCCCTGTGGGCCCTGCAGAACGTCTCGCGCATGCTGGCCACCGCCCAGCTCGGCGTCACCCTGTGCTCCACCGGCCTGGGCGTCGTCGCCGAGCCGGCCATCGCCCACGCCCTGGAGCCCCTGCTCGCGGCCGTCGGCGTCGGGCACGCCGGCTCCCACGCCGTCGCCGTCGTCATCGCCCTGGTCATCGTCGTGGGCCTGCACGTCGTCGCCGGGGAGATGGTGCCCAAGAACATCTCCATCGCCTCCCCGGAGAAGGCCGTGCGCTGGCTCGCCCCGCCCCTGGTGTGGTGCTCGCGCGTCCTGAGCCCCGTGGTCAACGCTCTCAACGGCTTCGCCAACGGGGTCCTGAGGGTCCTGGGCATTGAGGCCAAGGAGGAGATCGCCGCCGCTTTCAACGCCGAGGAGGTCGCCTCCATCGTCGAGCGCTCCACCGCCGAAGGCGTCCTGGAGGACTCCACCGGCCTGCTCAGCGGCGCCCTGGAGTTCTCCGAGGAGACCGCCGGCAGCGTCATGGTGCCCCTGAGCGAGCTCGTTACCCTGGCCCAGGACTGCACCCCGGAGGACGTGGAGCGGGCCGTGGCCTCCACCGGCTTCTCCCGCTTCCCGCTGGTCGCTGACCAGGCCGCGGTTGACCAGGGGGAGGAACCCGTCATCACCGGCTACCTGCACCTCAAGGACATCCTCTACGCCGACGGCGCTGAGCGCACCGAGCCGGTACCCGCCTGGCGCGCTCGCGCACTCGTGCCCGTCGGCTACGACGACGAGGTTGAGGATGCGCTGGCAGCCATGCAGCGCTCGGGGGCCCACCTCGGGCACGTGCGCAACGCGCAGGGGCGCTTCGTCGGGGTCCTCTTCCTGGAGGACATCCTCGAAGAGCTCGTCGGCGAGGTCAACGACGCCATGCAGCGCGAGGAGCACCAGCGCCGTGATTAAATCGTGATTTAAAGGGCAGAATCGGCGGATTCCCACAACATGGGCTGCCTGGTGCGACCATCGTCGATTGCTGCTCCAGCACTGGTGGCCAGGCGCTGATTCCTTCGTATGGCACGCGAATCCGGTTCGCGGCCGGCTGGTCGGATGGAACCCCTGGGGTTTGTGTGAGAAGTGCAGGTCACACAAAGGTGTGCTGGTTCTCCTGGCAAGACCCACAGGAGACCGCTACTGTTTTAACCGAGTACAACCCAGGCTGTCGCTCTGGCAGCCGCCATGTCGCCACAGCCGGGTCACCGGCCGTAACGACATTCCCTATGACACTCAGCCACCTGGAGGCTTCCCGCGTGACCCCGCAGCCCATGAGTCGACGCCAGCGTCGCGAGGCGGAACGTGCTGCCGAAGCTGCTCGCCAAGTCGCTGAGGCGCAGGCCGGAACCGCCCCGTCGTCACCGTCGACGACGCACACCACTCACGTCGCCGGAGCCACTCGCCGCTCACGTCGAGACCTCCACACTCACCGCGCCGAGAACGCTGCCGCCTCCAGCCCCGTCACCGCTCCGAGCCCATCGGCTCTCCCCGACGTCCCGGTCGCCCCGCAGAAGCAGAACCACCCGCAGCGGCCCGTGGCGCCAGCAGCGCCTGCGACGCGCCCAGGGAACGGTTCAGCGCCGTCGGTCCCCGCAGAGCCGGCGCAGCCCCAGCCCGTCACACCGATGAGCCGCATGGCCCGCCGGCATCAGAGCACCATCGAAGGGCCCGAGCCCACCTCCCAGCAGCCGCAGGCCTCGGCGCCTCAGGCGCACAGTGCCGCATCTGCGGCCCCCTCCGTCTTCTCCTCCTCGCCGCAGGTCACCGGTGACACTCGCCCCACCCGGCGCTCCCGCAAGGATCTGCGCACCGCCCAGGTCTTCGAGGACCCCGAGCAGACGCGGGAGAACCCCGCTGTCCAGAGCCCCGTGCAGCCCCAGGCTCACCGCCCCGAGGGCCACTCCGAGCTCCACCGCGACCAGCACCGCTCGCATCGTGGCGACCAGGCCGCGCCTGCCGCGGCACCTTCAACGCCCTCGGCTCTGGCGCCCCTGGTTGCGGCCTCACTGGCTGAGTCCACCTCAGGGCTCGAGCCGGCAGCCGCTCACCCCGCCGGTGCCACGCCCTGGTGGGCTGCTAGTGGCACAGCTCCTGCTTCGCCCGGCGACACACAGCGTCACCGTCACGCGGCCGCGCAGACCGCCCCCGCCGAGCCTGAGGCCGGGGCGACCTCCGAGCCCGCCTCCCGATCCGCGGGCCGCCGCCGGCAACGCGCCTCCGCCGCAGCCCCCACCTCGACTGCCTCGGCCAAGCCCGTCGTCGCCTCCACGCCCCACCACACCGCCACCTTCGACGTCCCTGGCACGCAGGCGGACCACCCCGCCGTCCAGGCGCCGCAGGCTGAGCCGTCAGCGCCCGCGGAGCAGGCTTCCCAGGCGCCCTCCGCTCCCGACACGCCCCACGAGATCCGCTTCTCGCAGCGGATTACGGACTTCCGAGGTGCCGAGACCATCGAGGTCCCCGAGGTCCGCAAGATCATGGCCGCCCGCAAGGCCGGGGTGCCGCTCGCGGACGAGGAGACCATCCGCGCCATCAAGGCCGCCCGGAGCACCAAGAAGACCAAGCCCGAGAAGACGGCCGCCGAGGCCAAGCGAGGCAAGGCGGCCGATGAGGCCGTCGCCCCGACGTCGTCGGCCCGGAGCACGGCCGCATCGAAGCCGGAGGCCCACCGCGACTCCTCAACCGGTCCCGCCCCCGCACGTCCCGCCCGCCGCCGCACCGGCTCCGGGATTCTGGGGCGCACCGCCGTCCTGTCGGTCCTGGCCGTGGCCACGGTGCTTGCCCCCCTGTCCAGCCACCTCGACAACACTCCGCTGGCCTCGGCAGCCATGAAGATGCACTCCAACGGCTCGGCCACGCAGAGCCCGGCCGCCGGCGGCACGAAGGCATCCTCCGTGGCCAGCGCCGTGCTCGGCAGCGACGACCTGGACGAGGACTCCGACACCCAGCTGTCCAACGTGCCCGACGCCGCCACCCGCGCCCGGATCCGTGAGGCCTTCCAGAACGCCGCCAAGACCTGCTCCTCGGCCACAGGCGCCTCCGGCGACACCACCGCCTTCAGCACCAAGCCGCAGCTGTTCTACCCGATGCTTCCGGGCACCTACGAGATCTCCTCCGAGTACGGGTACCGCACCCACCCCACCCTCGGCTACCGCAAGCTGCACGCCGGGCAGGACATGGCCGCCCCCGTAGGGACGCCCATCTACGCGGCCGCCGCCGGCACCGTCACCACCGCCGGCATGGTCGACGGCACCGGAACCATCACCATCAAGCACGAGATCGACGGCCAGGTCTGGTACACCAGCTACCTGCACATGTACGAGGACGGCATCCACGTCAAGGTCGGTGACACCGTCACGGCCGGTCAGATGATCGCCGGCGTGGGCAACACGGGCCGGTCCTCCGGTTCTCACCTGCACTTCGAGGTGCGCACCAAGGACGACACCGCCGACGAGTCCACCGTGGAGCCGTGGGGCTGGCTCAAGCAGCACAACGCCGTCGAGCTCACCACCAACTGCAGCTGAGGGAGACCCACTGTGCCGCCTGCCGCGTCACGAACCCGCCGTCCTGCCGTCATTGCCCACCGCGGCGGCGGACGCGAGGTTCCCGAGAACACCTGGAGCGCCGTCGAGCACGTGGCCGCGCTCGGGCTGGAGTGGATGGAGACCGATCTGCGGCTGACCGCCGACGGCGTCGTCGTGCTCAGCCATGACGAGGACCTGCGGCGTACCGCGAACGACCCCCGCACCGTGGGGGAGGTCATGTGGGCCGAGCTGGCCGACCTCGACTCCGGCGACGGGCGCGGCTTCGTCCGGCTCGACGACGCCCTGTACGCCCAGCCGGCGATGAGGTTCAACATCGACCTCAAGGACTCCTGCGTCGTCCAGGCCGCCCTGCAGACGGTGCGCGACGCCCAGGCCCTCGACCGAGTCCGGTTCGCCTCCTTCTCCGCCCGCCGGCTGGCCGTGCTGCGCCGCCAGGAGCCACGGGCCATGACCTCACTGGGCGTCAGTGACGTGCTCGGCCTCATGCTGCGCAGCGAGGCGGCCGTCCCCCTGCCCCAGACCCGCTGGGGCTGGACCCGCGGCAGGGTCGACGCCGTCCAGGTGCCGGAGAGCTACCACGGCGTCCCGGTGGTCACCCGCCGCTTCGTCGCCGCCGCGCACACCGCGGGCCTGGAGGTCCACGTCTGGACGGTGGACGACCCCGAGCGGATGCGCCACCTGGCCGACCTCAACGTGGACGCCATCATGACCGACGTCCCCAGCCTCGCCCTCAAGACTTTGGGGTGACGCTGGGCGAGGCGAGTCGCACCGCTGAGCAGTCATTCATGTTCGTCGGTCTGCCCCACCCGCAGGCACTGCGCTACCTCGAAGTCGGCGTCGCTGTTGACGGTCGTGGTCGACGCACCATCTTCCATGTCATGGAGGTCACTGATCTCTACCGTCACCTTGTTCCACCCGTCGACCACTGACCAACCAGATAGAGCCGCTATGTCTCCTGATTCCACACGCGCCCCTTTCACTGATGCTGAGCAGGCCTACTACAACCAGCTCGATGAGGACGTCACCGCGGGCCGCGTGCCCACCATTGGACGCGGAACCCGCCGTGACGGCTCACGCATCAGCGACACAGATCTTGACGCCATCCTCCGTGGCCGCCCAGGCCTCGGACAGTCCCACGCCACCGGCCGCGGACGCTCCCCGCGCCGCCAGGTCCGCCTGCCCGAGCACACCAACGCGGCTCTTGATGCCTACATTGAGAAGCACGGCACTACCGCCAGTGCCGTCATTCGCGATGCCGTTGAGGCTTATCTTTCCCGTCAGAACACGCCAGCCGCATGATGACCGGTCTGAGCCATGGACACACTGTTGCCCCGTTGTCATGCCTCGAATACATGAGCAAGCCCCCGTCGCGGGTGGCGACGAGGGCTCGGGTGCGGTGCCCCGGACAGGATTCGAACCTGCGACCTTCTGCTCCGGAGGCAGACGCTCTATCCACTGAGCTACCGGGGCCCGAGGCGTGACTGTACCAGCGTCCCGGTCCCGGAGCGAAACCGGCGCGAGACATGCGACATGTCCCACGATGCCCGGCAGCCGCCGGGCTCGCTCGTGATCCGGCCCGCCCGTTGACGGTACGCTGACGCGCGTGACCCCAGAAGAGCTTGCCGCAGCCATCCGCACCGTCCTGGAGGAGGCCTCCGCCGAGGGCTCCCTCGCCCTGCCCGCCGCAGAGATTCCCGCCCCCCGCGTCGAGCGCCCCCGCAACCGCGACCACGGTGACTGGTCCACCAACGTGGCCATGCAGCTGGCCAAGAAGGCCGGTACCAGGCCGCGCGATCTCGCCGAGCTCCTCGTCCCTCGTCTTGAGGCCCTCGACGGCATCGCCTCTGTGGAGGTCGCCGGCCCCGGCTTCCTCAACATCCGCCTCGACGCCGCCAGCGCCGGCGAGCTCGCCCGCTCCATCGTCGAGGCCGGAGAGGCCTACGGCCGCAACGACTCCCTGAGCGGCCAGCACATCAACCTCGAGTACGTCTCGGCCAACCCCACCGGGCCGGTCCACCTGGGCGGCGCCCGCTGGGCCGCCGTCGGCGACTCCCTGGCCCGAATCCTGTCCGCCTGCGGCGCTCAGGTCACCCGGGAGTACTACTTCAACGACCACGGCACCCAGATCGACCGCTTCGCCCGCTCCCTGCTGGCCTCCGCACGCGGCGAGCAGACCCCCGAGGACGGCTACGGCGGTGCCTACATCAGCGAGATCGCCCAGCAGGTGACCGCCGACGAGCTCGCCGCCGGCCGCCCCGACCCGGCCACCCTGCCCGACGCCGAGGCCACCGAAGTCTTCCGCTCCCGCGGCGTCGACCTCATGTTCGCCGCCGTCAAGGCCGAGCTGCACGCCTTCCGCTCCGACTTCGACGTCTTCTTCCACGAGGACTCCCTGCACACCTCCGGCGCCGTCGAGCGTGCCATCGCCCGGCTGCGCGAGCGCGGCGTCATCGAGGAGCGCGACGGCGCCACCTGGCTGCGCACCACCGACTTCGGGGACGACAAGGACCGCGTCCTCATCAAGTCCGACGGCAACGCCGCCTACTTCGCCGCCGACCTCGCCTACTACCTGGACAAGCGCGAGCGCGGCGCCGACTGCGCCCTCTACCTGCTCGGGGCCGACCACCACGGCTATATCGGCCGCATGATGGCCATGTGCGCGGCCTTCGGGGACACCCCCGGCACCAACATGCAGATCCTCATCGGCCAGCTCGTCAACCTCGTGCGCAACGGCGTCCCGGTGCGCATGTCCAAGCGGGCCGGCACCATCGTCACCCTGGAGGACCTGGTCGACGCCGTCGGCGTGGACGCCGCCCGCTACGCCCTGGCCCGCTCCTCCATGGACTCCATGATCGACATCGACCTGGACCTGCTGGCCTCCTCCACCTCCGACAACCCCGTCTACTACGTCCAGTACGCCCACGCCCGCACCCGCAACGTGGCCCGCAACGCCGCCGAGCACGGCGTGAGCCGCGACCCGAACGAGGCTCCCTTCGAGCCCGGTGCCCTGGACGACCCGGCCGACGCCGCCCTGCTGGGGGTCCTAGCCCAGTTCCCCGCCACCGTGGCCCAGGCCGCGCAGCTGCGCGAGCAGCACCGCGTGGCCCGCTACCTCGAGCAGCTCGCCGCCGCCTACCACGCCTGGTACGGCGCCACCCGCGTCACCCCCCGCGGTGACGACGCCGTGGACTCCGGGCACGTCGCCCGCCTGTGGCTCAACGACGCCGTCGGGCAGGTCCTGGCCAACGGGCTCGACCTGCTGGGTGTGAGCGCACCCGAGAGGATGTGAGAGTCGATGACTGACCAGATTCCCGCCGGAGAGTCGCCCCTGGGGTCACTGGCCTGCCCCGAGCCCGAGGACCGTCCCGACCTGTGGCCCACCACGGCACGGCGCACGGACGACGGCGAGCTCGTCCTGGGCGGGCTGACCGTCTCCGAGATCCTCGCCGAGGCCCCCAGTCCCGTCTTCGTCCTGGATGAGGCCGACCTGCGCGGGCGCGCCGCCTCCTGGGCCGCCGCCATGCACGAGGAGTTCTGGCCCAGCTACGGCATGGCCGGGGGAGAGGCCTTCTACGCCGGGAAGGCCTTCCTGACCACCAAGGTCGCCCAGTGGGTCCTCGAGGAGGGCATGGGCATCGACACCGCCAGCCGCGGCGAGCTCGCCCTGTCCCTGGCCGCCCTGCAGGAGGTGGACGGGGAGGAGGCCACCACGGACGCCACCCGTCTGGGCCTGCACGGCAACGGCAAGACGCAGGCCGAGATCGCAGTCGCCCTCACCCACCACGTGGGTCACCTCGTCCTCGACTCCCTCGAGGAGGTTGACCTCGCCGTCCGCGCCGTGCGCGAGCTGCGCGCCAGCGGCGTCTACGGGCCCGAGGAGACCGGCAAGGTCATGGTGCGCCTGACCACCGGCGTGCACGCCGGTGGCCACGAGTACATCTCCACCGGCCACGAGGACCAGAAGTTCGGCCTCTCCGTCCACGGAGGCGCTGCCCGGCGGACCATTGACGCGATCATCGCCGCCCCCGAGCTCGAGCTGCACGGGCTGCACTCCCACATCGGCTCCCAGATCCTGGACCTGGCCGGCTTCCGGGAGGCCGTCGGCATCGTCCTCACCCTGCGCCACGAGGTCGCCGCCGACACCGGGCACCTGTGCCCGGAGGTCGACCTGGGCGGTGGCTACGGCATCGCCTACACCGGGGCCGACCCCGTGCCGCCCAGCCCGGCGCAGGTCGCCCGCACCCTGGCCGAGGCCGTGCGCGAGACCTGCGAGCGTCTTGGAGACGAGGTCCCCACCGTCTCCATCGAGCCCGGCCGCGCAGTCGCCGGCCCGACGACGGTCACCCTCTACACCGTCACCGGCCTCAAGCGCGTCGAGCTGGGGGAGGGGGCCTCGCGCCTCTACGTCAGCATCGACGGCGGCATGAGCGACAACATCCGCCCCGCCCTCTACGAGGCCGCCTACACGGCCCTGGTCGCCAACCGCCGCCCCGACCCGCAGGCCGGGCTGGTGCGCAGCCGGGTGGTGGGCAAGCACTGCGAGTCCGGCGACGTCGTCGTGCGTGATGTGGACCTGCCCGCCGACCTGGCCGTCGGCGACGTGCTGGCCGTGCCCGCCACCGGCGCCTACGGGCGCTCCATGGCCTCCAACTACAACCTCTTCACCCGCCCCGGTGTGCGCTGGGTGCGTGAGGGCGAGTCGGGCTGGGTCCTGCGCCCCGAGACCATCGAGGACCTTGTGCGCCTGGAGGGCTGAGGTCTCCTATCGGTCGCTCGCTGAAGCGCCGTCGTGCCAGGAAAATTCCTGCGACGACGGCGCTTCTGTGTATGTTCTGATAAAACGGTGAGGTGACCCTGAGGGCAACAACAATCTTAAAGAGTGCTGGGTGTAGCCGCTTCAAATGCGGAGTGAATGTCGATTGTTTTGGAGGGCTGACACAACTGACGTGCGGCTTGCCTGATAGGGGAGACACAGGGGTGGCATGGCTTGGCGATAGTTTCATTGTAGGAAACCTACAAGGAAGTAGGCTGCTGTTTGTCGGAACAGGCAGGTTTGGGTGTGACGAGACTGTGACGTCGCGCGTGTTTTGAGTGTTCCCTGTTCCCAATCAGTCGGTTTGTGACACAGTGGTCTTGGTCATCACGGGGCGGCCTTTCCCTCTCCTGAACAGACGGTGGGAACGTTCGGTGATGTTTCGCAAGGCAGACCCTTGTCATCTATGCCAGGAATCCGGAGAACCCATGAACACAATGTCCACGGGCGCCGCCTCTCGGCCGGCCCTCACGCGAGGGGCGGTGAGGGGGGCCGCTGCCATCCTCACTCTCTTCCTTGTCGCGATCTTGTCTCAGTTCGCCCCCCAGGCGAGCGCTGAGCAGAACAAGAGCGTCAACGTCACCAACCTGTCTCTGACACGGGTGGACGGCAACAACGTTGAGCAGGACGGACAGCTCAACACCTACGACCTCGCCCGTCTCAGCTTCGACTGGAGCGGCGTCGACGCCAACCTCAAGAGCGGAGACTCCTTCACGATCGGTCTGGGTGAGTACTTCACCAACCTGCAGAACAGCGAGACCCACCCCATGACCGTCGAGTACGGCGGCAAGGATGTCGAGGTCGGTACCTGCACCCTGACCGTCAAGGACGTCACCTGCACCTTCAACTCCAAGGTTGACGAGCTCAAGGCCGCCGGCTTCCACAACTTCAAGGGTTCCGGCTCCGCCCTGGTGTCCGTCGCCAAGGCCACCGACGTGCAGTCCGTTGACTTCACCGTCAACGGTGTCACCACGACCGTCACTCTGCCCGGTGGCGGCGGCATCGGCGGCCCCAAGGAGAGCGACTGGGAGCTCACCAAGTGGGCCTCCAGCTTCTACAACAACTACAAGGAGCTGACCTGGGGTGTGAACTTCGGGACCAACCAGACCACTGGTGGCAAGCTCGGCAAGACCTTCGACGGCTCCCGCCAGAGCATCGTCTTCACCGACACCCTCGGTGGCGGCATGACCTTCAACCAGGCTGACGCCACTCGCACGGTCCTCAACCTGCGTCCCGCTGACGGCAAGTCCATCCCGCTGACCAATGCCGCCGGCCAGGACTCCACCACCCAGTACGGTGACTATGACGTCAAGGCCACTTATTCCGAGGACGGCCGCACCGCCACCTACGAGGTGACCGGTCCGTTCCAGAACGGCACCAACTTCACCCTGGAGTACCCCGTCTCCTTCGTGGACGCCAACGGTAAGGCCGTCGCCGCCTCCCGAGGCACCTCCTACGAGAACACCGTGAACCTCAACGGTACGGACCTGACCAGCACCCAGAAGCAGTCCTACGTCCAGTACTTCGACATCTCGGTCCAGATGGAGCCCGGCTTCGGCAGCTTCAACGTGACCAAGGTCGTCGAGGGCGAGGCCGCCGCGAAGGCCGCCGGCTCCAGCTTCGTCGTCGACGTCGCCTACGAGCTGCCGGCCGCTGCCAGCTCCTACCCGGACTGGAAGGCTCCCGAGGGCCAGAAGGCCACCGGCGAGGGCCGCACCGGAACCTCCTCCGTCACGGTCAAGCCCGGTGAGCCGGTCACCTTCGACGGCACCTTCCCCGTGGGCACCAAGGTCACGCTCACCGAGGACACCTCCAAGGCCCAGCCCGCCGCTTCCGGCTTCAGCTGGGGCGAGCCGGTCTTCACCATCGACGGCCAGAAGACCAACACCTTCACCATCCGCGACCAGGAGATCGTCAATGTCTCTCTGACCAACACGACGACGACCACCTCGACGCCGCCGACGACCACGCAGACCCCGCCCACGGTGACCACCCCGCCGGCGACCCCGCCGACCACCACGCAGGCCCCGCCCACGGTGGACAACCCGCCGGCGACCCCGCCGACCACCACCAAGCAGCCGCCGAGCACCCCGGGTGCTCCGGTGCCGCCCACCTCCACCCCGAAGACGCCGAACGGTGGCACCCCGCCGCTGGCGCACACCGGTGCTAACGCCGTTGCGCTCGTGCTGCTCGCCGGTGCCGGCCTGGGTGGCGGCGCCCTGCTGGTGGCTCGTCGCCGCAACGCCTCCTGAACGCGGGTAACCGTGTCTCGAGCCTGAACGCTCTGTCAGCAGAGCCCATCCAGTGGCCCCTCTCCGGTTCAACCGGGGCGGGGCCACTGGCCGTCTGCGCCCTGGGGTCCCGCCCCGGCGGCCCGGCTCGGCGGATCTGCCGAAAGCAGGAGAGCCCCGTCCGATCGTCTCGGCCGTGGGGAGGAGGAGGCCTCCTCACCAATCATTCTCTCGAGGGGCGCTTATCGCATGGCTGTTTTCTAACCTGAAGGCATGAGCGCAACAACCTCCTCCTCTTCGTCCTCACTGACCTCCTTCCTCTCATCCCTGGAGCAGCCGCCTCCGGCCTGGGGGTACTCCGACAGCGCGGCCGCCCCGGTATCCCTGGGCCTGGGACGGGTGATCGGCCGGCTGCTCAAGCAGATCATCTGGCGTCGCTGAGAGCCCCACCCCGTCCGCGCGCGGCCTCAGGCCGGCGACGGAAGCACGCCTGCCGGCCTCATCGCACTGGGGAGCACAGAGCCGGCCGTGTGTCCACAGGCGGACATGCAAGCGCTCCACGGCCGATGCCCCTTATGCTGGCCCGCAGTGATGGTCAGCGCCGGTGGGCGGTCGGTTGACCGTGCCAGCCGATCGGCCCCATCGCATGACGCAGTCGAAGTGCCCACGCGCGGCACGCAACACAGCACACACAGCAAGGTGGTCATCCCGTGGCTCAGGACCTCTCACCCGCCCAGCGCACACTGACCGTCGGCGTCCTCGGCGCCGGCACCGTCGGCAGCCAGGTCATTCGCCTCCTCACCGAGCAGGCCGACGACTTCGCCGCCCGCTCCGGCGCACGTCTTGAGATCACCGGCGTCGCCGTCCGCGACGTCAACGCGCCGCGTGACTTCGCCATCCCCCAGAACCTCCTCACCGATGACGCCACCGCCGTCGCCACCGGCAACGACCTGGTCATCGAGCTCATCGGCGGGATCGAGCCGGCCCGCACCCTCATCCTGGCCGCCTTCAAGGCCGGGGCCAGCGTCATCACCGGCAACAAGGCCCTCATCGCGGCCCACGGCCCCGAGCTCTACACCGCCGCCGCGGCCGCAGGCACCGACTTCTACTACGAGGCCGCCGTCGCCGGCGCCATCCCGGTGGTCTACGCGCTGCGCGAGTCCATGGCCGGTGACCGCGTCACCAGCGTGCTCGGCATCGTCAACGGCACCACCAACTACATCCTCGACGAGATGAGCACCAAGGGACTGTCCTTCGAGACCGCCCTGGCCACCGCCCAGGAGCTCGGCTACGCCGAGGCCGACCCCACCGCCGACGTCGACGGCCTGGACGCCGCCGCCAAGGCCGCCATCATCGCCTCCCTCGCCTTCCACACCCGCGTGGGCCTCGACGACGTCTCCGTCGAGGGCATCCGCGAGGTCACCGCCGACGACATCCGCGAGGCCCACGCCTCGGGCTGCGAGCTCAAGCTCCTCGCCATCGCCCAGCGCCGCGACGACGAGCACGCGCAAGGCGTCTCCGTGCGCGTCCACCCCGCCCTCGTCCCCAACGACCACCCGCTGGCCAGCGTTCACGGCGCCTACAACGCCGTCCTCGTCGAGGCCGAGAGCGCCGGGCGCCTCATGTTCTACGGTCAGGGAGCGGGAGGAGCCCCGACCGCCTCCGCGGTCCTGTCCGATGTCGTCGCAGCCGCCGCCCACCGGGTCCACGGCGGCCAGGCCCCCCGCGAGTCCTCCTACGCGAGCCTGCCGGTCCTCGGCCCCGAGGCCGCCGTCACCCGCTACCAGATCCAGCTGCGCTCAGACGACGCCGTCGGCTCCCTGGCCGCGATGGCCTCCGTCTTCGCCGAGAACGAGGTCTCCATCAACTCGGTGCGCCAGAGCGCCTACGTCACCTCCGACGGCAGCCACGACCAGGCCGTCGTCACCTTCGTGACCCACCCTGCCCCCGTCTTCCACCTCGACGCCGCCGTCGAGGGCCTGCGGGACTCCGACCGGGTCGCCGAGGTCGTCTCCATCCAACGCGTCGAGGGCGAGTGACATGCGCATCGTCTACGAGCGCGCGGCCGTCCGGGTCCCGGCCACGACGGCGAACATGGGGCCGGGCTTCGACTCCTTCGGCATGGCCTTCCGCTACTACGACGAGGTCTCGGTGCGGCCGATCACCGGCACCACCCGCGTCATTGTTGAGGGGGTGGGCGCCGAGACGGTCCCCACCGATGACGACAACCTCGTCGTGCAGGCGCTGCGAGCCGGACTGGACGCCGTCGGCGCCCCACAGGCCGGCTTCGAGATGCGCTGCGTCAACCGGATCCCCCACGGCGGGGGCATGGGATCGTCCGCCAGTGCCGCCGTGGCCGGACTCATGCTGGCGCGCGGCCTCATCGCCGAGCCCGAGGCCCTCAGCGATGACCGGATCTTCGCCCTGGCCACCGACTTCGAGGGCCACCCCGACAACGTCGCGCCCGCCGTCTTCGGAGGCGCCACTGTCGCCTGGGTCGAGCGCGGGGGACGCCCGCGCATGGCACCCATGCCCGTGGACGCCTCCCTCGGGGTGAGCCTGCTCATCCCGCCGGCGACGACGCGCCTGTCCACCAAGGAGGCCCGTCAGGTTCTGCCGGTCTCCGTACCGCGCGAGGACGCCCTGTTCAACACCTCCCGGGCCGCCGTGCTCATGCTGGCGCTCGCCGGACGTCCCGACCTGCTCATGGCCGGAACCGAGGACCGCCTTCACCAGGAGTACCGGCGCGGGGTCCTGCCCGCCTCGATGGCCGTCATGGACTCCCTGCGTGAGCAGGGCTACCCGGCCGTCATCTCCGGTGCCGGTCCCACGGTGCTGGTCCTGTCCACGCTGGCCGACCAGACCCGCTTCGCCCTGGAGAACCACGGCTGGAGCGTGCTCAGCCCCGGAATCGACACGCGTGGGGCGGTCCTGACCTCCTGATCCACGCGAACGGCTTCTTCATCCGCCTCCCTGATCGCGGGCATCCTCGAGTCCGAGGACGCCCGCGATCTGCGTCCGTCTCGAATCCCTGGTGAGGTGTGCTGTCTCCTCACTTCTGAGGCATGTGAGTGTCATGACTTCTGAGACGCTCGCTCGGGCGGGAACCCGGGGCAGGCTAGTGGCCCTGGAGGCGAGGACGGGACGAAGGGAAGAGGTCTGGCGGGTTCTGGCAGGTCGCTGGTGTCCATGGTGCTGACATTAAAGGCGTACCGGCGCGGCACGCCGGAGAGAAACCGCAGTATTCCAACGATCCCCGCTGGGCGCACCGACGTCGGGCCCGCTAATGTCAGCGCTGTGGACACCAGGCCTCGCAGGAGTGAGTCCGGGGTTCCTGCGGCACGGCCCGGTGCCTCCGTCACAGGTCCGTCCCCACTGTCCCCTGCCCGCCGCCTGCGCTGGGGCCTGGAGGCGATGACTCGACGCCGGTCCCGCCCAGAGTTGGCCCGGGTCGGCCTACTGAACGAGGGTCGGGATCCACTGGCCAAGGGTTGTGCGTACTGCACGAAGGTCCCACCTACCCGAAGTGCCCCCGACCCTCCTCCAGTAGCACCCCACCTTCGTGCAGTGCATCCAGACGACGCCGGCAGCCACCACAGTGACCGGGTCAGTCTGCTCCGACAGGGCGAAGCAGCAGCTCTCCCATCTGGTAGACGCGCCCAACCGGTGTCTTGAGATGTCATGACATCCGAAGCTCTCAGAGGTCATGAGGCAACACAGAATCCTCGGATAGGCTGCTGAGCCCTGCTTCCACGTGGGACGTGCACCACATCTGGGTAGTTGAGAAATAAACTACGAACTTCTCCAGTTCTCTCAGTACGCAAGAAATCATTGAGATCCAGTGTTGAGAACAGGGAGGACGTCTGATGCAGTTCGGGATCTTCACAGTTGGAGACATCACGACCGATCCGGCTACTGGCAAGGCTCCCAGTGAGCATCAGCGCATCAAGAACACAGTCGAGATGGCGGTCCTGGCCGAGCAGGCAGGTTTGGACTTCTTCGCTACCGGGGAGCACCACAACCCACCCTTCGCGCCGTCGTCACCCACGACCCTGCTGGCCAACATCGCTGCCCGCACGGAAAAGCTGCTCCTGAGCACTGCGACCACCCTCATCACGACCAATGACCCCGTGCGCCTGGCCGAGGAGTACGCCTACCTCCAGCACCTCTCCGACGGGCGCGTCGACCTCATGATGGGACGCGGCAACACCGGACCGGTCTACCCCTGGTTCGGCAAGGACATCCGCAAGGGCATCTCGCTCGCGGTGGAGAACTATGACCTGCTGCGCCGCCTGTGGCGCGAGACCAATGTGGACTGGGAGGGTGAGTTCCGCACCGCGCTGCAGGACTTCACCTCCATGCCCCGCCCACTCGACGGCGTCCCGCCCTTCGTGTGGCACGCCTCCATCCGTTCGCCCCAGATCGCCGAGCAGGCCGCCTACTACGGAGACGGATACCTCCACAACAACATCTTCTGGCCCATCGACCACGTCAAGAAGATGGTCGACCTCTACCGAGAGCGCTTCGCCTTCTACGGTCATGGCCGACCCGAGCAGGCGATCGTGGGCTTGGGTGGACAGATCTTCGCCGCCAGGAGTGAGGCCGAGGCCATCGAGCGCTACACCCCCTACTTCCGCAACACCTACGTCTACCAGGGGGCGTCGCTGGAAGAGATGACACAGCACACGCCTCTTGCGGTCGGCACGCCCGAGCAGATCGTGGAGAAGTACCTGACCTACCGGGACGCGATCGGCGACTACCAGCGTCAGGCCTTCAACCTGGACCTGGGCGGCGTCCCGCACAAGGAGATCATGAAGCAGATCGAGTACCTGGGTTCCGAGATCGTTCCGGCGCTGCGCGCCGAGCTGGAGTCCACCAGGCCCGAGGGGGTTCCGGACGCGCCGCTCCACCCGCGCCACCGGGCCCTGCTGGAGGGGACCGAGCCTCCGGCTGAGGAGCCCTTCTCCCTGTCCAACGAGTTCGACCCGCTCACGGGCCGGAAGGTGAGGATCTGAGATGGCGTGGGAAACCCGTGACACGACGAGTGACAGGCAGGAGATGGATGACGTGACCGCTGATACGACCGTGCCCGTCGCCCCTTCCGGGGGCACCCAGTCCCTGGCCGGATCGCCGACCTATGACGCCTACGCCAATACCCAGATGGGGCGTCTGAGCCGGATCGTGGCTCTGCACGCCGGGGTCTCGGAGCCCTCGACCTCCCAGCGGCTCGCCGAGCGGCTGGCCGAGTCGACCCGCAAGGCCCTGGAGTCCGACTCCCGCCTGGCCAGCATCGAGGTCATCGGGCTCAGGCCCCTGGTCAAGGACATCGCCCTGGCCAGTGTGGGTGGGCCGGTGTCCGCCGACGTGCAGAAGGTGATCGATGCCCTGTCAGCCGCCGACGGTGTCATCCTTGTCAGCCCGGTCTTTCAGGCCTCCTACTCCGGACTGTTCAAGTCCGCCATGGATGTGCTGCCGGCCGGCACGCTTGAAGGCGTCCCCGTCCTGCTGGGGGCGACGGCCGGCACAGCGCGGCACAGTCTTGTGACCGAGATGGCGCTGCGGCCGCTGGTGGTCTACATGAAGGCCCTGCCGGCGCAGAGCGCCGTCTTCGCGGCCAGTGAGGACTTCGGTGCGGCCTGGCAGACGCCATCATCCTCTGAGAGGCCCGAGTCGCCCTTGAGTGAGCGCGTGGCTCGGGCGGGACGGGAGCTGGCCACACTCATGGAGCGCTTCCCACGTCAGGCGCCGGTTGACCCGTTGGCCGACTTCGCGCCCATGGAGACGCTCCTCGCAGGTCGCTGAGGCCGTGAGCCTGGGAGCTTGAAGGGCGAGAGTCGACTGGGTTGTGTCCGAGTCGATCATTCCGGTGGGGCTGATCGTGCGTACGGTCGGCCCCACCGGCGTCACGGCGACGGCGAGAATTGTCGTGGATGGAATAACGGCTGCATCCCCGGCGTTGCTCGCCAGTGTTCCGTTAGGTGCTGCTTCTCCGGGCTGCTATGATGACGCTGTCGGCCGCACGGATCGCACCATGCCGCTGACCGCACCAGCCCCGGACCTGAGGCTCAGGTCTCAGCAGAAGCCGGCAGTGCATGACCCACCCCCGTGAATGATTCCGGGGAAGTCTCCCCAGTTGAACGTCTCCTTTGTCGGAGCGTCATCACACCGTTAGGACACTCGTGACCGAGACCTCCAGCGCCCAGCCCTCGCTTTCCACCATGCGTCTGGCCGAGCTTCAGTCGCTCGCCGGCTCCATGGGCCTCAAGGGCACCTCCCGTATGCGTAAGAGTGAGCTCGTCGCCGCCATCCGTGAGGCGCGCGGCTCCTCCGCCTCCACTCCCGACTCCCACAGCACGTCGAAGAGCTCGCCCGATGCCGGGGCGACCAACGCCGTGGACTCCTCCTCCACCGCCTCAGCGGCCAGTGAGCCCGCACCGGAGCAGCCCCCGGCCGCGGCCTCCGGGCGCTCCCGCCGTCGTCGCGCCACCGCGGCCTCCGGGGCCCCCGAGGAGCGCCAGTCCGCGCCGGCCCTCGACCTGGGCCTCGATCTGCCGGATCGCTCAGGCTCCTCCGGCAGCGACTCGGACAGCGGCTCCGGTCGTGACGAAGAGCGCCCCGCACGCAGCCGGTGGCGCGAGCGCACTGAGCGCGCCGAGCGCTCCGAGACCACTGAGGGCGATGACCGTGACTCCTATGGCCGCTCGGAGCGCGGCGAGCGCTCCTCGCGCGACCAGTTCCGCCGTGGCCGCCGGCGCGCCCAGGCCTCCGCCGGCGCCCCCGAGAGCCAGGAGCGCGCCACACGCGAGCCCCGTACCGACTCGCCCGAGGACCACGCCGACGCCAAGGCCGCCCTCATGCGGGACCTGGCCGACGCCACCGGGACCTCCGTCGTCGAGCCCCAGGAGCGTTCGCGCCGGGGCCGTGACGGCAACGATGACTCCGACGGCTACGACGAGGAGCGTGGTGGACGCCGTCGTCGGGGCCGCAAGCGCGGACGCGACCGCTTCGACCGCGATGAGCGCGACTCCGGCCGTGAGGGCCGGGACGGCTCCGCCGGGCGCGGCAACCGCAACCAGCCCCGTGAGGACGAGGTCCTCCTGCCGGTCGCCGGCATCCTGGACGTCACCGACAACCAGCACGCCTACCTGCGCACCTCCGGGTACCTGCCCGGCCCCAAGGACGTCTACGTCTCCAACCAGCTCATCAAGGACAACGGGCTGCGTGCCGGCGACGCCGTGACCGGCTGGGTCCGCGAGGGCGGAGAGTCCTCCACGCCCCACCAGGGCGGGCGCAACAACCGCCGTCAGAACCGGGCCGGCCGGGTCAAGTACAACCCCATGGTCAGCGTCGAGACCGTCAACGGCATGGACGCCGAGCGCTCCAAGCGCCGCCCCGAGTTCGCCAAGCTCACCCCCCTCTACCCCCAGGAGCAGCTGCGCCTGGAGACCACGCCCAAGGCCGTCACCCCGCGGATCATCGACCTGGTCTCGCCCATCGGCAAGGGGCAGCGCGGGCTCATCGTCTCCCCGCCCAAGGCGGGTAAGACGATCGTCCTGCAGCAGATCGCCAACGCCATCAGTGTCAACAACCCCGAGGCCCACCTCATGGTCGTGCTCGTCGACGAGCGCCCCGAGGAGGTCACCGACATGCAGCGCACGGTCAAGGGCGAGGTCATCGCCTCCACCTTCGACCGCCCCGCCTCCGACCACACGATCGTGGCCGAGCTGGCCATCGAGCGCGCCAAGCGCCTCGTGGAGCTGGGGCAGGACGTCGTCGTGCTGCTGGACTCCATCACGCGGCTCGGACGTGCCTACAACCTGGCGGCCCCGGCCAGCGGCCGGATCCTCTCCGGTGGTGTGGACGCCTCCGCCCTCTACCCGCCCAAGCGCTTCTTCGGGGCGGCCCGCAACGTGGAGAACGGCGGCAGCCTGACCATCCTGGCCACGGCCCTGGTGGAGACCGGCTCCAAGATGGATGAGGTCATCTTCGAGGAGTTCAAGGGGACCGGAAACATGGAGCTGCGTCTGTCGCGCCAGCTCGCCGATAAGCGCATCTTCCCGGCCGTGGACGTGGCGGCCTCCGGCACCCGCCGCGAGGAGCTGCTCATCGACCCCGCCCAGCTCAAGATCATGTGGCGCCTGCGCCGCCTCTTCGCCGGGCTGGAGCAGCAGCAGGCCATCGAGCTGGTGCTCTCCAAGCTCAAGGACACCCAGTCCAACGCCGAGTTCCTCATGGTGCTGTCCAAGACCACCCCGGCCGGCACCTCCCTGGCCGACGGCGAGGACGAGTAACGCAACCGGCCAGGTGCCCGGTCTCACGCGGCCCAGCCGTTGCGACGGCGCGTGAGACAGTGGCAAAATCTGCTGCTGGCCTCCGGTTCACCCTCGCTCCCGCGTGGGACCCGGGACCCTCTGACGCTTAAGGAGAAACCTATGAAGCAGGGCATCCACCCCGACTACGTGGCCACCACGGTCACGTGCACCTGTGGCAACACCTTCGAGACCCGTTCCACCGTCACCTCCGGTGAGATCCGCGTGGACGTGTGCTCGGCCTGCCACCCGTTCTACACCGGCAAGCAGAAGATCCTCGACACCGGTGGCCGCGTCGCCCGCTTCGAGGCCCGGTACGGCAAGCGCAGCAAGTAGCCGCGTCTCACGACGCCGGCGGCCGGCTCCCAGAGTCGCCGTCGGCGTCGTTTGCATATCGCACGAGTGCCGCTGGTGCCCGTCAGCACGACTCCTAGCCAGTGAAGGAACCCGAGTCCATGAGTGAGGACTTCTCCGCCGCAGAGCCGCTCCTGGCCGAGTACGCGGATATCGAGGCCGAGATGGCCGGGCCCGCGGCCTCCGACCCCGGCGCCATGCGTCGGCTGGGGCGCCGCTACGCCGAGCTGGGCAGGGTCGTGGCCGCCTACCGGGCCTGGCAGTCGGCCAGTGCCGACCTGGCAGACGCCCGCGAGCTGGCCGCGGAGGACGAGGACTTCGCCGCCGAGTTGCCGGCCCTGGAGGCCGCCGAGGCCGCTGCCGGCGAGCACCTGCGCGAGGTCCTCGTGCCCCGGGATCCCGACGACGCCCGCGACGTCATCATCGAGGTCAAGGCCGGTGAGGGTGGCGAGGAGTCGGCGCTGTTCGCCTCCGACCTGGCCCGCATGTACTCCCGCTACGCCGAACGGCAGGGCTGGGCCGTGGAGGTCCTGGACGCCACCGACTCCGACCTGGGCGGTTACAAGGACGTGCGTCTGGCCATCAAGGCCCGCGGGCCCGTGGAGCCCCAGGACGGGGTATGGGCGCACCTGAAGTACGAGGGCGGCGTCCACCGCGTCCAGCGCGTCCCGGTCACCGAGTCCCAGGGGCGCATCCACACCTCCGCGGCCGGCGTCCTGGTCATGCCGGAGGCCGATGACCCCGGTGAGCTCCAGATCGACGCCGCCGACCTGCGTATCGACGTCTTCCGCTCCTCGGGACCCGGGGGCCAGAGCGTCAACACCACGGACTCGGCCGTGCGCATCACGCACCTGCCCACGGGGATCGTCGTGTCCATGCAGAACGAGAAGTCCCAGCTGCAGAACAAGGAGGCGGCCATGCGGGTCCTGAGGGCCCGGCTCCTGGCTGAGCGTGCGGCGGCGGCCGCCGCTGAGGCGGCGCAGGCCCGTCGCAGTCAGGTGCGCACTGTGGACCGCTCCGAGCGCATCCGCACCTACAATTTCCCTGAGAATCGGATCGCCGACCACCGCACCGGCTTCAAGGCATACAACCTCGACGCCGTTCTTGACGGTGACCTCGGCCCGGTGATCGCCTCGGCCATCGCCATGGACGAGGCCGAACGATTATCCCAGGTGGGTGAGGGCAGTGGTTCCTGAGTTGTGTGGCGGTGCGCCGGCGGGCGCGGTGGACCGCTACGGGCTGCGGGCGCTGGTGCGTCAGGCGGCCGGTCGGCTGGCTGCGGCCGGCGTGACCAGCCCTCAGGTCGATGCCCGCATCCTGGCTGAGCACCTGTTGGGGCGGGCCCTGCTGCTGGCCGACGGCGCCGACGGCGACTTCCCAGCCGCCTATGACGCGCTGGTGCTGCGCCGCGAGTGCCGCGAGCCGCTCCAGCACATCATTGGGCGCATGTGGCTGCGGGGCGCCGAGCTCATCAGCCGTCCCGGTGTGTTCATCGTGCGCCCGGAGACCGAGGTGGTGGCCGGGGCCGCCATTGAGGCGGCCCGCGAGGTCATGGACGGTGGCGGGGGAGTGGTCCTGACCGCCGACCTGTGCACCGGCTCTGGCGCGATCGCGGCCTGCGTCGCCAAGGAGGTGCCGGGAGCCCGGGTGGTCGCCGTAGAGATCAGCGAGACGGCTGCGTCCCTGGCCCGCGAGAACTGTGAGCGGCTGGTGCCCGGTCGCGTCGAGGTGATTCACGCCGACGCCACTGACCCGTTGGTCCTCCACGACCTCAACGGGCAGGTCGACGTCGTTGTCTCCAACCCGCCCTACGTGCCGGCCGGCGCCGTGGAGGACACTGAGACGGAGCAGCACGAGCCCACGGTGGCGCTCTACGGCGGGGGGCCCGACGGGCTGGAGATTCCGATTGACGTCCTGGTGCGCTCGGTCGCGCTGCTGCGCACCGGCGGGGTGCTCGTCATGGAGCACGACCACGAGCAGGGGGCGCTGCTGCGTGCGGCGGCGCTTGGGGCAGGCTTCAAGCAGGCCGAGACCGGCCAGGACCTCACCGGCCGCGACCGCTACCTGCGCGCCGTGCGATAGGTTCCGAGATAGACAGGGCGACGGTGCTCGGACTGTCCACCGCGTCGGAGGTCGACGTGCTTGGCGTGCTGGTCATAGCCCCGCCGTTCTGAGAGAATGGTTCTGTGGCGGTGAAAGTGGCGATCGATACCAAGGCGCTGTCGGAGGCATGCGCCCGGTTTGGTGTTGCTCGATTGCGCGTTTTTGGGTCGGTGCTTACTGAGCGTTTCGATCCCTGTACTAGTGACATTGACTTTCTCGTCGACTTCCAGGTGGATCGGGAGGATCGATTCGCGGATTTCTTTGGGCTTCAGGACGAGCTGACCAGGATCTTTGGAAGAAAGATTGACCTGGTCATTGCCGATTCGGTCAAGAATCCTTACTTCAAGTCCTCGGCGCTGAGGGGTGCTGCGGATGTCTATGCGGCCTGAGTTCATCCTGGCGCCGAGGGTGCTTGTGATGACAGCGTGATGCTCGCTCGCATCATCAGGTCGTCAGGACAGCCGCCTCCGAGCCCAATGCGGTGCGCAGTTCCACTACTCGGTCCCTCAACTCGCTGAGTGCTGTGGGCAGGATCCTGCGAGCGGTGCCCGCTTCCAGCCTCAAGCCGATGGTGGGGTGAACGTCGTTGCCAGGTGCGTGGATGGCACGAGTCTGTGGGCCGCACAGGAGCACCTGATCGCTGCGGACGATGAGGCCGACGCATCCGTCAGCGGGAATGATGGCGCCCCCGCCCACCGATCGCCAGAGCGTGCGCTGCTCAGTCAGGACCGTCTGGATAGGACCCAGACCTCGTTCGTCTCTGGCTGGAATCAGACAGTCGTGTCCAAATCTGCAGCAAAGGCCTTGGCCGGGCTCGTCTCGTTGTCAAAGATCCGCAAGGTCTCGCGGTTTCTTTCAGTGGGAGAACTGAACCTTGACTCCTTTGTCGCAGATTTGGACACCAGCGGCTTCCCCGGCGCCCGCTCGGTGCTCGGCGCGGCTGGGGGGTCCTGCTTAAGGCGAGGGTTCTTCTTCTGCGGCTTGCCGATACTGGCGTGATGCCTCGGTGACCCGGCTGATCAACGTCCGAAGGGTCTTCAGGTCCTTCTCTCCGATCTCCTGGCCGACGGCGTCGGCCCAGGCGTGCTGCTCCGTGGTCAGTGCTGCCACCGCTCGCCGCCCCTTGTCGGTCAGGACGAGCAGGTTCTGTCCGCGCCTTCCAGGATTGGGTTGCCAGCGCGCCCATCCCTGGGCGACGACATCGTTGGTCACCCGTTGCACGCTCTGCCTGGTCAGGCCCAGTCCCACCCGGCGCGCGATCTCGGCGACCGGCAGCGGTTCCTCCAGGACGGCGCCCAGCACCCGCCACCGGGCGGGGGTCAGCTCATGAGGTGCCGTGATCGCCGCGGCCGTCTCCAGAAACTCCCCGTTGAGCGCGAAGACGGGAAGGACCAGCGCCGTCAGAGCGTCGCCCTCAGGCGTTCTGCCAGGCACTGCTCGCCTCCATCAAAGCCGCGTAGTGCTTCTCGTCGCCGCTGAGGAACAATGCCTCCCAGGCATCGGCCATCGAAGTGGGCACAAGCCCGGTGACCCGCATGACCTCGGCGGTGAAGGGGACGGCGTGGATGCCCGAGGCCGTCGTCACACCCCGGTCGGTCACCACCGGAGCCTCGACGTAGTGCGTCCCACCGACGTATCCGCTGGACTCAAGGAACGAGGCGGCGTTCGAGGTGTGCCGACGGGTGTCCAGAAGGCCGGCGTGGGCCAGCAGGAGCGTGGCTCCGCAGATCGCCGCCACCGGAACCGCTCTGTCCATGAGGTGACCGACGGTGGCGATAAGCCGCTCGTGCCCGGAGGTGTAGTGGTCTCCTCCGGGAATGACCAGGGCGGCGAGCGAGCCGGCCTCGGCGAGTGCCTCCAGGTTGTCAAGGTCGGCCTCCGGTGTGAGTGGCAGATTCCCAAGGGTGTGCACTGGCTCCAGGCCGTCGCCCACGAGCAGCAGCCGGAACCGCCCTGGTTTGAGTTGCTCCGCACCGGCGAGCTGAGTAGTGAGGTAGGCGTACTCCCAGTCCGCCATGGTCTCGGTCGTGTACAGAGCGATGATCCGCATCTCGGTTCCTCTCCGATCGGTGTCCGTCATCCGTTGACTGAGCGTCAACCACACATTGACAGCATGTTGTCATTAGCGACAGTGTGCTGTCAATGATGAAGACGGAACCGTTGGGCGCGCTGAGCGCGGAACGTGTTGGCGCCCTGGCCTAGGCTTGGCCTCACGATGAACGCGATGAACTCCCTCTTCGGCGCCCTGCCCATGCCCGGCTCCGGCGGTGCGGCCACGCCGCCGCCCGAGGCCGCGCTGCCCGCCCTCATCCCCGCCGCAGGCTCCTTCGACGACGACTCCTGGGCCGAGGTCGAGGCCCCGGAGGAGGACTGGGGCCCCGAGGACGCTCCACCCCCCGAGGTCGAGTCCGCCGCAGCCCCCACCTGGGAGGAGCGCCAGGACGAGGTCTCCGCCCTGGTCGCCCGCGCCCAGGCCAATGCCGCCGCGGCCCGTGCCCGGGCCGGCGCCGCGCCGTCGGTCCGGTCCTCCGGCCCCGCCTGGGGGGTGACGGTCTCAGACCCGGCCGACCTGCTCTCCGGCCTCAACCCCGCCCAGGAGGCCGCCGTCACCCACGCCGGCGCCCCCCTGCTCATCATCGCCGGCGCGGGTTCGGGCAAGACCCGGGTCCTGACCCACCGCATCGCCCACCTCATCGCCACCGGCCGCGCCCGCCCCGGCGAGATCCTGGCCATCACCTTCACCAACAAGGCCGCCGCCGAGATGCGCGAACGCGTCACCGCCCTGGTCGGGCCCGCCGGCGAGCGCATGTGGGTCTCCACCTTCCACTCCGCCTGCGTGCGCATCCTGCGCCGCGAGCACGAGGCCGCCGGCCTGCGCTCCACCTTCTCCATCTACGACGCCGCCGACTCCACCCGCCTCATCACCCTCATCGTGCGCGAGCTGGGCATCGACCCCAAGCGTTTCACCCCCAAGACCTTCGCCCACCGCATCTCCGACCTCAAGAACGAGCTCATCACCCCGGCCCAGTTCGCCGAGCGCGCCGTCACCTCCAACCCCCTCGAGCGCCACCTCGCCGAGGTCTACCGCGCCTACGCCCAGCGCCTGAGCGCCGCCAACGCCCTGGACTTCGACGACATCATCATGCGCACCGTCGCCCTGCTCCAGACCCGCCCGGCCGTGGCCGAGATGTACCGGCGCCGTTTCCGCCACATCCTGGTCGACGAGTACCAGGACACCAACCACGCCCAGTACGTGCTCGTGCGCGAGCTCGTCGGCGGCCCCGGCACCTCCGGGGCCGGCTCAGCCCTGCCGCCGGGCGAGCTCACCGTCGTCGGCGACTCCGACCAGTCCATCTACGCCTTCCGCGGCGCCACCATCCGCAACATCGAGGAGTTCGAGGAGGACTACCCCTCGGCCCGCACCATCCTGCTGGAGCAGAACTACCGCTCCACCCAGAACATCCTCTCGGCCGCCAACGCCGTCATCTCCCGCAACAGCGGCCGGCGCGAGAAGAACCTGTGGACCGCCGCCGGAGACGGCGCCCCCATCACCGGCTACGTCGCCGACTCCGAGCACGATGAGGCCCGCTGGATCAGCCAGGAGGTCGACCGCCTGGCCGACGAGCACGGCGTGCGCCCCCGCGACGTCGCCGTCTTCTACCGCACCAACGCCCAGTCCCGGGCCCTCGAAGAGGCCTTCATGCGCGCCGGCCAGCCCTACAAGGTCATCGGCGGCACCCGCTTCTACGACCGCCGCGAGATCAAGGACGCCATCGCCTACCTGCGCGCCGTCGACAACCCCGACGACGACGTCAACCTGCGCCGCATCCTCAACGTCCCCAAACGCGGTCTGGGGGACAAGGCCGAGGGCGCCCTGGCCGAGCACGCCGCCCGCTATGCCGTCTCCTTCGGGCAGGCCGTCGCCGACGCCGCCGGAGCCCCCCGTGAGGCTCAGGCAGGCGAGACCGAGAACGTCGACGGACAGGCCCCCTCCGCCGGGGCCGGTGAGCCTCCCGAGGTCGAGGGCCTGACCACCCGGGCCCGCAACCAGGTGCGCGGCTTCCACGAGCTGCTCACCACCCTGCGCCACATGGTCACCGCCGGCGACGGCGTCGCCGACGTCCTCGACTCCGCCCTGGACGCCTCGGGCTACCTCGCTGAGCTGCGCGCCAGCGACGACCCCCAGGACGCCACCCGCGTGGAGAACCTCGCCGAGCTCCACTCCGTGGCCAGTGACTTCCAGGCCGCCAACCCCGACGGCACCCTGGCCGACTTCCTCGAACGCGTCTCGCTCGTGGCCGACTCCGACCAGCTCCCGCCCAGCGCCGACCTGGAGGACGAGGAGGCCCGGCAGGCCGAGGAGCAGGGCCAGATCACCCTCATGACCGTCCATACCGCCAAGGGCCTGGAGTTCCCGGTCGTCTTCGTCACCGGCATGGAGGACGGCACCTTCCCCCACAGCCGCTCCCTGACCGAGGAGACCGAGCTCGCCGAGGAACGGCGCCTGGCCTACGTGGCCCTCACCCGCGCCCGCGAACGCCTCTACCTCACCCGCGCCGCCGTGCGCTCGGCCTGGGGCGCCGCCAACGCCATGCCCGCCTCCCGCTTCCTCGACGACGTGCCAGACGAGACCATCGACTGGAAGCGCCTGGCCTCCTCCATGGAGGCGCTGCGCGGCGGCGGCACCGGCTGGGGCAGCAGCTGGGGCGAGGGCGGCTTCGGCTCGGGCGGGCGGCGCTCAGGCTCCTCCCGGCAGAGCTCCTACTCCGACGACGATGACTTCGCCCCACCCGTGGGCGCAGGCACCAAGCGCTCGGGCAAGCTGGGGCGCGTGGAGACCGCCCAGGACCGGGCCGTCAAGCGCGCCTCCGCCCGCCTCGAGGCCCGCGGCAAGCAGAGCGCCCCTTCACCGGCCGGCGCCGCCTCGGAGGACCTGCCCGCAGCCGTCGCCGGGCTGAGAACCGGCGACCAGGTGCGCCACGACTCCTACGGGGTGGGCACCGTCGTCGGCCTGGAGGGCAAGGGGCGGTCCCTGACCGCCCGCGTCGAGTTCGTCATCGACGGCGCCCCCACCACCAAGCGCCTCATCCTGCGCTACGCCCCCGTCGCCAAGATCTGACGGCTCCGGCCCCCATCAGCCTCCCGCGGTATCGGACACCGTGCTGAAGGCAGCCGGCACTGGTTCCTCCTGGCGGGGGAGGTGTGGCGACCGGCAGGTGGACAACACTGGGGTCATGAACGCCCCGGCCTCCTTCCCGACTTCATCAGCGGAGCCGCGGGCTCCTCGCCTCCTGGACCGGCTCGTCCCGGTCAGTCCCCAGTGGCGCATTCCTCCGCGAAAGGCGGAGCGCCTCGGCTGGCTCCAGCTCCTTCTGGGGATCTTGGTCGTCCTCGGCGCTCAGATGATCGTCGGGCTGCTGGCGGCGGCGACTGGACTCGTGCGACACGGGGGTGGGGCGGCAGCCCGGCCGGGTGTCGCGTTCGTCGTCGCGATCAGTGCCGTGCCCCTGACCGTGCTCGGGTACTGGCTGCTGGTGCGCTTCGTCGGTGGCCGGCCCGTCATCGAGCTGGGCGGGCGCGGGGCGGCACTGCGTGAGCTCCTGGCCGGCCTGGCCATGGGTGCGCTGCTCATGTGCACCGTCATCGCGGTCCTGGCCCTGCTCGGTTCCTATCACGTGGTGGACGTCGGTTGGAGCACGGGGATCCTCGTCGGCCTCCAAGCCGGTATCGTCGCCGGATTCACCGAGGAGATCCTCGTCAGAGGTGTCATGCTCCGCCTCATCGAGGGGTGGTTGGGGACCTGGTGGGCGCTGGCCATCACCGCGGCGTTCTTCGGCGCCGCCCACCTCGGCAACCCTCAAGCCACCGTCTTCGGTGCGGTGGCGATCGCACTGGAGGCGGGCATCCTGCTGGGCGCCTGCTACCTGCTCACCCGGCGCCTGTGGCTGGCGATCGGGCTGCACGCCGCCTGGAACTTCGTCCAGGGCGGCATCTTCGGCTCCGACATCTCCGGCACCGGGTCGGGACGCGGACTCATCGAGGCCCGCTTCACCGGCCCCGACCTGCTCACCGGCGGAGCCATGGGGATCGAGGCCTCCGTCGTCGCGGTCATCGTGTGCACGGCGGCCGGCGTGGCCATGCTGCTGGCGGTCCGCCGGCGCGGGCTCGTTGTCCCGCCGCGGTGGCACCGCCCGCCTCAGGCCGCACTGGACGGCACACAGCCGGCCTAGGATCGGCCACGAAACCAGGACGGAGCACCTTGTGTTCGTACCATAGGGCGCGCGGTCGTACCCTCTACCCCTCGAACGCGAGGCTCAAGGTACGACCGCGACCTCGAGCACCACGGGCGGTGACGCCGTGAGCCGACCGCAACCGGATCAGCTGCGGCTCGGGACCAGGCGCACGGGGCGCCGCTCGGCCCGGAAGTCGTTGACCGGGGCGTCGGAGGCGTAGCCCAGGGCGAAGCCCGTGATGAGGCGGTAGTCCGACGGCGCCTCGAACTCGGCGTCGAAGGGACGGCGCCAGGTGGCCAGGACCCCCAGGGGGCAGGAGTCGACGCCGTGGGCCTTGGCGGACAGGAACAGGGTCTGCAACATGATCCCGGCGTCGAGCGCGGCGAAGGGCATGAGGCCCTCGTGGACCAGGACGAAACCGATGACCGGGGCGCCGAAGGCCTCACAGTTGCGGCGGGCGGCCGCGTCACGGGCCTCGCGGTCCTTACGGCCGATACCCATGTGCGCGTACAGCCGGCCACCGACCGCCTGGGAGTGGGGCAGCAGGTCCGCGGGGTAGGGCGCCCAGGTCGGGTAGTCGCCGTCGGGCGCCTTGCCGCTCTGGGCCAGGCGGGCCATCGCCCCGGGCTCCTTGTGCTGGAGGGGGAGGGCAGCGTCGAACTCCTTGACGTAGGCCGCGCGCAGACGGTCCGCCTGCTCACCGGTGGCCAGCGCCACCATGAAGGGTCGGGTGTTGGACCAGCTCGGCGCCTGGCGGGCATCCTCCAGGATCTCCTCGATGACCCCACTCGGCACCGGGTCAGGCCGGAAGTCCCGCACGGAGTGCCGGGAAGCGGCCAGTTCGGAAAAGGTCTCGGGGGTCATTGCGGCGTCTCCTTGGACGGGTGCTGATGACGCGGGCCGAAGGTGGAGTCGTCCAGCTGTCGCAGGACCCGGGCCGGGTTGCCCACCGCCAGGCTGCTCGCAGGAATGTCCTTGGTGACCACCGAGCCCGCACCGATGACGCAGTTGTCCCCGATGGTCACACCGGGGCAGACGATGACCCCGCCGCCCAGCCACACGTTGTCCCCGATCGTGATGGGGTCGGCCGCCTCCAGGGAGCAGGCGCGCGGCGTCGGCTCCAGGGGGTGGACCGGCGTGAGCAGCTGGACGTTCGGGCCGATCTGGCAGTGCGCGCCGATACTGATCTGGGCGACGTCGAGGGCCACGAGCCCGTAGTTGACGAAGGTCCCCTCACCCACGGCGATGTTGTCCCCGTAGTCCACGCGCACCGGCGGCAGCAGGCGAGCCTGATCGCCTAGCCCCGGGATCGCTGAGCGCAGCAGGTCCCAGCAGTCCTCCTCACCCTCGGCGAAGGCCCGCTCGAAGCGGTGGAGCATCTTGCGGGCGTGGGCGGCGATCCTGGCGTTGTCCGGGTCGTCGGAGACATACCAGTCACCGGCGAGCATGCGCTCGCGGTTGGTGCGCTCGTCGCCCACGAAGTAGGGCTCGGCCTCCGGGAAGCGTGGGGTGGGATTCTCACTCATACCCAGCAGCCTAGCGGCGGCCCGATGCGCCCATCGGCCGGTTCGAGCCGACCCGCCGGAGCCGGCGCGCGGAGCCTGTTCAGGAGTGGGGGAGCACCTCGGCCACGGCCGCCCGCAGCGTCTCCGGCAGGCCCAGGGCCTCGAGCTCACCCAGCAGGGCGGTTCCGCCCAGGCCCCGCTGCACCGCGTCCCAGGCCAGGTCCTTGGCCATGTACTCCACACGCGCGGCGTCCAGGATCGCGTGGACCTCATCGCGCCAGTCGGCCGGGGAGTGCTTCGTGCCGCGGAGGACCAGCTGGACGCCGTCGATGAGCTCCTGGCGGCTCAGCTCCTCCAGGTGCACCAGCGTCCCGGCCCCCAGGGTGAAGCCGTTCCCACTGACCTCCTCGGTGGCCAGCCGGCGTGCCCGCTCACCCACACCCAGCCAGGCGCCGGCCACCTGGCCGGCCAGGAGTCGCACCGTCACCAGCCGCGAGGCCGGCACGACCTCGGCCGCCCCCTCCAGGCGGATGCGCAGCACCACGTCGGCGCCGTCCTCCTCCTCGGCCTCGGGCCAGGTCAGCGCCATGTGGGTGCGGGCGATCTGGTCCTGCCCGGGCTGGGCCGAGCCGTCGTCCTCCTCCAGGGTGAAGCTCCCCGAGCCCCCGGGCACGACGACGATCTCCAGCTCGCGTGGATTGTCCCCGGCCGCCTCCGTCAGGTTCCCGGCCAGGGGGATGACGGAGCCGGCCCGGGCCAGCACCCCGATCCGGTCCAGGGGGCGCGACAGGCTCAGCATGCGCCCGCGCCCGCCGGTGGTGGCCTCGTAGCGGCGTCCCGTGGGCAGGTCGTACCAGATGCCGTCGGGCAGCCAGGTCAGCTCCCGCCCTAGGCCGGTAATCCCATCGAGCGGGGAGGTGAAGGGCACCACCAGCAGGTCCCCGAAGGAGAAGCTGCCGCGGTGCTCGTAGGCGGCCAGCTCGCGCGGGTGGTCGTGGTAGACCGGGCGCACCGGAGCGATGCCTTCACTCGCCGAGCGGCGCGCCCACGTGTACAGGTAGGGCACCAGCCGGTGACGCAGCCGCAGGTGCGCCTCCATCGTGGCGCGGGCGTCACGCGAGTAGCGCCAGGGCTCCTTGGAGGTGAAGGCCGAGTTCGACGAGTGCATGCGGTTGATGGGGGAGAAGCAGCCCAGCTGGAACCAGCGGGCCGCCATCGTGTCGTCGCTGCCGCCCAGCATGTGCCCGCCGATGTCGTTGGACCACCAGAAGTAGCCGATGTTGGCGGCGGTGGCCGTGAAGCGCGGCTGGAAGCGCAGGGAGTCCCAGCTGATGATCGTGTCCCCGGAGAATCCCACCGGGGTGCGGTGGCTCGAGGCGTCGGCGAAGCGAGAGAAGGTCACCGGGCGGCGCCGCTCCACGCCACCGTCGGCCGCCGGGCGCTCTCGGCCCGAGTCGAGGTAGTGGACGTGGTTGAGCATCCACAGCGGATCCAGGCCGGGAACCGTCGTGGAGCCGCCCTGCTGCCAGTCCAGCCACCAGAAGTCCACGCCCTCGTCCTCCAGGGGGTGGTGGAGGCGCGAGAGGTAGGAGCCCACGAAGTCCCGGTCGGCGATGTTGAAGGGCACGTCCTCCCCGGTGCTTGCATCCAGGCCCAGGTCGGCGCAGACCTCCTCATAGGCCTCCTCGTGGCGGCGCACCCCCTGGGCCGGGTGCACGTTGAGCGTGGTGAGCATGCCCCGCTCGTGCAGGCCGGCCAGGAAGGCTGCCGGGTCGGGGAACAGGTCCCGGTTCCAGGTGTAGCCGGTCCAGCCCGTGCCGATCGCCGGGTCGATGTCGGTGACGTGCCAGTCCATGTCGATGACGGCCACGGAGAAGGGCAGCTCCTCGGCGGCGAAACGGTCCATGAGCGCCAGGTACTCCTGGTCGCTGTAGGGGTGGTAGCGGCTCCACCAGTTGCCCAGCAGCGCCCGCGGGATGAGGGGGCTTGGCCCGGTGAGGCGGAAGAAGTCCCGCAGCGCCTCCTGGTAGTCCTGGCCGTAGCCGAAGACGTAGAGGTCCTGCGCCCCGTCGGCCAGACGGTTGCCGGGCTCACGGGGCTGAACCCACTCATCCTGGGTGAGCAGCAGCGAGGCCGAGTCATCCAGAGCGGTGATGCCGTTGAGGCTCAGCAGGCCCGGGCCGAGGGCGACGGCGCCGTCGGCCTCATCGAGGGTGCGGGTGGTGCCGCCCAGGTTCGTCGGGAAGGTCTCGGCCGGATCCCACACGTCGCCGTGGTGCCAGGTGCCGCCGTGGGCGTGCAGCGCCGTTGAGCGCAGCCTCACGCTGAGCCCAGCGGGGGAGAAGCCCAGGGAGGGCACATGAGTCAGGTGCAGGTGCTCGGTGATGATCTCCAGGCGGTCCTGGCCGTGCACCACCCGGAACGACGGCGTCTCACCCAGGTCGCGGTTGACGACCAGCTGGGTGGCGGCGTCAGTGAAGACGCCCGTGGGGGAGTGCTCCATGCGGATGAGCCGAGAGGTGAGCACCGTGAACCGGTAGCGGGACTCCTCCGACGAGGTCCCGGCGATGACCGCCTCGGGGCGGGCTGCGGCCGGGCGCGGAGTGTCAGGGGCATCGCGGAGAGGAGAAACCAACGGTCGGCCTTTCACAGCAGGAGTCGTCACGGGGAGCGGTGGGAGAGGCTGCGCCCCGAGTGAGGCGCGAGAGCTCATCTTAATCGGCCCTCCTCCCGGGCGGGTTCTGACACAATCGGTACCGGCCCGCAAGGCCCCGTCAGCCCTGGCGGCGGAGCAGGGGAAGGCCCTCGCGCACCCAGCCTGCTTTCCTCACATCCCCTGTCCGGTAGGAAGGAAGTCGCCCGTGACCTCTCCCGCACCCCTCGTTGTCTCTGCCCACCACGTCGGCGACGATCCGGACTGGTGGCGCCGCGCCGTCGTCTACCAGGTCTACCCCCGCTCCTTCGCCGACTCCGACGGCGACGGGATCGGTGACATCCCCGGCCTGACCAGCCGCCTGGACCACCTCGACGAGCTGGGTGTCGACGTCGTGTGGCTCAGCCCCGTCTACCGCTCCCCGCAGGACGATAACGGCTACGACATCTCCGACTACGAGGACGTCGACCCGCTCTTCGGCACCCTGGACGACCTCGACGCCCTCATCGACGGCCTCCACGCCCGCGGCATGCGCCTGGTCATGGACCTCGTCGTCAACCACACCAGCGACGAGCACCCCTGGTTCGCCGCCAGTCGCTCCTCCAAGGACGACCCCAAGCGCGACTGGTACATCTGGCGGCCCGCCCGGCAGGTCGACGGGCTCGCCCCCGGGCAGCCGGGCACTGAGCCCACCAACTGGGGATCGGCCTTCTCCGGGTCGGCCTGGGCCTGGGATGAGGAGAGCCAGGAGTTCTACCTGCACCTCTTCTCACCCAAGCAGCCCGACCTCAACTGGGAGAACCCCGAGGTGCGCCGCGCCATCCACGAGATGATGACCTGGTGGCTGGACCGCGGTGTCGACGGCTTCCGCATGGACGTCATCAACCTCATCTCCAAGACCTATCCGCTCACTGACGCGCCCCAGGGCGAGGGCGACCTCTACGGCAACGCCTTCGCCGCCGTCGCCAACGGCCCCCGTATTCACGAGTTCCTGCACGAGATGAACCAGCAGGTCCTCGCACCGCGGCCCGGCCACGTCCTGACCGTCGGGGAGATGCCCGGGGCCACGAGCGCCGAGGCCACCCTCTACACCGACCCCGCCCGAGGCGAACTCGACATGGTCTTCCAGTTCGAGCACGTGAGCCTCACCGACGGGCCCGGAGGCAAGTTCGACCCCCAGCCCCTCGAGCTCGTCACCCTTAAGCAGAACCTGGCCCATTGGCAGGCCGCCCTTGCCCCCGCCACGACCCCCACCGGCGCCGTGAGCGCGGAGAAGGGCTGGAACTCCGCCTACTGGGACAATCACGACCAGCCCCGCGCCGTCTCCCGTTTCGGCGATGACGACCCCGCCTGGCGCGTCCGCTCGGCCAAGACCCTCGCCTCGATCCTCCACACCCACCGCGGCACCCCCTACATCTACCAGGGCGAAGAACTGGGCATGGCCAACACGGTCTTCCGCGGCATTGAGGACTACCGGGACCTGGAGTCCGTCAACCACTTCCACGAGCGCGTGCGCGCCGGCGACGACCCGGCCGCCGTCCTGGCCGGCATCGCCCCCGTCTCCCGCGACAACGCCCGCACCCCCGTCCACTGGGACAGCAGCGAGAAGGCCGGGTTCACCACCGGCGAGCCCTGGATCGCCCTGGCCCCCGACCACGGCACCGTCAACGCCGCCGCCCAGGTGGGAGTACCTGGCAGCGTCTTCGAGCATTACCGTCGCCTCATCGCCCTGCGGCACGACGACGACGCCCTCGCCCTGGGCACCTTCCTGCTCCTGGCGGCCGACCACCCCACCGCCTGGGTCATCCTGCGCCAGTGGTGCGCCCCTGAGGCCCAGGGCGGCGGTATCGAGCAGCTGCTGCTCATCGCCCAGTGCGCCCGCGAGGACCTGCCCCTGACCGGTCAGGGCGGCCTGCTGGCGGCCCTCGCGGCCGAGGGCCTGGAGCCAGGGGAGTGGAGCGGGGCCGAGCAGGTGCTGCGCGCCGCTGATCCGGACGTTCAGCCCGGCTCGACCCACGCGGGCCTGCCGGAGGCGCTACCGGGATGGGACTCGGTCCTGCTGCGCCGTCGGGCCTGAGGAGGTGGGGGTGCGCTGCGCCCGCCAGACGCCCCCAACTGGAATAGTGCTGGCCAGCCGGTCGTTGGTCTGGGTGGACAAACCCGGATTACGGAAGTAGGGGAGCACCATGAAGTTCAGCCAGGTCGTCGCCAATCGTCACTCGGTACGAGACTTCACCGACCAGCCCGTCTCCCAAGAGGATCTGGTCGATATTGTCCGTACCGCCCAGCAGGCGCCGTCGTGGGCGAACTCCCAGCCCTGGCGGGTCTATGCGGCCACAGGGGACACGCTGGCCGGGATCAAGAAGCGCCATGCTGCAGACGTCGCTGCCGGCAGGAAGGGAAACGCCGACCTCCCGGTGAAGCCTCGTACAGAGTGGTCTGCGACCTCCCAGGAGAACATGGACGCGCTCGGCGAGCAGATCGGTGCGCAGCTGGGTGAGGGCGTCCAGGAGTTCCAGGCATCGCAAGGGCGGCTGTTCAACGCTCAGGCTGTTCTCTATGTGACGATCCCGGTCGAGTCCACCCCGTGGTCCTTCCACGACCTCGGGGCCTTCTCCGCCATGCTCGTCCTGGCGGCTGCCGACAAGGGCCTTGGCGCCATCAACGCCTACGCCCTGGTCATGTACCCGGACGAGGTGCGCGAGGCCATGGGGATCGGAGCCGATGAGATCGTCGCGATCGGGATCGCGCTGGGCCATCCCGCAGACTCGGCGCTGGCGGCCTTCGCCCCCAGCCGCGTCGACGTCAACGAGATCCTCACGATCAAGGACTGAGCGCAGAGGTCCGCATGCACCGCAGGCCAGGGGTGAGTCCGCCTGAAACATGCGATCCGTTCTGCGCCTCGGGTGGACGACTCTCGCACATGGGTGTCAGTGGGAGTGGACGTCAAGGGGCGGTTGCTGGAGATGGTTGCTGTTCACAATGGTCGTGGAGACTGGCTTGTTTATCATGCAATGACGCCGCCCTCGAAAAAGACTCTCAAGGAACTATCTATCGACAGGAGGAGATCATGAACCGCGATCAGATGAACGCCGCCTTCGGGGTGACTGATGAGCAGCTTGATTCCTTGGCTGCCGACTATGAGGCAGGTGACTGGAAGGGGAGGCTTGGTCCTGTAGTGCAGGGTCGTCCTCGTTTGTACGAGGAAGAGATGAGGACTATTTCTTTCCGCATACCTGCTTCGCGTTTACAGGCTATTGATGCGCATGCTGAGCGTAATGGCAAGAGTCGGTCGGAGTTTCTTCGCCAAGCCATTGATGACGCCCTTCTCACTGGTTAGAAGACTGGTGGTGGCACTCTTCTACGTCGGCCCAGGAGGAGGATGAGGGCGGCGACCACGGCCGCGCCGGTGAGCAGGATCGCCGCGTTGAGCCACGAGATCTCGAAGTCGGGCAGGTTCTCGCTCTGAAGCTGGCCGATGAACAGGCCCAGCGTGTTACCGCTGACGTGCAGCCCCAGGGCGAAGAACATCGACCGAAGCCGCACCACCGACCAGCCGGCGAGCAGCCCGAAGAGCACCTTGTGAAGGATCTGCCAGGCATAGCCCTTCAGGCTGGTGTCGGAGGTCAGCCAGGTCGGAAGGTGCAGGGCGGTGAAGGACGCCGTCGTCATCAGCACAGCGGCCGCTGCCCCGAAGCGCGCGTGTATCGGTGAGAACAGGGTGCGCCTGAGCGTGATCTCCTCGGGGATCGCGTTGTAGACGACGCCGACTGTCAGGGCGAAGGCCAGTGCGTGAAGCACCGTGGAGGCGGTGATCTCCGGTTTCCACAGCGGGCCGGTGCCCGTCGGCCCCATCCAGGTATGCAGGCCGCCGAAGGCGACTCCACCCAGGGCGCCTGCGGCGAACAGGCCGGTTCTGCTGCGGATGCCGCCACCGGTCAGCAGGTCGCGCCAGCCTCGGCCGGACATGCCGAACCACAGGGCGAGCCCGCCCACGTGAAGGAGGACGAGCATGAGGATCCACGGCCCCTGCAGGAGCGCCAGGGCCGTGCCCAGCGCTGGGGACCCGAAGATCAGAACGAGCGACACGGCGACGATGCCGCCCGAGGCCGGCGGCCGCTCGGTGCCGTCACCGGCGCGCCACTTGCGGCGAGGAGATGCGGCATGGCGAGGCGGGGCGTTGTCGTGATGACGGCGCATGAGGCTCCGATAGGCAACATTATCTACTGACGCAGATATGTTAGTGTAATTAAATTAATGAAGCAAGAATCCCATTAGTTTAATCTGAGAATGTTGAATAAGTGACTTAAGTTTGGGCTTATGTGGACTGTCCGCTTGTGTTACAGTTCCGATTAAGGGAGATGAAAAGGAGGGTGGGGTGTGGTTGTAGGAGGCTGCGATTTCCTGGCGCAGTGGTTGCATTGCCCGGAGAGGTGAATATTGTTTTGGTGCAGACTTAAAGTTCGCTTCCTTTTGTGGTCACGACTTCGATTCGTTGGGAACTGAATTGGCATCTTGTTGTGTTTGGGATGCTGGTTTCTTGGTCGTATATTTTCAGCGATTAGATTTGAGGTGTGAATAAGTGTTTAATTTTGAAGGTGTGGCTGTCAATCATTATGTTGACTGGGATTGGCGCACGGTGCTCGCTGTGACGATCGTCGGGTTGGTGTTCGCGGGCTTTTCCTGCTGGATTTCCTTTTATTCCAAACAGATATATTGGCCTACCTGGCTATCAATTGCTGCTCGTGTCCTCCCTCAGTATGTTGCAGTCCTTTGTGTGTGGCTGGGGGTTTCCAGGCTTGAGTCGGGACGATGGGCGTTTTGGGTGTATCTGCTTCTTGCTGCGCTCTTGTCGTGGGCGTTTTGGCGTTACTCCCTGGATGAGGATTCATGGTTGGCTCGTGGTATTGTATTTGGTGGGGCGCTTGCGTTGACTGCATTGGCAGCCTTGTCGGAGGTGCTTCGACGGGCGGCGGCCGCTATTCCTATGTCAGTATCAGGCTTTATTGTTTTAATTCTTGCGGCCTTAGGTTTTATGATCGTGGCCGCTAATCGACGATAAGGGTTATGGTGTCTATATTGTCTGTGGTTTGTGAAACACGCGAGTTAAATTGCCGAAGTAAGCTGGTGCGGTCAGCACGGTGACCGCCACGACGACGGCGAGCAGGGACACCAGCGTCCAGGCGCCGGCGCGGGCCAGCTCCCAGGTGAAGACGATCCCGAAGAGCGGGGCCCTCTGAGTGGTGGCGAGGACGGCGCCCGCCCCCGCCAGTGCCAGGACCGGCACGCTGGCCTCCACCCCGCAGGCGTCGAGCGCGATCGCCAGGGTGGCTCCGGCGCTCGAGCCTGCGGCCAGGGAGGGGGCCAGCCGGCCGCCGGTGGCGCCGGCTGCGAGCGTGAGACCGGTGAGGACCGGCTTGAGGGCCACGATGCCCACCAGCAGGACTAGGCCCGCTCCCGCAGCGCTGTTCGAGGCCCCAGGAAGGCCAGTACCCAGAGCCATCTCCATGGCGTCGCGCCCATTGCCAACGATCGCCGGGACCCCCAGGCTCACCAAGCCGGTGACCAGTCCCGCCGCACCGATCGCCGCCGGCAGCCACCGGGGGGCGCGCACCCGGTGCTCCAGCATCCACGACCACAGTCGCCTCGCCCCCACACCAAGCGCCGCGGCCACAGGCACGAGCAGGACCAGCCCGAGGACGGTCCCCGACGACAGCCCCGGCGAGACGACCTCGAAGGTGGGGCGCCCGTGGGAGTGCAACCAGGAGACGAGCGTGGCGATGAGACACACCGGTACCGCGACGAGGACGCCGCGCCGTCGCATCCCGGCGACCATGACGAGCTCGACGGCGTAGGCCGCCCCTCCCAGCGGCGCGTTGTACATGGCTGCCAGCCCCGCTCCTGCGGCGGAGGCGATGAGGATCGCACCCTCGTTCCTGCCGATCCCCAGGCGGGTGGCGAGTCTGGCCGCCACCGCCCCGGCGGCCAGACGCGGGGCGCCCTCGCGGCCCACCGAGTTGCCCGCCCCGACCGTGAGGACCTGGGTGACGGCGTCGAGGAAGGGACGCGCCAGCCCCATCCGGGCAGCCGCCTGACCACTGCGGTTCGCAACCGCGGCCTCCACGTCGGTCACCCCGCCGGTGGCGCGTAGCCACCACCACAGGCCACCGGCGACGCCGCCGCCCAGTGCCGGGGCAAGCGCGCGCCGCCAGGGCGGGGCGGCGGCCAGGCGTTCCAGGAGCCCGCCGTGGGTGACTCCGTAGAACAGCGACTCGAAGAGCTCCAGGAGCAGCGCCATCGCGATCCCGATGAGACCCGCGGCCACGCCCGCCACGGCGGCGGCCAGAAGGAACCGGGGTCGTATCAGCGCGCGCACGCCAGGCACCATACCCGGGATACCCTGCCGCTCGGCTCCCGGGGCCGGTGGGTCAGCTGGCCGCGTCGTCGACCGCCTCACCGAAGTCGGGCACGTCCTGAAGTGTCAGGGTCCCGATGTCCTGGCTGACCAGGCCCACGGCGGGGCGCAGACCCAGCCACCACTGGTGGCGGGGGCGGCGGTGGTCGCGGTCGAGGTCGTCGTTCATACGGTCCAGGGGCTGGTCGGAGACCTTGCCGCCCATCAGGCCCACGTAGGAGGCCGTCGGCTCACCGCGCTTGAGGGCGCAGGCCAGCAGCTCCAGGGAGTGGGCGACGAGCTTGGTCGCCATGAGCCGGTCGAAGGCCGTGGGGCTGCCGCCCTGCTGCTGGTGACCCAGGATCGCCTCGCGCACGTCGTAGAGGCCCTTGCCCTCCTCGGCGAAGATGTGGGCCAGGACGTCGGTGGTGTAGTTGACGCTGGCCCGCTCGTTGCGGATCACCAGGTAGAGGCTGCGTCCCGAGCGGAAGGACTCCACCATCCGCTCGGAGTCGGAGGCCAGGCCCGCCAGCGTGATGCCCTCCTCGTTGAGGTAGACCTTCTCCGCGCCGGTGGCCAGGCCCGACATCAGGGACAGGTAGCCGCACTTGCGGCCCATGACCTCGGCGACGAAGCAGCGGTGGGAGGCCGCCGCGGAGAGCTTGATGGAGTCCAGCGCCACCACCGCGTTGTTGAGGGCCGTGTCGGTGCCGATGCTCAGCTCGGAGCCGGGCAGGTTGTTGTCGATGGAGGCCGGCACGCACACGATCGGGATCTTGAAGGCGGGGTAGCGGTCCCGCTCGGTGACCAGGCGGTAGGCGCTCAGGTAGGCGTTGTAGCCGCCGATGACCAGCAGGGCGTCGATCTCATGGAGCTCAATGGCCCGCCCCAGCGCGTAGAGCTGCTCAATGGTGGGCACCTCGCGGCGCGTGCCCAGCTGGGCGCCGCCGTCACCGACCCAGCCCTCGACGTCGGCCCACGTCAGCTCGCGCACGTCACCGTCGAGCAGGCCGGGGAAGCCGCCGTAGACGCCCAGCATCGTGAAGTCGTGGTCGATGCCCAGGCGCACGGCCGCACGCGCCGCCGTGTTCATCCCCGGGGCCAGGCCGCCGGCGTGGATGATGGCGACCCGCTTGGGGCGGTCGGAGGCCGACGGCGTCGAGCGCGCGTCAGTGGCCGGCTCGGCGGGAGGCGTGGACATGGTCTCGAACAGCTCGAGCATCCTGCCGAAGCTGGCCCCGCGGGCCTGGATCGCCCCGAGGTAGTCGTGGGCGGCCACGAGATCCTTGACGGCGCGCGTGGCCGCGATCTGCTCCATCATCGGCAGGCGGCGGATGCGGTTGTGGCGCTCGGCGATGATGACCGGCTCGCTGCCCGGAGCCATGGACACCACCTCGCGGGCGGCAGCGCAGCCCAGCAGCGTGGACATCCAGCGGTCGTAGGCGCTGGGGCGGCCACCGCGCTGGACGTGACCCAGGATGGTGACGCGGGCGGCCTCACCCAGCTTGTCGGCGATGACCTGGCGGACGTCGTCGGCGGTGATGCGGTTGCCCTCGCGGTCGGTGGCGCCCTCGGCGACGATCACCATGGACTCGCGGCGCCCGGCCTCCCGGCCCGCCTTGAGCTTGGAGCACATGTCCTCCTCCCAGTCCTTGCCCGGGGGCAGCTCGGGGACCAGGACGTAGTCACAGCCCCCGGCCACGGCCGCCATGAGGGCCAGGTAGCCGCAGTGGCGACCCATGACCTCCACGACGAAGGTGCGCTGGTGGGAGGCGGCCGTCGAGGAGATGTCGTCAATGGCCTCCAGGATGCGGTGGAGGGCGGAGTCGGTGCCGATGGTCATGTCGGCGCCCACCAGGTCGTTGTCGATGCTGCCCACCAGGCCGGTCACCATGAGGACGGGATGGGCGGCGGCCGTCTGCGCGCTGATGTCACCGGCCGCGACAAGCTCCTCGAGCAGGGAGGGCCAGTTCTTGCGGAACTCGTTGGTGCCGGTCAGGGAGCCGTCGCCGCCGATGACCACGAGCCGGTCGATGCCGTGCTCCAGAAGGTTGCGGGCGGCCGCCAGCTGGCCGGCGCGCTCGCGGAACTCGGCTGAGCGGGCGGTGCCGATGATGGTGCCGCCGCGCTGGAGGATGGAGCCCACCGAGTCCCACTCCAGGGGGCGGATGCCGTCACCCCCGGCCACGGCCCCGGCCCAGCCCTCCATGACCGCGTAGGGCCTGGCCCCCAGACGGATGGCGGTGCGCACCACGGCCCGCACGGCCGCGTTCATGCCCTGGGCGTCGCCTCCGGAGGTGAGGACCCCGATGCGCAGGGGCTCGCCGTCCAGGCCGAGCAGCGGGCCGGCCGATGAGCCGGTGGGGGAGGGGACAGTGTCTGCGGTGTCTGAGGACATGGCGGCTGGCATGTGGGGTCCTTCCCTGGGGGCGCCGGTGGGCCTGGATCCCGGCGTCGGCCGGGAGGGCATCAGTCCATATTGTTGCTGGTGAGCGCCGCCACGTCATCCGCCTGTGGTCCCAGAAGCGGCCGTAGAGCTCCTGTGGCGGCCTGATTCGTGGGTAGGGCCGGTTCTACTGCCTGTACGGTAGGGTTTTTTCATGGTTCATGCGCTGTTGGGTGAGCATCGGAATGTAGTCGGCCTCCTGCTCGAGCGTCTCGAGGCGCTGCGGGATCCTGGCTGTGACCTCCCTCGGGTTGTTGTGCTGAGCGGATCGGCTGGGAGCGGAAAAACCCGAATAGTTCAGGAGCTTTACGCCCGCCTCCGCTCAGACCGGGAGGACGCGTATTGGCCAGCGATGGGAGATGCTGTACGTACCCGGGGCGGTGCGGGAACCGATCCGATGGCCGGACGCAAGGTTGTGGCACCACGGATTGACGGCTTCCTGTGGCCCGCAGGGGCGTTGCCCACCTTCGGTTGGTGGGGGCTGAACTGCGAGCGCCTAGCGTCAGGCAGCAGTCAGGACGTTGTTTCGGCGATGAGGTCACAGCTCGAGGCTCACGCTTTGCCGTTGACGATGGCACGCCGCCAGGTGGAGGACTTGAAGGATAAGACCCGAAGGCTGGCTGGCGAAGCAGTGGATGAGGTGCGTAGCGCCTTTACCGATGAGGGGCTGAGTGCCGCCTTTGACGCCTTGAAGCAGCGTCACATTAGCGTCCCCTTCGGGTCGACGCTCGTGAAATGGGGTTTTAAAGGGGTGGATGCCTCATGGAGGCGGGTTCAGGAGCTCAATCGTCTAAAACGTGACTTTCTTCTTGGAGAACAAGGTCGCAGCATTCAGCGCACCGCAAGCCAACAGATCGCTGACATGTTGATCTCCCTGTCATGTCGAGCTCTTCCTGCTGTTATTGCTATAGAAGACATGCACCTTATGGGGCGTGAGCTACCTGCTTTCTTGGATGCCGTGTCCTCCAGGAGAAGCTCACCTATCCTAGTGGTTGGAACTGTGTGGCCCGAAGGGGAGAATAATAGAGTGTATCGTCGATGGCTGAACAAGGCTCAAAGCCGTGGGACTGTACAATATGTGAATAGTCCGATCCTTGGGGTTGACGATCTGTCAAGAATGATCCAGGAAGAGGCTCCACGGACAAGCAAGGCGGACCTGTTGCAGATCGCTGATCGCCTGAACAATCCGTATCTGATCAGGCTATGGCTCATGGAGTGTCGAACTCAGGAGCATATTGAGGGTCATGATGGTGCTGTCGTCCTGGCCGATGACAATATTCGTTTGCCTGAGGATGTGGTGGCGGTCCTGAAGGGCCGATGGGATGAATTGGATGATGCGGTAAGGACTGGTCTTCTCTATGCTGCTGCGATCAGTCCCGATACAGATGGCAGTGCTTGCCGTTTCGTGTCAGAGGTTGTCGCCGGTGTTGTTAATCGAAGGGAACTGGATGTACAGTATGACGCGCGTATGGGGTTGAGGCGTGCCATAGAGAATCTGTGCTGGTGTCGAAGTGAGCGGGGAATCGACTTCTTTGTCGAGCCCTTGCTGGTTGAGTACCTACGAAGGAAGGCTGGTAGTCATTTCAGTAAGGAGGGGTGGCGTCAGCTGCGTCAGTTAACGCAAGACGCTTTAGCGGAATGGATCTCCTGCCGTGTCGATGGAATTTACCTTCCTCCGAGTGAGGTATCGACGTTCGTCTGCCAGTGGTTCCTCAGTGTGGATGATGGCGAGCGAACGGAAGCTTTGGTCATACCTCGGGCTGCAGCGCAATGGTGCCTTGCTCGGAATGCTGACTCCTGTGATGAGGTGGGCGATGCAGTCGAGCGTGGAAAGAAAACACTGGCTGCTTTGCTTGCGGGAAACCCTCTGTCGGAGAGGGTGACGCTCGATGTCCGGTCGACAGTTGCGGGTTATGTTCTTCAGGGTGGGGAGGTGAAAGATGCTCTGAATAGATATAGTGCCCTTCTTCCGGCATTTGAAAGAGCGTTCGGGGTTCATGACCCAAGGACGATGTTGGTTCGCTATGGTCGAGCAAAAGCCATAGTTGGCGTGGGTAATCTAGAAGATGGAGTTGGAGAGCTGAAGGCTCTCCTTAGAGTTCAGTCGGCAGTGTTGGGAAGTGGTCATCCTGATAGTTGGGTCACTCGAAGTAAGCTCGTTGAACTGCTGAACCGCCTGGGTCGCACGGAAGAATCGCTGGCGTTATGTGACGATGGTGGTGGTGTGTCGGAGAGCGATTCGGTGGTGCAAGACCTCCTCTCTGCCGGTCTCCTCAGGGTAGCGGCCTTGATGGGCGATAAGCGCGCCAGTGCGGCGGTTGATGTGTATCGTGAACTTCTTAGCGGTGTGGAAAAAGAATTTGGCTTTGATCATGAAAATGTGCTTGCAGCTCGAAGCAACCTGGCTGCAGCGCTTCGGCGGGATAGTCGGTTGGGTGAGGCGATCGCGGAATATCGCTTGCTGGTCCGAGGGGGTGAGTGGGTGCTGGGTCCGGATCATCCCAACACGCTGGCAATTCGTGGCAATCTCGCTGGGGTGCTGCGGGAGTCGGGGCGGGTGGAGGAAGCTATTGAGGTTTTCCAGGCGGTGCTTGCCGATTGTCTGCGGGTGCTGGGTGATGACCATCCTGACACGCTGGCAATTCGTGGCAATCTCGCTGGGGCGCTGCGGGAGTCGGGGCGGGTGGAGGAAGCTATTGAGGTTTTCCAGGCGGTGCTTGCCGATTGTCTGCGGGTGCTGGGTGATGACCATCCTGACACGCTGGCAATTCGTGGCAATCTCGCTGGGGCACTGCGGGAGTCGGGGCGGGTGGAGGAAGCCATTGAGGCCTAC
>ERZ772932.23-NODE-23-length-99566-cov-217.463034_pt1 | contig 99566 bp, 154 predicted proteins | sample MGYA00511684_ERZ772932 | MGnify/ENA primary metagenome ERZ772932 (study PRJEB29015, sample SAMEA2738078) | human oral metagenome | biome: human oral; feature: human-associated habitat; material: saliva | place: China | collected 2210 ...
CCACCAAGAGTCAACTCCTGACCATTACCAGTGATGAACTTAGTGTCGATCAACTGCATTTTAGCTACCTTCTCCTTCAAGAGACGATCGAACTCACGTATACCCATCTCACCAGTCAAAGCAACAAACTTACGCTCGTTTGTACCAAGCATGTTGTAGCAAAGATCGAAGAGATAATCCTCGAGCAACTCAGTTGTAAGAGTTGTGTAGTAACGTGTGTTAGCTGGGCTAATCTGCTCGAACAAACCTGCAGATATAGCAACCATTTGTGTTCATTTAGAATCGCTACTTCTAAATCGGAAGAAATTTATTTTCCCAGCATATTCTTCCAGCTACATATTTCTATGTAGATCAGACCATATCAAAGTCCATTGTGGATATTTATCACAATTAGGACTGTTTCCATTTCGGGTAGCTTTACCCTACTCCTCCGCCGAGGATGGTCGTTGAACTTTCTTGAATAATTCTCTTTCTATAATCCAACCTTCAAAAACGCCACTGCTTACTGGTGTTCCAGTATTAGCTTTAATAGTAAGTGTTGAATTATATAAATTAGCTCCAAAATATTTGCAAGCCTTTACAGAATTACTAAATTCCAACACTTCTCCAGTTTTTGGATTTATGAATTTATATTTATACCAATTTCTTTTACCAAGTTTTATAGAATGTTGTGTATTCTCTTTAGGTGTTACCCATCTTAGATTATTAACGTTATTGTTAACTCTATTACTATCTATATGATCAACTTGTGTTTTATTAACATCGTTATTTGGTATAAACGCCATTGCCACCAATCTATGAACCATGAATTTCTTATTTTTTTCACCAAAGTTAACTTTAACTCTCATGTATCCACCTTTTGAATAATATGGTTTTAAGTATCCATTTAAATACTCTGACCATATTCTTCCATCATTTGTAACTTTGTATTTAGATTCATAGCCGTCTAAATATATTGGAAATGGCTTTAGAATTATATCAAGCTTAGCTGCTGATTGTCTATTTGTATTTGTACTCATATTACATTTATATAAACTTAATTATAATTATATTTAGAGTTCCCAGCAATTAGAAAACTTAAACGCATAAGAATTACTTCTTATGTGCCCATTTTATTAAACTGATAATTTTTAATAGTTTAGGACGTCCGTTTGTACCCTTATTAGAGTATGTACCATCAGCGTTACGGTTAGACTTAGCAAATAGCAACTGATACTCCTCACGCTTCTTCCACTCACGAAGAGCCAACCAATACTGGTAGTCAGACCAGAGGTAAGACTTCTTACCTGTCTCAGGATCTGTCAAAGCGATAGCCAATACTGTAGAGTAAGCATCACCAGTAATATCGTAAGAAAGACGCATTGTCATCAAGTTATTCTTCATCTTGAATGGAGTCTGATAGTTCAGAATATCAGCCTCATCTGAATACTCTTCGTATGCAGAACCGATACGACTTACCTGACGACCTGGGAGAAGATACTCACCTGGAATATATGCACCAGAACCAGCGTCTGCTACGTAGCACTCATAAACCCAAGCACTACCATCCTGATATGGAGTACCAGAAATACGAACCTGGAAACGATAGTTGTCAAATGACAAGATTGCACCAGGACCGAAGTAGCGCTCTTCAAGACCAAGGTAGATTGGAGAGTTACCAATACCAGCAGTAATCTGTGCTGCATTACCTGCATCAATTACCTGACCGTTATGCTTAGCGTAACGAATATTAACAGCGTGATCCTGATCAATCTGAACAGCCCACTCATATTCGCGATTCTCGATAGTCATAGTCTTACCAAGACCACCAGTAATCATATCAATAGTAGTTGAAACACCATCATCCTTTGTACCGAATACAAGAGACAAGATACCAGCAACCTCATGAGGCTTTGTAAGCAAAGCATTAGAAATCATGTTTTCGTCTACAAGATCAGAGAATCTCTTACCTCTGTACAACTGTAGACCATTAAGTAAAGTATTATTCATAAGTTATTATATAATTTAATTTATCTTAAAATAGACCACTTACTAACTCAGCAGCACTCTTCTGTTTCTGTTGTGTATTATATGTGCTGTGATTCTTTGAAGTGTTCCTAAGTATTTTTCTAAGTTTTTCTGCAGCGGATGTTTCACCATCTCTCTTAGCTCCAGATACTAAAGAATCACCTTTCATTGTAAAGTATGCAGATTCGATTAGGTTCTTTGAGAGATTCTTATTAAAGTCTCTCTGATACTGTGATACGCCATCTTGATCAACCTTGAAGATATACTCGTATAACGCAGCTCTGTCTTCCTTTGGAATAGAAATACCTCTAATTGTATTCAGGTTATTAATATCATTCTGAACACTCTGGAAGAACTGCCTATTCTGCTCCTCCTGTTGCTTAGCGTATTCCTCTTGCTGCTTACGATTCTCTTCAATCTCATTCTCACGAATAACCTTCAATCGTTCAAGTGCATCCTCTGATTCATCATAAAGCATATCAGCGTCTTCGTATCTACTAATCTTATTATTAATCTACTCATCTGAATAACCATTATGTTTAAGTAATTCTCTAATTACAGTCTTTTGGTTATCCTCGTTCTCCAGATCTAAGTTTTCAAAAGATAATGTATCCTGTTGTTTCTGATAAAAGTCCTCAAACTTACCGCCATTCTTAACATATTCGTCAAGCTGAGCAATACGTTCATCAGCATACTGTGGAACAGAGTTATGCTCTACAACTTTACCAAGATACTGAGTAAACTCTTCAACAGTAACAGGTTTATCTTCTTCTTTAAAATCCGCCATATTCCACCCTAAAGATTCGCCAACGGCGTCAAATAGAGCAGAAACCTACTGAGCTTCTGTTACATCTTCAACAGAAGGATCAGTATCACCACTATCGTTATCATTAGTAGTGTTATCATCATCTTGATTATCATTAGTTTCTTTCTCTTCTTTAGAGTTATTTAAAATATGTTCAGGGATTTCCGTGTTATCATTACCGACGGTTAAATCATCCCCATCTTTTACATCCTCAGAATCACCTGCTGGCTTATCTGGAGTTTTATTATCATCTTCTACCTCAACAACACTATCTTGTCTTCCCATGTTTGTTACATCTGTGGTTTCTGAAGTTTCACCTCCATTACCATAAATACTATCAAGCATTGTATCAAGTGCTGATGGTTTATTATCTTTGTTTTCCTTCATAATTATTAATTAATAATTAAATATTATTTTCGCATAACTGCGTATTATTTTATATGTTTTGGCATTATAATTTTAACACCACGATCGCCATTATTATTCATATACGATCTTGTTCTATTATAGTTAAAATATCTATTTAACTAATCAGTACTTGGAATGTATTTATTATCTCCAACCCACTATCCTCCAATTAATCCTAAGGGATTATAATCAGAAACTTTTCCAGAGTATATAGATTCATTACTAAATGTTGGATGATACATAGTCTTACCAACGTCATTAAAATGAGTTCCAGATGGATCTGATAAACTTTTAATAGCCATTTTTCTATTATTATTATAAAATGCTCTATAATTATAAGTATTATCATTTAGCATCTAAGTTAATGCCTAATCTTCTGACATATTCCATTCTCTTGACATACGCTATGCAAGTTTATCCATATATGAATAATAATCAGAATCTTTTCCATTCTTAAATCCAGGAGTATTAACAAGCGGCTAATCGTTTAATAACGCACCCATAGTTTGCTCTATTGGAGGCAAATCAATTGAGTGCTGAAAAACAAAAGGGCTACCTTGTTTTTGTGGAACTTCTACTTCTGGTTCTGGACCTCTACCAACTGGAGGCAATACAGGCTATTTAAATGCGTTCTAAGCCCTTTCTTCTATAGTTTGAGCCGTTTCCTAAGGTACAACGCTTTTAGGCGGCTACACAGCCATTAAATTGGGTTTCTGTTGAACTATAGGCTAACCATAGTGTACTGCTGCAGCTTTCCTAACAGACTACATACCAGCAAGATTCTTTGTATACTAATCAAGAGGAGCTTCAAAATAACCGATACGTTTAAGCTCTTTTGCATAATCAGCAACGGTATCAGCATTCAAAGCTTTCTTATACTTACCAGCCATATCATTTAGATAAGCATCTATAAAAGCTTCGTCATTCTTGTATACGTTATAATCTTTACCATTATAACCATATCCGCCATAGTTATGAGCTCTTATAGCAAGTGGACTTGTTCCGTAAGTACTCTCGAAAGCCAACTAACTCATAACATTATCATATGTAGACCTCTTTGTATAACCTCTCTTAACAAGACCATTATAAACAAGAGATCCAAGCTTATTAGCAAACGCCTAAAACTTATTAGGCTGTTTGCTACTTGGTTGTTTAATTGGTTTCATAAGCATTACTTTTCACCAGTTACTCTATTCTTCAAAGCTGTAGAAGCTTTAATCTTTTCTCTCTAAAGCGCAGCATCATCCTTTTGCTTCTGTAAAGCCATTTCGTGGTCCATGCGCTTCTTTTCTAAGCTTATCTTAGCATCTTCTATCTCACGCTTCTAACGCGCCTCATAACGCTTTAAATAAGCATCCTGATCAATCTTGCGTTGCTCTGTAGCATCCTTTGCAATCTCCATAGGATCAGGTATGCCATTCATATTAGCATCCTTATCCTCAGTACCACGATATGCACTAATTTCAGCCACTGCAATCTTAGTCTGATTATCAGCATCAATCTTATAACGCTCAAGATCCATCTTAGCTTCTTCAAGCATAAGCTCTTGCTGTTTAGCTTCATTCTACATCTGTTGTAGCTGTTGCTGCTGCTGAGCTTCAGCTTGCTGCTGTTGCTGCTGCATTTGCTCTTGACGAGTCTGCATGTCCTTAAGTTTCTGCTTAAGTATATTGAAGTTATCATTTGTAAGAATCTCAGCTGCTTCGAGTAAGCTTGCGCCATTTTGCATGGCTGGCTGAATAAGCTGTTGTAACTTCTGTATATTCTCTATATCTTTAGAAGTGTCACTTACAAATACATCCATGTCTTCATAGTAGAACTTCTTTGCTATATCTAAGAAAGCTCTTTCGCCATTATCAAATACATATGAAAGTTTCTGTTTACCAGTACCTTCCCAAGCTCCTTTTGCTGTATTAAGAAGCATAGTCATCACGTGTCTCTTACACTGATTATGAACCCAGAATAAAGGCTCTGTAATGTGAGATGACTGGGTTACAGATCTCTCAACATTACCAACAAGTTCAGATGTGCTAATAGCACCTTCTCTCTATGAAGTGATACCAGATATAGTACCAGCTAATAATTCTATCTTATCCATTAGCTATATGTACTCTGATATAACCTATGACATTGTTAAGTCAAGAGAAGTGATCTGATTAAATGTAGCAGGCTTACCACCTTCACGACCAGGTACATTCCAGCCCTCTTCATAAGGGTTGATAAAGTTAACACCTACAGAAGATAGATAATGCATCCACCTATCAGGTGTAATATTCATAGACTTAGGAATCTAAGTAATATCCATATTAATTACCTTTCCTTTGTCTCTTGCTATTGCAAGCTCCAGCCGATACCACAGCACAATATACATATATTGTAATGGTTTTAGTATGCTAACTAAAGACCTTGGCTTACTGTTCGTTGCACTATAAACACAACCACAATAAGGGAGCTTTTGTGAATTTGGATTATCAATACTTACATGCTGGTATTCAAGTGGCTGTATTCCAAAATATAAATCAGAACCAGCTCTGTATCCTTCCCATACCTCTATAATCCAATCTGGCTCTATAGAAACCTCTGTTCCTACAGGTTTATATGTTTCATCACATATAGTAACTTGAGGCTCTCCTGCCTCATCTAAAACGGTTACATAGAATATCTTCTTAAAAGACTTCCAACACACATGCCATACATTGATAGAATGTTTATTCTAAAATGAAAAACCATCCTTATCATATATACGCATTGTTATATGATTAAAATCATCAACTGGTCCTTTCTCTGGCATATCACCAATAGGCGTTCCTGATAAGATTTCATTAAGTCTATTAAGATCTTTCTCATCCATCTTATCATTATATCTATCATATATCTCAGCTACTGGTAATCTCATCTTACGAACACACCAAGAACCATCTTCTATAAATTCCAAGTCTGGACATTTGTCATAATCAAAGTCCATAGGATTTACGCGCTCTGCGTAAGGTTCTCCGTTTTGAACTCCTACGTAGTATACTTCAGTTCCACTAATCAAACCATCTTTCCAACCTTTTATAAACTCATTGTGTAATGAGAGTTTCTCTTTAAGATATTCAAGTGTATGATAAGCGGTATTTTCTACAACATCTTTGTACTCTTTATCCATATACTTAGCTATAGCTTCTGGCGGCATAATCTCACCGCTCTATAACTATTGCTAAAACTGTTGCTGTTCTTCTGGACCCATCTTAGATTGTATAGCTGCCATCATGTACTACATAAGCATTTCTTTCTCTTTATCTTGTAGCTCTGATACAGCTTCTTGAGATGTGCGAACAACTCTAAAGTTTAATGGTCTTTTAGTCTCTTCACCTATAAGCAAATCAATCTTAGGTCTAATAATATTAAAGTCCTAAGGGGTAGCAGGAAAACCATCATCTACCTTGAATGGATTTGTTATACGTTTAAAGTCTTTCTCGTCAAAGATACTGTTATATAAGTTGTAATAGGTCTACATCTCGCCATGCTGCGTATCACGCCTACCGCCGCCAGAAGTAACATTGCCTTCACCTATTATATAATCCACACAGTCATGCTACCACTTTTCGTCTTTCTTAGTTAGCGGGAGCTTCTGCTATGGAAATGCGGCGCTATATAAATTATCTTTTACTCCTATCATTGTTAAAATGTATATACAGGTATATCGTCTTGCTGCTACTCATCATTCCACCAAGATTGGCCAAACAATGGCATTTCAAAGAGTTCAACCTATTTGTTTTCTTCTTTACTTTTAGCTACCTTTACCTAATAGAGTTCTTCCCTATACATCATAGTCATACATAATGCTATGACTCTATCGACGTTCTTTACGCCATCGTTCTCTATAAGCTCTTCTATTAGAGGCTCGCTATATATTCTTTCTATATTAGGATGTCCTGGCTCAAATTCATCCATAAGCCATTCAAGTATTAATCCTTCTCCGTAAGCCCTAATAGACTTAGTCATATGACATCCTTTTCTTCTTTGTACTTTTGAATCTTTAAATACTTCAGAGATTATCTTATCTGGCTAATCAGCTAATAGGTAATCACAATGTTTATTTGTAAAGTAAGGATAAATACCCTTACGTTCATTCTCAAATAACAATCTTGCATTATAAAAGATTAAAAGCTTTCGTACATTTTCATAGTACTCTTCAGCAGTATCAGGTCGCCCTGAATATTCTGCTACAATAACATCGTTCCAAGCTTCTCCAGCTTTAACGCGTTTAAATATAAATGTTGATCCCAAAGAGTTTGTAAAAGATTCATCGTGGTCGTCGGTTGTGTTATCGTATAGTTTTTTATCTATACTTCTATATGTCCCCATATAGCCCAGCATACATCATCACTATAAAAGTGTCGGGTGTTCGTGGATGGATTATATTTATTCACCATCTATGCGTTACACTGTCATACTGCCTTTCGCAATCAGTATGATTAGCACGGAATTGTCTGTTCGAGATGTTTCCCGTTTTTACCCGATTTTAGACCCGCTGACATTACGCGTACGGGTCGCACCCCCCTATGTATAATCCAAATGGAGGATCTTTAATTGGATATTCCCATATCACAATAGAACCATGTGGTTTATCATCTTTCTTCAAATGATATGTTGTTATATCTCCAGACTTCTTTTCAGTAGCTTTAACCTACCCTTCTCCATCCCAAGCTAAGTCTACTACATGTTTCATATTTCGTAGCTTCTCATTAGTTCTAATACGTGTTAATTGATTCATTAACAACTATCTTGGGAAGATGTTTTTACCAAGCTCCAATACAGCCTCCTACGGCTTTAACGGACGCTCTGATATAAATCTATCAATAGATGTCTGAGATGCACCACCATCTTTTACTTTGTTTCTTTGAGCAATAAGTTCTTCTACAGCTTTTTCTCTAAGGCTATTTCCGTACTAATCCATGAATCTCTACTTACCATTCTCATCAGTAGATTCCATATTAGACCATGACGGAACAAAGAATCCACATTTAGTCTACTCTTGACCATCATCCCATATGTTTGGAAATGATAAACAGTTGAACGCTTCTGGCTTATAAAATAAATTCTTAAGACCGTCGAATGACGAATTATGTGTAATAATTCCGTTTACGATATACGTTTGGGTATTTGAAACCTATATATTATAAACAGTCTATAACCCTAAGTCTTTTATGTTAGAAATAGTTTCATATTCAAATTTCTATTTTCTCCATCGTTTTCTATTTGTACAAATATTTAAAATTTGATTCAATTTATCTCTTTTATATTTAATCTTTGGTTTTATTTTAGTACAAAGCTATATTAAACTATCTTTATCAACAACTTCTACATTATAATATGGATTAACATCTTTAATTTCTCTATTTCTATTTCTCTATTGTTTTTTCTAAATAGACGCATGTATACCTAATTTTTGATATAAATCCCTTATCTATTTCGCCATTTCTAAACATATAGTTGAAATTAAAACAACTGTATACGGCATTCTGTTTCCAGTTCCTTTTCTTATAGTAATATTTCCGTCAGTATCAATTAACCCTGCTAACAATTCACAGCAGTCGGATTCTCTTGACGAAAAAATACAATCAGGCAATCTTTTATTTAATTTAGTTTGTCCATATATGCCAATATTTCTTAATTCGTCTCTAATTCCTAAAACTGAAATACTTCTCAACATTCTTCCATCTTTTGTAGGTGTTTGTTTTTTTCTATCTGTACACTTATATTTATTTGTAACATATGATAATACGTCTTCGTCACAATTTGTTAGTACAGGTGTACCATTATAAGTTCCATCACCTATTAATAATCCTATTAAATATGGATCGAACATTGTATTATTTGTAAAATTAGGAATACTCTAAGATACTGCAATAAGATCACCAACTTTTAAATCTCCAGCATCTACCCATTCCCATATTCTACATTCATTTGAATCAACTCTATTACTTGCATATATTGGATGATCTATACTACAGTTTAAATTGCGATATTGTTTCGTTTCAATATGTACACATTGTTTATCAATAGGATCACCTATATGTTGTATTTGTTCAGATACTGGATTCTACTGCTGTTCATTATATGAAGCTATACCATCAGATATATGTATATCTTCAATATTTAATAATCTTCCATCATAGCTATATACTTTACTACCAGCCATAACACAGCCCTCAGTACCACCTGTGCCGAAAGCAATCAAAAGACCAAAAGCTACACCATCGTCAGTTTCTACAGCAGGCTGTTCAACTCGCCACGCTGTTTCAAGATTAGGGAACTTACCACCCTCTTCAAATAGTACAAGTTTACCACGAGTACCACGAAGTCTTTCAGGATCATTCTTAAGTGTGATACCTGTTATACTTGATAAGTAACCTTGCTCAGTCTATTTACCAAACTCATCTGTAATCTTAAAACCAGATACACGTTCCATACGTGTACTTGTAAGACGTTGTTTTGACCAAGCTGTATTCTTATCTATAAAGTCCATTATTTGCCAAGCTTTAGTAAGAAGACCATCACCAATCAAGAACTTCTATTCTGAAGCTACAGCAAAACTTTTAGATCCAGGTATTAACTCATAATTACGTACTAACATAGATGCTCCTTTAAATGAGTATCCACGCTGTCTTGACTTAAGTACAACTAAGTGTTTACCCTAAGTCTCAGCTTCTTCTATGGCGTTAAAGTAATAGTAGTCATAATCCCAGAAGTTTGGGAACTCTAATATACGTTCACGTCTTGTACGTTTATTACCATATCTATCTGTATACTCAACCTCACTAAGTTTCATAATTGGGCTATAGTTAAGATAAAAGTAATTATATCCACTTATAGCATCACCATCAGGAGCAACATATCCATATAGACATCTATTAGTTTCTTCATCCCAGTACTTTATATAATCAGTAGTTCCTGGAGGAGCTAATGTATAAGTACCATGTTCTTTAAAGAATATAGCTGCCTATCTAAATTTATCACTATTATAAATCTTCTTATTAAAGTCAACCATAATTATTTAACTGTTTCATATAGGCCGATAACACCACCACCTTTAACCTTACCAGATTCAAGCTGTTCTGCTTTAGCTTGCTTCATAGCTATATCTAAAGATTTAACTACTCCACTAACATCTTTAAGGATTCGTGTGATTTTAAGTGCCGTGTCTATATCCATACTACCTTCTGAATACTAATTCAGAGTCTCAATCAATCCCTCTGCTGCTGACTATGAAGATGATAGCAGTCTGGTTCCAGGAGTCTGTTGAAACTCCTGAAACCTTTTTGCTAATATCATCATTTCGGCAGTAGGTTTATATTTATCATCATTGAACATATCTTTGCCTACAACAGACTGTCTTTCTTTCTCTGGATAAGCCTCATATGGACTATTCCATTTGTATAGCCAAATAATATATTCAATCTCTTTTAGCGCCTAAGATTTATCTTCAGCATTATTATAATACTCCTTAAACGGAGGTATTGCTAAATCCTAAGTACTAAGTTTTATCTTACCACCTTGTATATCAAACATTATTAAATATTTTTAGCTAATATTTCACCTGCATGTATATTATCACTTGTAACACCAGTTACATATGGATCTAAATTATCAAGATCTTCTTTAGTCTTAGCGGTCCATACTTCAAGTGCGCAGTTCTTTAAAACTAACCATTCTATAGAATTAGCTTCTGCAGTTTTAAGGTTGTTTATATTTACATCAACAAATAAATAAGCTTTAGATGCATTTGCGTCATTATTAAATTCATCTATCTTACTTAATAATGTAGTCCACTATGAGAATGAACCTCCTATTTTATCAAAATAAACAATACCGTATCTATAACTCTAATCTTTTGCAGCCATAAGTCTTAACGTATATGGAGTTGAAGATATAAATGTAGCATTACCTTTTAATCCATATCTGTTAACAATATTAAGTAGTTTAAAACAGTATGGTTTGTTATTGTATAACGGATTACCAGTATCAATTGTATTACCCTACCACATATTTCCTTGTTTTATTTCGATATATGGATGTAAACCACACTCTTTACATGTTTTGCAGAATTCTTCAAGAGTATCAACTTTTTCTCCATTTGGACCATGGAATGCAAGTATGTCTGCAAGTGTGTGATCTCCGTACTTATACGAAGTATCTGTAAGTGTTGTAGTTCCATTTGTATAACCAACAGGAACATTATCATCGTGACTTACTATAAACTTACCATCTTTAGTCATGTATGTATCAGTCTCAACGTATCTCCAACCTTCTTTTGCAGCAGCTCTAAACGCAGCTAATGAGTTAGCTCTTTCTAACTTATGGAAACCCTGATGAGCTATACCACGCATAACTTTATCGTCGTTAGTGTGGTCTTTCTTAGTTTCAGTTTGAGGTGTAGGTTTAAATTCTGGATTAGACGTTCTTAACATTACTCTTCCATAAGATGGCAAATTGTTTGTTTGAACTCCAGGATTATCATTTTCAGTAGCTATTAATATTACATAGTAACTATCTGTTGTAACTGTATATTTCTTACCAGCAGTATTCCAATCTGCCATACCGAATCTATTGTCAGAAATCTTCCAACCAATATACATTCTAAGAGTGTTTGGAATAGTGATTACATCGCCTTGTTTTAAATTTGCTGTAAAATAAACACGTTTTACATTTTGGCTTATAGACCACATTGATAATGGTTTAATAGTAACATTACCATTAACAAATTCTGATGTTATATCAATATCCCAAGGGCCATTACTATTTAGGGATACTGCTGTTTCTATATCAGAGATAACCTATTGTAATGATTTTGCGCTATCGTCAGAAACATTTGTGCCATCATATCCACCAATACCATTTACATATAATGCATTTATAGAAGTGTTATCTGCAGTATTCTTCTTTGAAATTAATTCAAGAGCATTTAGGTTGCCATTTGATAAAGATCCAGCGCCGATAGAAAATACTGTATTATATTGATAATTTCCTACAGTTTTATTATTTGTTATATTATAAGCACCACTTGCAAACTCACAACTATTAGAAACTTTATTTCCTAATCCAAAACACTAAAAATTATTTGGATATTTATCATTTGATGAAGGATTACTCTTTAAAGCTGTTCCAACAAGTATAGAATTATTTCCTCCATTAAAAATTGCATTTCCTACCAATATGTTACTTCTACCATTAGATGTAACAGATACTGCTACTACATAATAACATTCACTTAGCTTATCTAAGTTAGGATTATTCATTTCTATTGTATCATCGTCTATTCTTGTAAAATTATTAGATGTTCTGGTTAAAATTTCAGTGTCAAATATTTTTTCAAATACAAGTTTCCTATCTTTAATATTAATAGCAAATCTATCTATTATTCCCAAAAAACCTTCTTTTAGCTAATATTCAATAATACTACCCTTTTTAACTAATAGTCTTAATTTGCCACCAGGATTTTTCTTAACCTATATAGCAATTCTAAACCCTAACAAAATGTTATTAGACGCATTATTTGTTGAATATAAACCAGATCCAATAGCAAGGTTATTTTTACCTAAAATAACATTAATGTTTCCAAGATTTAAGTTTGCATCTCCGCTTACATGATTAAGTGAAAAATCTGAAGGATATTCTTTGCTCTATAAATCAATAGACAAATAGCCATTTTCTTTTTCAGACAACATATTAAGCTGTGTTGTATAGAATTTATTTTCAGTATTATCAACACTGTATAAAACTTGACTTGGTTTTATATATTTATCAAGATTTGAGCTTATATTGCTTGAATTGCCGCCTTGTTGTCCAGGGGTCTATGAACCTGACCCCTATGATGCTTGACCAGCCAAGCTTAATGTAGCATTAGCATCCAGCACATAACCTTTTGGATAACCTTTATTCTCACTACCGATAATAACATTAAGATTTTCTGGATATATTAAACCGCCACCAGTAAGTGCGGAATTAACTAATTTTGCTGTATTCATATTATTATATTAATTTAATCCCGCATCCATTATACGGTTTTATAATTATTTGTTATATTATTATTAATCAATGTCTTAGGATTCTCGTGTACTACATAAGCACTACTATAACCACTAAATACATTGCTAAATCTCTAATTATTAGAATATTGTGAAGCGCTCGTATATCTATTAGATGGGAATACTGCTATAAATTTAAAGTATCCATAATTGGCATAATTTACATAATTCTAAACAAATGCACTATTTATATCTGTTAAGTTTGTAAACTTCTGGAATACAGAGTTAAATACTACAGGATTTGCAGATGTACTTTCTGGCGCTTTAACCATAGCAAATACTCTACTAATATTACCAAGTGTATTGTTTGATATATAGTTAAATGCTGTAAATACCTGATTTGGATATACAGAAGTATATGCAAACGTACCATTCAATGATGTTATATTAGGAGCATATTCAAAGAAGTGTGGTGGTATTACATATACATCACTACTGCTACTACTCTTTGAAACTCTTGTTAAACTTGAACATGAATTAAACATGTTTGACAAGTCTTTCTTAAAGTTCTTAAATGGAAGTAATAATATATCTGGTATTCTACCTCTAAGACCAGATTCGTTGTAATGTGGCCATTGTGGACCGCAGTTATTAAATATACTTGTAATATCACAATTACCATTACAATATCTAAACAAGTCTGGAGCACAACAGAAGTTTAAGCTTCCGTTAACAACATTGTTACCTTGTCCTATAGATACTAATATAGTATTAGTATCATGCTCATAGTCACCATTATGCTTATTGTCTTTAGTAGTTACACCATCATAAGACCACATTATAGTTTCATCAATATTATCGTAGCTTGTATTAATAGAAATAACTCCGCCTTTATATATAAACTTAAATGGATTATAATTCTCATTGTGTATCAACTCTGGATCATTATTTATATATGGCTCTATTCTACTATTTGCAAATGCATTCTATAAACCTAAGATTGATGTGTTTGGAGCTTCAGTAGATACAATTTGTTTAAAGTATAAAACACCTTCTGGGCTTGCTACCTCTTCCCAATTACCAGCATTCTTGCTAAACCACTTAACAACGTTGTTAGTATTCTCCATCTTAACTTCACTACCATCTTCTCTTACTATATTATATATAATAACTTTTTTATTATCTCTATATTCAGAATCTGTAGTTAGAGTTCCATCTTGTATACCATAATAAGTATTGCTTATAGTTCTACTACCATGATAGAATAGCTTATATGGAATATAGCTCTGATTACTTTCAGAGTATGATGAGTTTGAGAATATACCATTAGCATACTGTAAGTTAGGACAGTTAGCAAATCCATTAGATGTTAGCTTATATGTAAACTTAACATCTCTAAACAATCCAGTTACATTATTAAGCTTTGTGTTGTTTAAGAATAATGAACCTGGGAGTTCTACATGGTTACCATTTATCTAATTAGGCATTGTTGTATACGCAAAGAATCCAGAACAATTCTAAAGCTTAGGACAGTTCTTAAATATATCATATGGGAACTGGCCACTAACAACTTTATTACAACCAGAACCAAATGTAGTCTAACTATAATTGTTATCTATACAATCTATTGATGTAAGATTTACAAATCCTTTGAAAGAGTCATTGTTTATATTAAATGTAACTCCACCGTTTAATTTCTAAGAAGATAAGAATCCGTTTATTCTTGTAACATATTGTGGGTTCTTAAATATTCTTGTAAAATCAATTACACCATGACCATATTTAGCTGTAAACGATATAGCTACTTCAGAAACGTTTGTTGTTATGTTTATCGTATCATAATCTATATAATTAGCATTTACAAATCTACTTATATTGCTAAGGCTTGTTAAGTTCTTAAAGAAGTCTTTAAGATTACCATATAGAGATGGATTAGCTTTAAACGATTCATCAGGATTATCTTTTACTGCTGTATTAAACACATCAGATGTATTAAGCGCATTTGTATTGTTTACAATTACATTACTTGTACTACTTAATAAGTATTCAACTTTATTTATCTTATAGTCTTTAGAGCTATGTCTAAATAAGAATCTATCAAATACACCAGTTGTTGGTCCAGCCCAAATATCACTAATATCAATAAGAGAATCTACAAGTGGGCTAAACAAACCATCATCTACAGTTACGTTGTCTCCTACAAAATGAGGTGAATATAATATTGCGCTGTTTCCCCAACATCCAGTAAATGTATCATGTAAAGAAGTAATACCTTTAGCAAGCTTAAACATATATCTATTAGGAGAGTTGTCAGCTTGACTTGTTTTTTGGAACTTGGCATTCTATACAAAGTAGAACATTGTATCAAGATTCTTAAGTGAACCTAAATTCTACATTGTGTAATATATATCAAATAAAGTACATGCTGTACTAGCATACATTGACAATGCATTATCTACATCTTGGAATGTAATATTAGTTTGTTTGTTTGATACGTTTATAGGCATAACAAAGTTATCATCAGGTATAGCATTGTTTGTAATAATCTCACTTGGAAGTTTTACAACATGTGTATTATCAGCTATAGCCTAAACATTCTTACCTTGGAAGTTAACAGTACTTGTAGTTCCATGTATAGAGAATTTAGATAATCCACTAAAACATTTGTTACACTTAACAACTATATTACCATATACTCTTAATAAGTTTTCACACTTCTCAAAAGTATTAGTTATATATGCAGGTCTATTAGCATCTGTAGAGAATTGAATTTCTTTAACACCAGTGTTTGACTGTATATTAAATTCCTGTATGCTTGAAAAATCTGATAAATCAAGAAGCTAACTATTATTGAAATTACTAATAGAAGTGTTATTCAAATATAGTTTAAGTACATTCTGTTGGTTACAATTAGTAATATTAGCAGTCTTTAAGTTATAGTTACCAGATAGATTAATGTTTGTTAAACTACTTAAATCTGATAATGTAACAAAGTTATCTTCTCTACCACCAACAAGCTAAGCATTGTTTACTATCTTAACATCAGATAGATTAGGACAGTTCTCTATATCTACAATCTCAAGATTGATATTACTATCAACTATAAGTTTCTGTAAGTTTTCACAATGTGTAATCTTTACACTTCTTAAGTTTGCATATCCAGTAAGATTAAGTTCTTTAATAGTATTACAATCTTCTATATATACAGAACTTAAGTTATTACATCCTGAAAGATCTAAGTCTGGAAGATATTGCTGATGTATAAGTCTTAAGTCCATAATATTACTATTTGTGATATTAAGACTCTGCAAAGGTACATTTGTTGGTATGAATATATTAGTAATACAACTACTTCCAGATATATTAATATCTGTTAACTTTGTAAACTTAGTTCTTGCATTAGCAGTACCAGGATTCTACTCTATATCAAGATAGAATGAATCACCACTAATAGCACATGCTGTATTTGCAAAGTTTATAGTTCTAACCTCAGATACATTTGCTTGTCTAAATACATCAAGACTAAACTGACCACTAAAGTACTTATTATTATGCATGTCTAATGTGTGTATAGCAGGCAAACCAAGTGGGTCAATATTTAACTCATTTATAGATTTAGCAATAGAGCTAATCTTCATATTGTATAATGGAGTAAGCTTATCTCCAAGCTCTATAATTGAATTAGAGTTATTAATAGTCCAAGTATAAGGACCACCCTGCTGCATATTACCAACATTAACATAAGTCTTTGTATTGTTTGGTAAGAAGTAGAATGCTTGGACAGTATCGCCAACGGCTATTCTTGATATAACTGGACAATTAGATGTTACTGGTAAAGCTTCAACCTAAGTACCAGCTACAGTAGCATTAACTGTAACATCAGTATTATTTTTAAATGTCATAGATGCTTGCCTCTTAGACATATCTCTCCATCTAAACAAACTATCTAAGAATACAACATGTTTCTTAAGCCATGTTCTATTATGAGCTACTTTACGACCATGGAGCTTTACAATATCCTTAGCATTTGTAATAATATTACTTGTAAACTAAAGCATGTACTTAAGCTTATAGTCATAGTTAAATATAAGAGATCCGCAAAGCTCTGTTTGCTTTACAAAGTACTTATCTGTAAAGTAATTCATAAATGTATCATAACCATTAGAGCTTGCTAATGCTTCAGTGAAACTTCTAAATTCATACCAATACTGAGCGTATATTGAGTTTACTGTATCTTGACCATCTCTCCACTTTGCTTTTGTAAATGGAGTATCAAGAGAAAGCCACAGTTTATTAGTATTTGCAGATACTGTTGTCTTAGATAGACCTTTACTATGATCAAATGTTTCAGCTACATACTACATACCTTGTGTAGCATTCTCAGATGTAGCTTTGTTTGTTATGTACTTAATCCATACATCTGGATCAATCTTAAGCTCACCTTGGTTATCACTACCATTAGCAGTATCAAGATCATAGAAGTCTACATAGAACGTAGAACCATCCCATGTTCTATATGTAGAGTTCTTGCCAAAGTTATCTACAAGGCCGAAGTAATTACATATAATAAAGTATTTGAAAGCACTATCTACATTGAATCCCATATTATCACTAATACTATTAGGATCAACTATAATCTATTGCTTTCTATTTAGCTTACTATAGTTACCACTTGAATCAACAGTATATTGATCATAAGAACCAGAAATCATTGGAATTGTGTTAGTTCCATTAACATCACTTGAATAACAACCCTCAATAGGAAGTTTCATGATGTTTGAAACAAACTCTTTAAAGCCTTGATAGTCTGAAGTTCTCTTACCACTTGGGAATCTAACTTCATACTTCTGATTTAGAACATTATCATCATTCTGCCAGAAGTCACCCTTACTTGTATCAAGATCTTCTGGAAGACTATTTGTTATTCTTTCAAATCCAACAAGTGAGTTAGTATCTTTAATCTCAATCCAGGCTGATTTATCTTGATCAAACGTCTCATCTATTTCTACATTATCAGCGTAGAATGGGAATGTTGTAACTTGAATTGGATTATGATCTGTAGCATTCTTTATTGACTTAACCTACTTAAAGCCTAAGTTTCTATGAGCATCACGACCAATGTTGAATGAGTATACGCCTAACGGCGTAACAGATAAAGTGTTCTAAGCGTCTGTATAGAACTTTATAATAACAAATACTGGGAAACCTTCTACTGTATGTTTAAGCGTAGCTGTAGGCTACTGTGTTTTAACATACTGAGAATCATATACGTTCTTTAACGCTGCAGGATCAAATGGGAAGTAAGGATTATCTTTCTTACCAAGTTCTGTATTTATGAACGAACCAATAGCAGCATTGTTAGCATGAGAACTATCTACAATATCAGCTTTTAGTGTATATGTCTATTCTGGTATCCATGTTGACTTAGGAGTAAATATAGTACCAGTTGGTAATGTTATATTCAAGTTCTTTACTGAGTCTTTAAGAGTAGATGTACCCTGTAGACTTATAGTAGCATTCTTAATAGTCTTTACAGAATTGTCAGTATTAGAACCATCGTTGCTAATACCAATTGGATCCCAGTACTGAACAACCTTATTCTCTGTCTCTGGTAATGTTACAGAAGAAGATGACTGTTGTTTAACAAATGAATTGAATGACCATGATGAATCATTACTAACGTCAATAAGCATAATTGGAACACCAATTTCTTTTGCATTCTCAGTAAGCTTATTTACATCAAGTCTATTATTAGAATCAAGCAAGAAGTCTATAGTATACTGCTGTGCGTCTTGGTTGTATAGTAAAGACTTAATGTTTCCATCAGCGTCTCTTGAGCAGAAATTCTTCTTTAACTCTGCATCAATTCTACCGTAGTTAGGAGCACTATTAACATAGTTTGTAGCTATAATGTTATTTATATGCTGGCACATTATATCAAACTCATTAAGAGCTTCTGTGTAAATTCTAATACTATATATATTAGTATCACACTTGTTTATCAAATATTCCTTACCACCTTTGACATATCTTCTACAACCTACATATAAGCTATCACCCATCTTTATTCTGGTTGACAGTTTACGTACAGCTGATACTACACCATCAAGATATACTTTAACGATATATTCTATATTACCATCAACTAATTGTGAATAACAAACTATAGCGATGTCGTTATCAATGTTATCTTCAAGTTCAAGAACTCTTTGATTATCAATATACAAACCATGTACATCTATTGATATACCGTTTGTAATATCACCTAAGTTATTATCAGCTACAGAAACATTACCAGAGAACAATATAGTTCTATTATCATCTGGATGATAGTCAGCATGATAGTGTAGGCATATAGTATATACATCACCTAAAGATGATAATAAGTCATCAAACTTATAATCTGAATTATCAAGCTTAAACTTGTTTATAATACCAGTAGCTCCATTACTTACTCTGTAATAGAACTCTCCAGTATCCTTAACGCTAATAGCAGATCTAACATTTTGCTTAACTGTTGACATGTTAGACTTAGCTACCTTTGATTTAAGCTTATATAAAGTATTGCTATATGGGAATTCATATGTACCCTGATTAAAGTTTCTTGCAGTCATATCAAAGATACAGTTGTTATACATGTTAAATGTATCATTGATATAGTTAACCTTTGACTTAATAAACTTTACATAGTATATAGCTTCTGCTGTTTTATCACCAGCTTTAACTACAACTCTTACTTTAGATACTTTATCTTTTACAGCAAATTCTTTATTTGATACAGATATATAATCTTTAACCGTTTGTGCAAATATACCAGGCTAATTAGATCTAACTTGAGTGTCATCAATAAATATATCATAGTTAAATGATGTTAACTGTGATACATATGGAGTAAACTCAAGATATAAACTACCATCCATATTAACCTCTACTGGATTATTCTAATCCTTACTCATAACATTAGTTGAAATCATAATGTTATTAGATACAAGAGTTAATGAAGATTTAATAGTTTTAGTAATATTCTAATCTTGTTTATTTGTAAGAGTTTGTTTTACTGTATATACATCTATCCACTTTGTATCTTCTGTAAATAGATCAGATAACTCTATGGAATTAGTCTGCTGATTTGTAGAAGCTACACTTATGTCATAAGACTTCTAAATAGTATTACTATTGCCCTATATGGTCAGATCTAATGTATATTGACCAATAGTACCAACACTATATTGTAGTTTGATAAATGATGTATTAAGCGTTGTTAATGAAGCAGCAACGTCTTCACATTTTAGTACAATATTATTATCAATAACAGAACCACTCCATTGGCCTTGTCCATACACGCCATTACTATCATCATTATAAGATGCTGATATAACAAGTCTACCAGTATGGTTATTCAACGATTTAGCAATACTTGTATAAGGTATAAAGAATACACTATTGGATGCATTTACTGATGTGGCATATACCTTTGTACTACCTACATAGGCTGATATTTCCCAAGGTTTGTTATATTTAACAGATATACCTTCAACGTTAACCTATAAGCCATCTTCTCCCATATTAATAGTAGAATTAGACTCTTTATTATTAACCTTGATTGTTACTGATAATTCTTCACCTGATGGCACTGTACCTCCTCCGCCACCAGATCCGCCTCCACCATGAAGTGCAAGCCAGGATATATTCCCTTGTGCTACAGAAAGATCATCTTTTAATCTTTCAATAGCAGTATCTACTGATATTACCGATTCGTTAGCTTTTAGCATCTTGGGATTTGTTAGCGACACTCCTTTGGCATCGCTACTCATTAAGATCTCCCATTTGCTACGGTCGGTATTAAATTTCTTTAAGTTATTCATTATTAAAAGATTAAAGAGTTATTGTATACGTTTCTGTGTTTGTTATATTATAAGCTTGTTTGTCAGCTTCAGAAGTAGGCTCACAAGTCATACTAACAGTTGTTAAGTTAGGAATCTGTTTGTTTGGATCCCACTTAGCAGTGTTCTTATCTTCATTAACATCCCACACACCATGTATCTATTTAGCCTCAACAACTACAGAGTTGTTTGTAACTTTATACTTTATATACATAGGATAATGCTGCTTCCTGTTCTCGTTAGGAGTAGTAGCATTAGATGCTGCTTTAAAGTAAGACATAAGCCAAGGTATGAGATACTCATCACCAGAAGGCTGTTCTTTGTTAGAAACAAGCTTATATCCAGTAGCCTAAGACATAACGTATGTAGGAGCTGTAATTGTATCTACAAGCTCATATCTTGCATAGTTGTTAGATGGGTCAATATCCTATTGTCTTGTAACCTGAATTACTGGACGTCTTGATAAAGTATCATCAACGTCTGCCATTATATCAATAGCTGGATTAACCTTGTTTTCAGATGTAATATAATTCTCTGGTGCATCATATATAGGCTTACTTAATGTATAAGTATGCTTATGACCACCAAATATCATCTTTATACCATGCTTCTTAAATAGTCTTGAGAATCTATATTTACCAGCAGTATTATGTGTATTAAGATGAGAACCTTCCCTACCAGCACTACCTTTCATAAACTACCAAGTAACCATTGTAAATGGCATCTCGTGCATATATACAAATGGCTTCTTAATAAGCTTACCTGAATTCATAAGAGCTTCAAACCAAGTCTCTATACTCTGATTAGCAGCTTGTGCAAATGATGCGTCTGCTATACCATTATTATATGTCTTACTTGAAGCTTCTGCTGTTTCTGAATTTAAACATACAAAACTAAAGTCTCCATATGTATAATAGTATAAAGAGTATAAAGGATATGTACCTCCATTCCAAGTAAATGAATAGTCAAAGTCTGGATCAAGCTCAAATGTAAAGTATCTTAATACATTAATATGATTAAACTTAGAAGTAGCATCTTCTCCATCAGTAAGAAGAGTAGGTTGTTCACTACATAGGTCATTGTTACCTATAGTAAACATCTCTGTCTTATTTGGAGTAAATGTATCAAGAGCTTCATAGTAATCAATCCACTCATTCTCTCTATTACCACTCTGTGCAATATCTCCAGTATTAATTAAGAAGTCAAAGTTATCTTCAGCCATTATACCAGCAGATCTAAACCATGGTCTATAGTCTAACCAACTAAATCCCTACTGATCAGTCTCCTGTATAAATGTAAATCCATTAGCAGCAACATCTGAATCACTTGCTACCTTTGTCTTATAGATCTTACTCTTATATGACTCATCTGTAAATCTACCTACTTGATATTCGTACTCTCCAGCTTCAAATGTATTGCTTAGAACAACCTTGTGAGTTGTTACCCACATGCCACTTGGAGTTCTCCATCTAAGTCTCTTATAATGATCTATGAACTTATTTATAGCCGCAGTGTTATTCTTATCACCTTGTGTTATAGATCTTACTACAGTCCATTCAGTTTGTCCTACTTTCCTATATCTAAGATATTCATCATAGTTACCAACTGATACCCAGTTAAAACATCTTGAAGCTTTATTTGTATCACCAGCTGTAGCTTTTATACCGAATGTACATCTAACACAATTAGGCTTAAATGGATCAAATGATGTCTTATTTGTAAAGAAGTTCTTACCCTCCCATGAAGCTTTTGGAGTAAACTTCTGTTTAAGACTATCTGGATAGTAATACATTGGGACGTTGCCTGCAAACTATGTCTATGTGTTCATATTTATATATGTCCATAAAGACTTAGTCTTTCTTGCACCATATGCTTTATTACCTTGCTTAGAAGGTTCAAGCATAAACCATCTTACATACACACAGTCTTTAGCATTATCTGTACTGTTAACCTGGAATGTAGCATCACCCTCATATACAGAACCAGAACCAAATCCACAGCTATCAATATAGCCTTGATATGTAAAGTTCTTATTCCATGGAGACTTTAGCTCTCCTTTATCAAGAGGATTACCTTGCTGATCATATACCCAGTTGTTATCAATATCGCCAACACATAAGTAGAAGCTTGAAGCATCTTGGCTAAATCCTATTGGACTATCTCCATCCATCCATATCTGATCATATGAATTAACTTCTATGAATGCACTCTTAGTAGTATTACATCTCTGTCCACGTATCAAATATGTAGAACCAGCTTTTATAATACCATCAAGCTTAAGTGTCTTCCATTTAAAACCATTATGACCATTACCATATAGAGTTCCATCTGTATATAACAACATTAAACCATTTAAGTTAATATCGCTATTTGAACCATTTGCAAGCTCTATAAAGTTATGACTACATATCTGATTATCATTGTTTACACCACCACAGTATACTTCATTTATACATAACAAATGATCAACATATACTTTCCATGCAGGATCAACATTACCAACCTTTGTAATCTGAATACTTTTCTTTCTTACTGTTATCTTACCGTTCTGATCAACTTGTACGTTGTAAGAAGAATCTCCATCAGTAAATGTAAGATGATCAAGATGTGTAGCATATAAGTCGTCTACAGATATACCTCCACCTGATCCACCAGAAGACTGTTCGCTTCCTACTACATTAAACTTACCATCTTTATACAGAACAACTTTCTTTCTATCTGTATAGTATAGAAGTTCACCGTCTATAAGATTCTATCTATTCTTACTAAAGTTAACAGCTGTATCCATCTTTATAGATATATGGTTAACTGTAGGTTCTACGCCAGTTGTATTTGGTTGCGTAGGATCTGTATTAACGTTATGCTCTTCTGTTATCTCAGTAGGTCTAATAGGATCTGCTGTACGCATAATCATCTGCCTTGCGCTGGAATTAGAATCTCCAGCTACAATGCCATTAAGGATCATCTTATTTATAGTACCCATGTTTGAGTATATATCCCTAATAGCCTCTTTAATCTTTAATAGCTCATCTGAATTAGAGCTATCTAAATGGACACCTTCACTGGTGTCTAACCATAGTACATCTTTTGTACTTGGCTCAACTTCGCCAACATATAAAGCATTGCTTATGTTAAAGTTGTTTATAATGTTGCGTAATTCTTTTATAGAAGTGGAATTATGTTCTATACCCGTAGTATTAGCTTCTATAAGTCTACGAGCATCATTTATAATATTATCTTTGCCATCTATGTAGTTCTTAAGCTTATCTATCTATGCTTTAAGATCAACATAATCAATTGAAGGTGGATTGCTACCACCGCCACTATGACCACCAGAACTAAATCCACCTTTCAACAATATCTTCCTAATGGAATTAGCGTCTAACAGATCTCCTTCTTCAAATACTTGTCTTGTGATACTATCACTATCACTAAACATAATAACTCTTGGAGTCTTTGGGTTAAACACATTTTCCACAAGTCTGGAACCAAAAAGTTTAGATTTCTTCATGTGCTATAATTTATATAATTATACAAACAAGGAAAGGGAACTACACATTATTGTGTAATCCCCTTACCGTCGGAATTTTGCCAGTACCATTTACGACGCCATTCCGCATAGCCTTGTCACGCGTTACTCAGCTATCTCAGATCCGCTCACGGAATCCGCCGCTACCATAGTAGCATCTGTAGTAGTACTCTCAACGTCTTGAGTCTTCTCTGCAGCTGCATCAGGCGCGCTCAACTTCTCATCGCTGGAACCATAACCACCTTCACCACGTTCTGTTTCACTAAGCTCTGCTACCTCTGTAATTGTAACTTCTGGAATAGGCATGATAATCAACTGAGCAAATCTCTCACCAACCTTGTATACAGCTGGAGCAGCATCAGTAGTAACATGCATCTTAGCAGTAATCTCACCACGATAACCAGAATCAATTACACATACAGCATTAGTCAAAAACATAGACTTCTTAGAAATAGAAGAACGAGGGAACACTAAACCAACATGGCCTTCTGGAATTTCTACAGCCAGACCGCAATGGTATACAACAACAGTCTGACCACAATCATTTGGCTCAAGTGTAATATCTGTTGCTGTCAAGTCAAGTCCTGCGTCACCTTTGTGTGCGCGTATAGGCAATACAGCCTTCTCATCCAATCTTTTAATTTTTAGTTCCATTCGTATTAATTTAATTTATATTTGTGATATTTAATTTCTTTTAATAGATCAATCTTTAATAGTTCTTTATTATAAGTAGATATTGTTTTTTTACATATACCAATTGCTTCTATAATCTCACCAACTTTTGGCATTTCTCCATTTTTAATAGACTTTAATTTGTTGTAGTATTCGTGTATTGTTAACTTTCTAACAAATCTACAATGCTTGTCTAATTTTAAAAATTGAGTATATCTATTATCTAAATCTTCATATGATCTTCCACCGATCCACTCTCCATTTAATAGCATTTGTTTCCAATCGCAAATTCTTGATATTTGAGAATGACTGCAATTTAAATCTGCGGCAGCATGTGATTCTGATATATACATTTTCGTATATTTTGTAATTATGCTTTTTAGATAAACTGGTTTATAATAATTACTTGCATAAAGCTTTGAATTGTCAGAAACTTTTTTCTTCTGTTCTTCTGTAAATTTGTAACCAGTTATACCAGCATCGCCACCTATTGTTTTATTATAGCCATTACCATAAGAATTAAATTTATCTATATAATAAATCTCTAACTCATCTAGCTTTTTCTTTATATAACTATAGTCATTTGTATCAAAAGACTCTAATATTTCTATTGAAAAATTATCAATACCATATTTGTCGAATGCTTTATATAAAGCTAAATTATCTTTATGAGACTTGTATGATAAATGTCTTTTTATTCTTCTATTTAAAAATACAGATTGGCCTATATAGCACTTTCCATTTATATTATTTGTTATTTTGTATATTCCTGGAATGTCTAAAATATCTTTTAATATATCTTTTGTCATATTTATATATTTTTGTTGGGGCATCCAGACTCGAACTGAAAATTTCTGTTTTAGAGACAGACCCGTTACCATTACGACCATACCCCAATGTGTGCAGATTTTATAGATGCTGCACCATCTTAATAATTCATCCAAAATTTCAAATTGTATTTTTATTTGAGAAATTTATTGATTAATGTATATATTTTGATATTATATACTATTAGATAATTTTAATTTTAATTTTAATTATTTATTTATGAAAAATAAAATATATTTTCAGAAAATTGTTGCGGAGGCAGGACTCGAACCTGCGATCTTTAGGTTATGAGCCTAATGAGTTACCGCTTCTCTACTCCGCGATGTTAGCTCTTTGATAGAGCTTGTGAATATAAACATTTAATCAATCCATCTTTACAGCGTGGATAATCTGTTAAATTAATTAAACTGCTTCGCTTGTTTTATCACAGCAACAATTAGCCTCTTCGTTACGCTTGTTACGCTCTTCAATATTAGTCTTAATATAATTAGCGATAGCATCATTTCTGAATGTTACAATCTCAGCTGCATCTTTACCTCTACTGAATGCAAAAACAATATCATCTTTCTTAACATTGAATACTTTGCCATTCATTGATACCTCCATATCGTCAAGAGCTACAAATGTATCCCCCATTGATAACCATACTGAAGGAATTGTTGTGCATTCAAATACTCCATTGTTTTCTGCAATGCTATAAATAGCGCCTCTAATTTCAACAGCTTTCTTCATGATTACTTATTCTTACGTGTTACCCAATTCCACAATCTCTTAATAAGAGAAGCTTTCTTAATTACAACCTGTCCGTTCTTAACCTTAAGAGACTCACCATCCTTAAGCTCAATTGCACTAACCTTTGTAATATTGCAATCTCCGTTTGAGAAGTTAAATGCAGTTCCTGTGCTAAAAGCTTCATTCAAGAAGTCATTAATAGCATCTTTCTCAACAATGTCACAATACTGTGCAAACATGTGCTTGTCAATTGGAGCACCGTTGTTAATGTTACCTTCTACTGTGCAGATAACAACATCATCGTATGTCTCACACTTTGAGAGATCGATGTTAAACTTTGCGTAATCTTTCTTTGTGTACTTCATTTTGTAGTATATTCTTTTTGTTTATTATCCTTATATCTTCGTTTAAGCTTAAACTTAAATAGCTTATTGAAAAGTATGTCACTTGTATCTTCTGACTTCATTATTTGTTCAGTCTATTTGAACACATGTTGACAAACTTTCTTTACAACATCAAAGTCATATCCTGTTTCTTTAGATATTTCTCTGGAGATAGAATCTATATCTATCATTTACAAACAGCTACTATATCGTAGTAATGAACTAACTTACTGTCTTTAAGTAAATCAAAATACTCACCTCTCATGTTTCTAACAAGAACAACATCGCCAACATTTATTTCGTATGGCATATTCTCTTTGTGTTCAAGAGAAAGAGGAGTCTTAATTACTACGGCTTTACGAAAATCGGATTCTACTTCCTTTACATCAGTCTCAACCTTATCAAAGTCTACGGCTTCTATACCGTTCTCATCTTTCTTTGCAGGCTTTACATCGACTGGTTTACTAAACTCTTTCTTTACCTTAATCGGGTCCAACAGCTTAACTAAGAATGCGTCTGTAAAACTATATTCAATCTTATTAGCAATACTTTCAGCAAGCTGTGACTGATCCATCAATTTGTTATCTTCCATTACTTCTTTAACTCTCTAAGGTGGCTTAAAGCCTTAATCAAATTCTTTAAAACTGTGCCCTTCTCAACCTTTAAACAAGCTGGCTTATCATCGAAGTCACGATCAAGATTATCAAGTTCCTCATTGTAACGATTGAGCATAATATCAATCTCGTCAAATACATTTCTGAATGTATCATTCTTCTTGTAGTCAACTTCCTCAAGATAACCACTCTTGATCAACTCTTGTGCGTATACAGAATCAATCTTGAATGTAGCACTAAATGAAAACTTAGAATCGCCAGACTCTGTCTTATCAACAGAACTATCACTATCTGTAAATACGTAAGACTTACCGTCTTCTGTGAGAGTCAACTTATCACCTACTTCAAGGTTGAAGAATGGCTCGATTACTTTTAATTCTTTCATCATAGTTGTATATTTTTGTGAAATTCGACTGCGTAACGTAAGATCAGCTTAACTTGGTTGCAAAATTGAAATATTTTTGCAATTTGCAACTTTTGGGTATATATATCCGTTATGGGGGATATAGGGGGTAGGGTGGGTGTGATATATATAATATAAACTATATACAAACTATGAAGAATATAGATATATACGAAACAATATATGATGTAGATATAGCAGTATGTAACAATAAGTGTACTAACAAAGATATAATAAATAACTTCTTAACAGCTGACGATAAAGAAATAACAGAAGAATATTTATCTGTAAAACCTACTACAAGTGCATATACATTTAGAGCTATAAATAAACATAATAGACATACTACATTTGTTGTAAGAATATTAAAGACATTTGGTAATACTAAATTAGAAAAAGATACTGATCTAATAAACACTATAGCTCATGAAGCTATGCATATAGTATTAGATACATTTGATAAGATTGGTGAAGTAGTTAGTGTACATGTACAAGAGCCTTATGCTTATTACATCGGATGGATATGTGAATGTATATATAAATCATACAAGAAATGAATACTATAGAATTAAATGCAATACTATACTACGCTGATTACTTATCACTTAGAACAATAAGTAAGCCAGTTACAGATAACTGTAAGTATTACTTCATTCATAATACTCCTATAAACTCTGCATATATAGTAGATCTTACACCATTTTACGATGAAGATAATCTATTCTACAAACAAGCTAAAGAAGAGTATAATGAACTTAAAAATAAGTTTGGAGAAGCTGGAGTAATGTCATTTTTAGAAAATATATCAGATCTTAAAGCTTGTGGTACCGTAGGAGCTAAGCAAATGCTTAAGTGCATACATAGATATAGTACGACAATAGACAGAAAGAAAGCTTTCTCTAGATATTATAGATGGCTTGATAAGTAGAAATACATACAATTTGTAGAAGACGAAAATGGCGAACAAATAGAACAAGAATGTTCAAGGTACGTAGCTCACTCTGAAAGAATGCGCGGAAAACAAATCATTTATCAGAGCCCTGAGATGGCTTGAAAAAGAACAAAGATATAGACTTAAAAATGGACTATACAATAAAGAACCTGACATTTAATTTATCTTAAGAACAATGGGAAAAATAAGTAAATATAGTAATCTATACAAAAATAACATTTTGATAAGATCTGTAAACAGTAAAGGAGTTTTAGAAAAGTATACACTAAAGGAAGTACAAGATTTAGTAGATAAGCTTGGTACAGAGAAAGATGAAAATGGTCGTATAAAAGATCAAGAAGGATTTAATAATGCATCATATATACTTATGCAGATATACAACGATCCTAAGTATAACGATGAAAAAGAAAACTTTATAAAGGAATTAAATGACAGATTGCGAGTTAACAAAGAAGAAGTTGGAAGATCTCTTGACGAGTTGGATAAAGGACTTCAACAAGGTGAAACTAACGAATCCACCGATACTAACAGTGAGCGCGAAGCAGTACAAGTATCTGGAGAAGATGGGGGTAATAAAGGACGGGAAACTGGTGACGATGCCATCAAATTCAACCTCAACGGACAAGAAGTTATCATGTCCAAGACCGACGTTAAAAAAGACAAGGAGATGTCTAAAGGAGCGTTCTTAAAGTCATATGATGTGAACGATAATAAAGAAGAGTACGTAGAATACAAGGAGAATTAACTATGCCAAAGAAAGAAGTATAGAACTATTACCTAAAGTTCACAGATTACGTAGAAGTAATATATGCTGCATACAAGGAGCCTGAAAAAGACTGGGTTCCTTGTACAGACGAAGAAGCACAATAGATTGTTAAACTAAACGCTCAGGCGTATATGATATATAAACAAGCATATGAAGCTAATAGAAAACAAAATAGAAAAGCTAGAGCAAAAGCATGATCTGCTCGGTATCTACGAACAAATAGAGATAGCTGGTCGTACAGCATACAAGTCATTAGATAAGATAGAGTATGATGAGAACGGAAGATCTAAAACAGCTAAAGCATTTGTAGATAAGATGATAGAGCTTGGCCATGGATCTCCATTAGAGCATGGTACAGTATATCTTAAGTTTCCATCAGACGGTAAAGTAAATATGATATATTGGCTATCAAGCTATACAATTGTTAAAAAAGATCCAAATATATTAGATTCTCCAGTTTATGTAACCACAAACTATAGAGTATTAGTTGAGAATGACCTACTTGATGATTTAGAGTTTTTGTGTGAGCCTACAGAGTTTCATGAGAAACGTACAACGTTTAGATTAACATGCGCAAGAGTACAAGCTGATTCATTTGTAAGACATAGAGTATTCTCATTCTTGATGGAGTCTACAAGATACTGTAACTACAGTGATGGTAAGTTTGATAATGAGATAACAGTAGTAGAGCCTATTGGATGGGATGATTTTAGTGCAGTACAACAGAATTTATTCTTTGGTGTATGGAATTATGCTGAAGACAATTATATGACTCTAATTAAGACTGGTGTTAAACCAGAAGATGCAAGAGATGTACTTCCATTACAACTCAAAACAGAGCTTATAATAACAGGCACAGAGTCTCAATGGAATGAGTTCTTTAAGCTCAGAATATCAGATCATGCACACCCTGATGCAAAGTATATAGCAGAACAAATAAAAGAACAACTATGAATGAGTTACTTAAAACAATAAAGTCTATATTTACAAAAGACAAACTGTATTTTTGTACTAAATATACAAACGAAATTAGTATGGTATATGATACTGTATCTAAGCGAGTAAGTTACGCTAATAGTCATAGTTACAAATATGTATTTAGTGTTATTTATATGAGTGATGATATAATAATAAAATGTCAAACTTATAACAACATCTCAAGTTGGACGCTTTTAAATTCAACATATTGTCGTACATACTCAAAAGAAAAGTTGGCTGACTATATTGATAAAGAGTTAAATGTTTTAGCTAACGAAGTAGATAGTAGTTATAATTATTATAAAGCAAGTAAAAATGAAAAAGATAATTAAAACTCTGGTCGACTCACTAAGTTGGTTGACTAAGAGCAATAGACCAAAGCATATAAAGTTTGGATTCTATGCTGGTCTATGCGGAACAATATTTGCTGCAATCGGAGCAGGTTTAGCAGCAGAGTACAAAGACAAACAGTATGGAAATAAGTTTGATTGGCTTGATACTGCAGCGACTATAATCGGGGGTATGTTTGGTCAAGCAGCGCAGCTATTAATCCTATTCGGAATACTTAAACTGGTTAGATAATATGAATATTATAAGATTAATAGAGAACTCAAGAAAGCTAAATAATGAACAATTTGGCGTTGTTAAGGATATGTTCAGTAGAGGTAGGTATAACTCATTTAAAGCTCTTGAGAGATTCTTAACTCTTGTAGCTGCTGGAATATTATACAGATATTCTATAGAAACATGGGATGCAGATAAGCTTCAGTCTATAGCAATAGCGCTGTTTGGAACGCACTTATTGTTGAGGAATATAGTTCTATCAATGCTTGTATCATTAGGATTTGCCATTTCTCTAAACGGTAAACCGTATAAGCATAAGAAGGATCTTAAAGATATAACTAAGATCATGAGGTCATAACAATATAGAGCCGAGGGGATTAATTTCTTCTCGGCTTTTTTCATGCTCTAAGGGGAACCCTTTTCTTTCTTTATATATTTCTTTCTTTTAGGAGGGGTTTAGCTAAGCTTATATAGACTATATAAACTATATATACTTACTGTACCCTAATCTCTTTTCTTGCTTACTTCTTTTCTCTATTGGAACGTAGAGACAATTGAGACTCTCTATCGGAGAAGATCTTCGATCTGACACGATTGAGATCCTCTATCGGACGGCTTATTTCCAAGTATAAAACAAAACAAAGCATTTTAAGCCTCTGTAGGCCCTTATAATTACTCAGGTGGATAAGTTATCCAGAGAGTCTATTATAACGCGTCAGAGAGCCTGTAAATAGCCTTAAATCGAATGTAGTATATTTCTCCATAAAAATATTTTTTATTTTATTTTTAAAATTTAGTGTGAGAGTGTAAACACGGAACAAAATTTTTATTATATAAAATTTACTGTGTAAGTACGAAAATACGAAATATTTTTTATTTTAAAAGTGTTTTGTGTATATAGAAAAGCGAAACAGCAAAGAATCACTCCCCTCTATCTTTTATCGGAGGGAAACACCCCCCACGTGTAAAAGCACGTTTATCAAAAACATTACACTTACAACAATGAAAAAGAAACAAGGAAAAGCAATGGTAACACTGGTAGAAATACCAGAAGTGTTGCAGGATTTCAACGAGTCTAACAACGTAACGCGCGCGCGTCTTGTGTTCTCATTCTCATCACCAACAATGAACGACGAGGACGATATTACAAGCGCGCTTGCAGCACGAAGTGGCAACCAAACGTATTCGGTAATTATAGATATTACGGATATGGGTGCAAATGATACCGAGTGCTTAAAAGCAGCGAAAGCGGCTTTTGAAGGCAAACAAGCTACTTTCACGGTGTTTAATTGGGATATTTCTGAACTGAATGACAACGGGGAAACTATTGTTAATAATGGTTCGCGTGAATATTCTTCTTTGTCTGACCCATATATTGGGGCAATCGCGGACGAAGAAAGCAGTTTAACACGTATGCGCCGCCGTCTTAATAATGATATTGAGAACGGAAATTTGGAATTTGGTGCAATTTCGCAGCAATCAGTACAGCAGAAACCAACGGGACAGAATTCCCGACGTATGCGTTAAACAAAACCCATCGACTACTTAGGTAGTTGGTGGGTTAATATATGGCTTTTTACACATTAAATCGAATCCTTGACATAGGAACATTAAAATATCCAATATTCTCAAAAGGGAGAGTATATAACACATATAAGTGATTTCGATTATCACATATTGGACCTCTCAAGGGTGGCAACCTTATTCTTGGTGAAGGTAAACCAAGAGTATACTTACCAGTATACAGCCAGCCACATATTATACATAATGCACTATGTGTAATATGGATGGGACACTAACTTTCAGCTGGGGTTAGTGTAAAAACTACAATTTTCAATGCACGGGTAACGAACGCTGAAAGTTGTAGTTAGATTTAAACAAATGGAAACACACAAATGTTTGAATCCCAATATAAAATCCTGGTGTTTCAGGTGTACAGAAGTGCAAATCTGTACTATATTTACTTATGGGTTGAAATTCCCTGGGGAAGGTGCAAGCTACACTGAATAACCCTAAAATCCATCACATATCTTGTGCCTTGACGTGGCGTGGTGGCTTTAAACAGAACAAGATTTAACACTAAACAAAAAGTTATGGCAAACAAAAATCCAGAAAACCAACTCTCAAGAATACTGAGCATGGTTATAGCATTCTTTGCAGGAGTGTTATTCGTATTTGTAATCATTATTGGTATTGGCAAGTGTCATATCCTAAATGATTTAGAGTATGCTAACTATAAGACTCTCGAATATAAAGAGAACTTATGTAACGCATATTACAACTATTTCAACAATGCAGAAGCTATGTTGGATAGTGTGAAAATCGAGGATTCTCCTTATATCGAAACTGATAAAGGTTCTGAATATCTTAATAGTGTAAAAGCTGTTAAAGATTTACAGGATCAAGAGGAGAATTGCGATAAATATTAACAGAGAGCTACCAGCTGTAAAGAGGTAGCAAAGAAAAAACATGGTGGGAAAGTTTCTGTATTGCAGTTTTAGACCCACCGTTTTTTGTTGTCAGCCCCTGTGTGAATAATAGTAACACTTATAGGAACTGTCTGGAGTGCTCACGAAAGTGAGAATATGCACATTAAATTAAATCCTTGTGCAAGGTAAATGTATGGAAGATTTTATTATCTTTTCAAACACATGTGGCGGACGTACAATGGTACGTAAATCTGCAATTGTAGGTATTTTCGAAGACAACGAAGATGGCGAATTTGGCAATGTAACTGTATCAACAAGCGATGGTGACGAATTTGGCACAAACGATTCTTTTGATTCTATCATCTCAAAACTCACAAAGTAATGGGACAGAGTAACTACGAAGAGTTCTTGAAGGCTGCGGATGCAGCCGCAAGAAAGGTGCATAAGTCAAACGCTAAGCACCAAGTAGTAAATCGTGTATGGAGTTCTGAAAAGAACAAGTATGTGAAAGTGAAGCGTTATCGTGCAAAGTCAGCAATGACAAAGCATGAAGAGCGTGAATTCTTTGGACATCCATTCACATTCAAGAAGAATATTCTTTCAATCAACAGAGAAGGAACAACACTGTTATTTGATAAGAATAATCAACTCTGTGACGTACTTCCACTTATGGATGAAACAAAAGAATTTCTTGATGCTCATCGTGGTCAACCTTATCAGTTTTTTGTAGATGATTAAGTTATCATACGCTGAGTCTTTAGCTTTCAAGAAAATGGGCTTCAAAGAGAAAACAGACGGATATTTTGTAGTAAAAGTACCAATTGATGTTTGTTGCCCAGATAATTGGAACAATAAAGGCGAAGGTTTTGTAGCCATGCTAAATGTATATCAAGCTGTTGAATTCTTATCAGCTAAAAAAGGAATATACATTAGCATTTCAGTTCATACAAATCATGAAATGAGGAAAGCTGAATTGATGACTACTGTGACGTATACAAGGATTGGTTATATAACATGTAAGAATGAAATTGGCAATCGTTATACAACTATAGAAACAGCCTTGTATGCTGGTGTGAAGAATGTTCTGGAAACTTTAAATAAGCTTTAATATGATAAAGCAAAAGATAACAGAATATACCTCTCATTTCTTAGTAGAAACAAGATTAACTTTTACTAAGAAAGAAGCAGAAGCTTTTTATTTAGATAAAAATCTAAAGAGAAAAATAAATGCTATAATTAATCGCTATAAGCGAGGAAACATGGAAAAACGTAATTATTCTTCACTTGTATATAGGCTTAAAGATATAAAAGATTTATCTTCGACATACATATGCGGTATAGTATTTCATGTTTATTATAACATTGTTTATCTTGATAGAAAGTATATCATCCTGAATAAACAAAAAGCTTTTGCTGAAGAGATCAAAGAGAAAATCAAAGCAAGTATAGATGCTTAGTTCTATACAAAGTAACAAAACTTAAACATTTATCAAAAATGAATATTTTAAAGACAACTCTAAAGGGTATGGTAATCGTCACAAAGGCTGCAGTTCGTGCAGAATTATGTGATAAGTTGGCAAACTGTGGTTCTTACCATATGAAAATGATCAAGAAACAATGCGACAAGATCGCAAGTTGGGAACTTGTTGATAATGACATCAACCCAAAAGACGAAGCGTTTCCAAAGATTATTAAGGTAACTTCTGTGCCATTCGATGAGGCTGATGCTGACATCGTAAGCGCATTTGCAAATGCACAGCAGCAAATGTTAGCTGAAGTCGTTAAGGCAGAAGCTGCAAGTTTCAAAATCGAGCTGGCTTCAACCATAACAAACGAGGTATTTAAGAATATGATCGACACCACATTCGTAGATACAGAGAATGAAGAAAACTAAGGTCCATATAAATGTAAAAAACCAACAGCATCAACAGCGGAAAGACAAATCCGCTGTAGATGAGGTTGGGAACAAAAGGCTCCGACTTTTCTTTAAGTCTGGAGGGGCGAGCATTCTTGTAGCTAAAGGGTTAACAAAGAATGAGATTTATATTCTAACTAAACAGTTCGAGAATAATCTCAAGAATTACGATTCTAAGCTCGAAGGAGTGTGGCTTAGCGTAAAATAGCAAATGTAAGTGCTTGTCTTACATAACATTTAAAACATTATCAAAATGATTCCAAGTAACAATGATGGGTTTGAGAAAGTCTTATTCATCTTATTTATAGCCATGCTGTTCTTTGGCATTGCTGTAAAATGTAGTGCACAAAAAGTGCAACAGAAAGCTGTGTATGACACAGTAATGTGTGATCAGGCTTGTATTCAGAAGTATGTACAGATTCCTAACGAAAAGACAGGGAAAGTGCGTATTTTCGCTGTATACAAAGATTCTAAGCACAATGTTAATGAGCTTATTAACGTGTCAGAAAGTACATATGATTACATTCAGACATGTAAGACCTATGGGATTCCTGCCCAATTAGGTATTAAGCTCAGAAACGGTGCTATCCAGAGTGTTATTCGCATTAAAACAATTATAACTGTAAGGCGATGAACGATGGAATAAAGAAAGGTGTATCGGTGTACCGTAAGAACAAATACGGTCACCTCTACAACATATTTCTCGTTGAAGGTACACGCGGAGATAAAATCCTTGCTAAAACCTTAAACGGACGTAAAATAACATTAGAGAGAAATGATTTTTATCCAGTAAAAATTCCAAGTTTGAGAATATCAAATGAGGAAATGGATAAAATTATAGCTGGTGTTAGAGTATTTAATCACAATATTACACAATCGTGGGTTGATGTAGTAGAAGGATTTAAAGAAAAACAATTTGAAATTATAAGACTAACACATGCAAATAGAAAAGTGTATGTGATGTTAGAGTCCATTAACAGATCTGTTAAGAATAAGATTGTGAAAGAAAGCGCAAATGGAATTCTAACTAAACAGATCTTTTCTATTAGATGCGCCATTTGGAATATCATATTTGAATGAAAATTCCAAAGCCTGGCCAATTTTGCACAATAAACAATGTAGTTTACAGAGCTTATAAGGCAAAAGATGGCTGTAAGGGATGCGCTTTCAACAATCTGTTTTCATGTTTAGGTATAATAGATGGGAAAACAGGTAGAGCTAAAATGGACTGCAAGTATAGTCATATAATCTTTAAAAAAGTATGAAGTTGTTAAAACTATCATCAGTTATAAGAATAATCATTTCAATATTAATTTTGTATTTGATAGAAAATGGTACAATCGTAAGTAGATTTAATATTGCGATAATAATACTATGCTTTATCGAATTGACATTAGATCTTTGTTACTTGGTAATAAATTTAAGTATCAAAGAATAATCCCAAAGTGTAGAGTGTTAGCATCAAACTAATGCTCTACATGTACATTTAATGCAACCTACGCCTCCGAAGTACAAGGAGAGTACGACTGGTCCCAAGTCCAGGATGAAAGATGCAGAGGGAATGTACATTTAAGTGCACGCTTATCAAGAGCGCGATGCTGAGTCTCGAAAACTCCGTGCACTACAAGAACTTTTTGTTTTTATATAGTTGTTATTATATTCGATTAAATGAGTGTTGTGAAACACATTCTATTCTTATTGGTTTGATGTCATAATTGAAGTTTAGTTAGACACAAATGGTAATAGCGATTATCAACAACATACTTGCTTGTGAAAGTAGGTATGAAATGGCTTTATAGCTTAATTGGTGAGAGCGTCCCGCATTATGTGGGGAGGTATAGGGTCGGAGCCTATTAAAGCCACATCCCGTATTTTCTATTTTCAACCATGTTTGATTTTTAAATAATAGCGATTATTTATTATCTTAGTCTGAATAATTTATTTGTTCGTTCGATGTGCGGTTCGTGAGAATAGCACATTTATGGCCTATTCGTCTATCGGTTAGGACACAAGATTTTCATTCTTGTAAGAGCGGTTCGACTCCGCTATAGGCTACGAAAGTTTTTTCCAAGTTCTTTAAAAACTGGGCAATTAATTTATGTTAAATCCAATAAAACATTATCAAAATGGAAAAATGGATTAAAGGGTTTTTAACAGCATCGTTTATGCTGTTTGTAGCTGCCCTTGGTTTAGCAACCTTAACAAGCTGCAATCATGAGAGTGGTAACAGGAAAATCAAGAATTCAGACTCTGCTTTTGTGGTTGGAATTGTTGACAAGTACTGTCATCCAGAGATGTCTTCTGTTGACGAGGCTGTAATGCTTCAACAACAGATGTCAATGGATGCTGATTATGAACGTGTGTTTATTAACATGCCGCCGAAAACATTAGAGGCAGTAGTTCACGTAATGACACACAAGAATAACACATCCACATTTACGATCAAAGATATTGCTCAAGAGTATTTATCAAGCCAGAAAGTATATGACAATCTGCCTGATAACGAGCAAGAATCCGATGTGGTCTCGAAACCAAAAGTGCTTGACGAACCTGATAGTATAGGAGGAAAGTAACATGGAAACAAGAGCTATCGTAATTCTTTATGAGGGAATCAAGATTCCTGAAAAGTTATTGATCAAACTTGCTCAGATTCTTCGTAAGGAGAAGATAACGAGTGATCGTGACATCTCTATTTCAGAGCTTAATCAGGATGATATTGTAAAAACTTTAGCGAAAGCTAAGGCTGCAGAAACTATTACATTCAAACATGTAGTAGAGAAAGATCCTACTGAGCAAGCTATGATCTACCTGAAAGGTTACTTCGGTGAAGAAGTGTGGATTAATCCAGTACTTTTTGGAGTTAACCTTATGGGTGCAAAAGGAAGTCTTTCGGAAGAAGGAAAGACCGCTCTACGCATATTGTGTAGAGATAACATCTCTTCAGATGTTGCTATGAAGTACAATTTTACACAAGCTCACCTGACCGCTATTAAAGCCGTCGTAACATCAATGTAATGAAACACTATGATGATCACCACATGGTGATAGAGAAAGAGAGTAAAAGAACAGAACGGGCAAAACATATTAATGCAAGACCGTACAAACGTTCTAAGTACAAACATAAAAACTACGAAGAAGATGTATAAGGTAGAACTTTGGAGCCGTAATTCTCATGGTAACAAAAAAGACCTGATTTCAACATCTTTATATCCTACAAAGGAAGAAGCTGATGCTGCGAGAATAGTCTTAATAAGACTATCTCGTGGCAGAACATTCGTCCCAATAGATACAGAATGTGTGAAATTAGGCAGGCCAGAAGTGGCTATTTTCAACGAAACTAACTATATTGTTTGTTAGAATCGTTTAACATAATATTAATTTTTAAAATCATTATCAAAATGGCAAAAGAAACAAAGAAACCAGCAAGTGAAGTAGTAGTAGCTACAGAAGAGAATGTGATGGAACAGATCAAGAATGGTAATCTCTTGAAAGAGTCTAACGTCAAAGCAGCTCTCGATGAAATCGAGAAGCGTAAGGACGAGAAGCAGAAGCAAGAAGCTATCAACATGATCTGTGTTGCTAAGTATCAGAACAGCAAGGCTCTTCTTGAGCTTCGCGCACGTCGTCGTGAAGAGAAGAACACCAAAGAGTTCCTTACTGAGACAAAGAACATTCTTGACGAAGTACTTGGTGGCAAGATTACTCCTACAAACTACGGAAAGAGACGTCAAGAGCTGCGTGAAGACTTCCGCAAGAAGAATCGTGAGAGCGATACTCAACTTTCTGAAGAGATGCAGGAGCTGCGAGAGAGCTTTGAAGGCCGCTGGCAGTATTCATGGGATTGCTAATCCTAAGAGTGCACAAATTAGTGTTGAATTAGCAGAGTCTTAGAACCAGTCTAATATATGGAGACGGATAGTTTAAATTAAAATAAATATGAGTATTTATAAGAAAACACCATTTTCAGTGAATTAACACTGACACAAGAGCCTTTGAGCCACGTGCAACACAAACTGCGAGGACACGCTGTATAATATGTCCAGTCATGATCAAACAATTACAGTATGCGAACCATAGAGTCGGTGCTCCTATAAGAAATCCTCATTGGTGAGGTAAGTAGACACTGTACTGTGTATCAAGAAGCAGATACATGCGAATTATACGAGAGTCTTGAACCAATTATATGAAACATATTTGTAAGAAGCTTATAAATGCGTTTTAAAGCGTTTAAACAAGTCAAGTGGATTAGCTACCCACAAGATGCGTTAGAACGTCTTAGAACGCATGTAAATAGCTTTATTCAGGATCTTTGGGATTGATCACCTAAGGATTCACTAAGAAAGAAGCATATCCGTATGAGGTATACGACCAAGACGCGGGTTCGAATCCCGCCAGCTCCACTATAAACATATAGAGAGGAGGAGAATCTTGTAAGGGGACTCTTAACAGAGCAGTACGTAGATCAACCCTCCTACAATGGGGCTGTATGGTTTTGATTGGCGTGGAAGTAAATACACCTATTCAGTTAGGAAGGATACTGTATAAATTCAAATGGCAACTTTAACGTTGTTGACTATACTTGCGTAGCGTAAGTAACAGTCAGGTGGATGCGAAACCTACCAAAGTGGTTTAGATTAGGGAGAGCGCTGGTAATTTAATATTAACAACGGTTTTGTACTACTTTAATTGTGGGTTCGATTCCCACCTCTCCCACGATTATGAAGACAGGATATAAAGAGATGCTCCGTAATAGGTTACCTGATTACGTTGATTTGGCACTAAAATGGTGTAAAGTCAAAGAGCTTTGGATTAACCATGTCTATGATTCTCAGATAAATATATACGCAGATAAACAAGAGCGTTATAATGCTACTCGCATAGCTCTTGGATTATCATCAAAAGAGCGTATATTTAAATTTGAGGATAGTATAGATTGGGTTTGGATTTCTGAAGAAGAAAAAGAAAGATTAAAGCCAGCTATAGGTTGGATTAACTTCTTTAAAGCAATCTTTCCGTATATTGAAAATAAATGGAAAGTAAATCTCTCGTTAGGTAAAACGGAACAGGAGTTCATTGATGAACTGTCTTCTGGATACCTAAAAACAGTTAATGATTCTGTAAAGAATAAGTTAGCAGTTTTTATTACTAATTATTTGAAAAAATGATTATGTATTTTCCACGTACCAAAAAGATTTATCTTGCTGAATATGTAGGATGGGATTGGAAAGTTGTTTGTTATAAAGAAGGATGTTATAATTTTGCATACAAATGGAATGTTGTAATACCTTCTAAATTTCATCATTTGATGAAAAACGACGATATTGTAAATCTATTAGGTTGGATTCATGAAAATATTGTAATGAAATTAGAAGATTTAACGTATATTACACTTAATGTATTGATACGAATATCAACGGGTCTTTTGAACAAGTGCGATATTGACAAGGATACAAAAATAGAATTACATGACACAATTGTTTCTCAATTGAGAAATAGAAAATCCTACTTAATTAGTGAAGATTTACCTTTTTAGCTATAGATCATTGGGTTGGTCTATAGCTCCTATTGTGGTCAAGCTATATCCACGATGCGAGTGACACGCTTATAAATAGCTCTATTTGTTTTGAAAAATCCACGTATTACCCCAGAAGAAGTGGAGATTATCAAAAGCGCGCAAGCTGGTAATATATCAGCTTTTAATAAACTTTTTCATCGCTACAAGGGATTCGTTGATACAATCCTATACTACTATCTTAAAGATATGGATGAAGCAAAGGATATAACTAACATTGTATTCTTAAAAGTTTATGAAAAACTCTCTCAATTCACAGACTATGACTCATTTGGAGGATGGCTGAGAATTTTAACAAACCGTACAGCAATTGATTACTTACGTAGTGTCAAGAACCACGCGAAACCTGTAGGAGAAGAAAGTGAAAGACTATCGCTTGCCTCTTCTATATCTTCCGATGAAGATGATCTTGTCAATCGTCTTGCATATGAAAGAATACTCGAAGAATTTGAAAAATTCCCTGCTCACATGAAGCAGATTCTTGAGTTATTCTACGTGAATAATATGACTGTTGTACAAATTAGTGAAGCTTTGAGAATCCCCACTGGAACTATTAAGTCGATTTTATCAAGGACTCGAAAGCAAATCAAAAAATCGTTTAATCAAAATTAAAAAAATGGACTTACTTTGGTTTTTCATTGGAATCCTTATTATCTTTTGTATCGGTCGATACAATGAGAGTAATAAGTTGTTTTGGATACTGTTAATATCATTTGTTGGTAGTTTTACAGTAGCTACAATCATTACGAAAGTGACATCGTATGATTCTAATAAAGCTAAGAAGAAGGAGGTTCAGGTATGTAAACCCACGCAGGCGTCAAATAACGCATCAGGAATATTCCTTTTGGCAGATGCTATGTTAGGAGACACACAAAGCGTACAGCTAAAACCTGCGAGTCAGGAATCGTACATGCCTGAATTACTTTCAATTGGCTTCAATAGTCCGCTCGTTAATAGCGGAATAGTTTACTCACTTCTAAAACCACCACAACTATGTTACCATATTTCGATACATCATGACATGTCATGAGTTAACAAAACAGAATTCAAGTAATCATTAACGTGATATTTTCACAAGTAAATAACTTTTAAATCATTATCAAAATGAGTAAGGAGAATAAAGGCACAAAGCCACAGTCAAAGTCAGCTAACAAAGCTGCAAACGCAGCTCCTCAGGTAGAAGCTCCAACAGTGGAGACTAAGAAAGAGGAGAAGGTAGAAGAGCCTAAAGTAGAAGAGGTTCAGACACCTGCTAACCCAATGAGTGAATTCACCGAGGAGGTGAAGAAGGCTACAGCACGTGGACTTGATCCAAATCGTACAGTAGACTTGCTTAATCTCAGTCACTCTTATTTCCACGACCCAGATGCTGCAGCAGAGCGTTATGGAATTAAGAGAGAAGTAGCTGTTAAGATGGATCAGTGTACAGCTATCGGTGTGATAACTATGTTTGCTCAGGAAGTAGCTCTTGCTGACACCCCATGGTCTCGTACAATGCGTCCAGCAGTACTGGAGAGCATGGCAGAAGTTGCGAAGGAGATTGGTGTAACAATCAACCTCAAGTCATTACCAGCTCCTGACAAGAATGGTAACGTAACTATTACCCAAGAGAACGTGAAAGTCTCTGCGGAAACTAAGAAGAAGCTTAAGGAGGAGAAGGAACTCCTTGAAGAGAGGCCAGAATTGGATGTTAACAAGATTGAGAATAAGATGCAGCTCCGCAAGAGCCTTCTTATCTTCTTGTCTGAGCGCAAGGATTATCTCAACAACATTCAGAAGGCTATCAGTCTTTATGCAGCATATCTGGAGAAAGAGAAGGCCGACGCCACCAAGGGCATGTCTCGCATTCAGTTGTTGCATAACCTTATCGAGCTTGTTGGAGAGGCTCCGATTGTAATGAATGGAATTGGTTCCTTTCTTTACAACGTTACCGCTACAACAAAGTCTCCAATACCAGCCTTCTGTCACCTCAAGAATACGGTTACAGATTGCACCACAGGAAACTGTGAGTATGACAATCACTTTATAGCTGATGTTGTACGCGAGATCGTAATCTGGAAGGCTAACCTCAAGAAGGCTGAGAATGAGAAATCTATCGAGGCTGTAAAGAAGAATCTTGAGGTTCTCAAGAAAGATTCTAAGAAGAATGAGAAGGCTATCAAGGATCAAGAGGAACGTATTGAAACTCTTAAGAACAACAGTAAGGTATTCGATGTAACAATCTCATACGTAACTGAGCCTTCTGCAGACCTTATCGAGTCTTTCATGGAGAAGCGTGCAGAGAAGGATCAGGTAGCAATGAAGATGTTCAGATCTCTTTCTGAGAGTCTCTATCGTGGTACTGATCTTAAGGGCGTTAAGACAGACAGCTTGCTCGCAAACATGAAGATGCAGGCTGGAGTGATAACAAACATGTTCCGTGATCCTAACATGCAGTTTGTAAACTATAAGGAGTCTGAGATTCCTGAGTTGCAATTCATGAAGGAAGGCGAAACTGAAGAACCTAAGGAGGAGCCTAAAGAGGAACCAAAAGAGGAATCTAAGGAAGAGTCTAAGACGGAAGGTGAGCCAGAAAGGACAGAAGAGTCAAAAAACTAATTCAGACTGCCAAAGAAAAGATTCGCGAAGTTGGTAGTCGTATTGGTAAGGCTTACAAAGTCTTGAAAGGCGAGTAAATCTATCAAAGATGAAAAAGTTAACAACATTTCTCTGCAGTATGGCATTCGCTCTTAGTGGTGTGTGCCTTGCTGTGAGTAAATCAGGACCACCACCATTACCTGGAAATATGGTGGTGCATGCGGAGCCGATGAAACCAATACAAGCTCCGTTTTTCTTGAATCAGAGTAACACTGAGAAAGAAGCTAAAAAGGACACTGTGTTTACCCAAGTGGTAAAACACGATACAGTCCAAGTAACTAACACAAAGTTCAAGTACGTTGTAAAGGTTCGTACTGAAGCTAAAGCTGAGACTCCGTATCTCCCAGCTTTTAGTATAACAATACCGAAGGGGAGTTGGGAAACCTCCCATGATTCTACAAACGTAGTATCAGAATAAAAGAACCGAGTGTATACCGTATATAGTCGGCGCTCCTGTATATTATAAGCTATGCGCTTAGTATGCAGGAGCAGCACATTAGTTCCATATAAGGTCTCATTAGCCTTAGGAACGAATTAACTTGATCCGAAAATATGTTAGCGCTCTCAAAGCGTGAGAAACCCAAAAGATAGGATGGAAGACATTTAAGCGTGAAAAACTTATTTGTATTAGGGATAGCGTCGTATCAAACCCTATTCATATTGAAATGAGAACCGTCTGGTGATGGATGTATGAGAACCGCGCGTAAGTTGTGAGTTGACAATCACACAGAATTGATGCCGTATCGGAAATGTATACTATGATACTATGTATATAAGAACGTTACACGAGATGAAGCTATAATAAGAAACCCCGAAGAATATAGTACATGGTATGGCTATATGAAGGCAAGGCCAACTCTATTATAGAAGTATCTACTAAAACCCAGCTCAGTGTTCCTCTACAACCAAAGTAGAGTATGAAGGAGTGAAAAAATGTATGGAGTATAACTATATCGTGAAAGGGATAATACCCACGAAGTATACCGTAACTATGCTGGCTATGTAAAACCCGACTGTTCGATTCAGTCACCTTTTGGGTCACCTTAGGGTCCAGGGATGGGGTAAAACGCCTGATATATGAAGAAGTACGTCCGCCAGGCTTTGGTCGTTTATGCGGGATATAAAAGTAAAATGACCAGCAGGTTGGGCAATACCTGAATGCAGAAATGCTACGCGAAACGAGGCCGCGGTCAAAGTCTGATTTGAGTGTACACAGCTCTTTGGGTGGAGTGAAGATATAAGTGGTACAACGGGATGAGTTGATAAAAACAATTCTCCAATGCGATGATAACGTTACAATCATGGTAGCCGCACTCAGAGGCGATACTGGGAAAACTTTAATTAGGTAGACCTGATTCAGAATGCCATATTACCAATGGTAATGAAAGATCCGTCAACCTTCAATAGCTACAAGTATTAGTGCTTTGCATTATATTTACAATATTATATAGTCTCTACAGAGTAGTAAGCTGGTATATTATATATGAGTAAGTGTATAGCTTTAGATAAGTATTAAGAAAAGAGAGTTAGAGAGAAAACAAACATGTTAAACAAAAATGGATGTCTCCCGATAGATATACCCCTTTCGTTGTAAGAAAGAAATTGAGTCGGAAGTCCGAGTGCCAACCGTAACTTTGAAAAAATTATGCAGAATAAACTATACGATTCCGTCTCGAGCTTGAGTCGCCGAACGTAACTACTAATAGGTAGCAACGGACGGTATTGAAGCAGGACAGCAAATCCTTATAGATTTATAGAGCAGTTATCAGTAAACTGATGGGCAGCAACAGAACTTAAGTACGTCCTTGTAATAAGGATAGGGAGTTAGTGACTCGTTAATACATCCTGTCTCGGTGTATTAAAAAGGAATGTTGTGGGTGACAAGGGTAATGATAGGGTTAAATTCCCGAGTGTTCGTGCACTGTCTCGAAGAAATGAGAGATTAAAAACAAATGAGGAAGCTTATCCAATAGAAAAAACAGCCGTAGTATCTGTGATCCCCCTGAAGGTGAGATAGTTCGATAAAGAAACGTAAATTGTGTATCCCACGTATAAGATTGGATACTAACATAAGAGATAATCTGTGGTGAATTAACAATCATCGGTAGTTACTTTTAAGTATGTGGAAAGTACGAGAAGAAATTACCAAAGTTTTTGTGGGTCAATCGTATGTGGAAACTTACATCTGTATCTCAGCACTGTAACCCTCCGCGAATCCTGAATCATCAGAGACTTTGACGGATACAGAACAGTATACTTCACATATTGTTTATTAGAATTAAACAATGAATTACATAAATCATTGCACTTGATTGTGCACATTCAACATTCAAAGCTTAAGATAGCAATTTTAATGATGGGCTAAGTTAATCCTACCGTTGGATTCCCGTTACATGAGTTGAGCTTCACTTAGAGGAATATAGAAATGTAACAGTTAAAATTGGAAGCGTGCTTCCCATTAGAATAGCAATTGAAGTTGATTTTTTTCACAACATTCAGACCCAATGAGGCAGTAATGTTTTACTTTATAAAGCTGTATTTCAGCATAAAACTTATTATTAATTTCATCGTTGGTTTATCAAAAACGATGTCAAAAAGGATGAAAAATTATGGAAACTGTAAAAGCATCAGTAGTAGCAAACAATCGTAAGTCACTCTCAATCGTAGGCCAGAACTTTGGCTGTCAGTATTATCGCCCAGAGGCACGTCAGAACGCTGTTAACTTCGACGAGAAGAAGCGTAAGATCGAGCAGGATGGCAATGTTGAGCTCACAACGAATCGCGCAACAAAGCGCTACCTCGTTAAGGGTTATGACGTAGTTAGTATTCAGCTCGGTAACGACATCACTGGTTCTCCAGTAGTGTTCATCAACAAGGATGATCAGGCAAGTGAGGTAGCAATGCCAATCTCTCCAGATTTGTCTAAGGTTGGTCAGGTGACAGAAGACGCTGTTTCTAAGGCTCTTCGTGGTGACAAGAACATCATCTTCTCTGACGTAGAGAAGTTGGTTAAGCAGTGCAATGCTGCAAACCAGGCTGAAATCAGCCGTATTGAGGAGCTTAAGGCTAACCTCGACAAGGAGTTGCAGTCTCTTCAGAATGCAATTGCTGGTAACATCAAGAAGCTCGATGATTACAATCACGAGATGAATGCAAGCACTAACGCTGCATCAGGTGTAACCGTAACAATCACAGAGGACTAAACATATGGAAAAGCTTGTATCTGATGCAAGCAAACTGTTAATGCAAGTTCTAATGACTGATTCCAAAGTGTCTGTAAAGATACTTGACAACGCAAACGATGCGGAAAAGTACAAGATTTGTACAATCCAAGATAATGGTACTATTGTTCTTGGAAAGACATCTGTGCGTTGGTGGAATCAGTTATTAGGCTGTCAGGACAAGATTCCATTTGATAGTTTTGCTTTGAAAGTGTGGGACGCTTTGGTAGATTTATCAAGCGGCCTTAACAATAAAGCTATTCTCAATGGTTTATCTATTGAAGTAGTAAAGAAGTCAGTCCGTACAAAGGACTATGACTATGTTGTCCGTCGATTATATGATTGCTGGGCTCATGTAGCTCAGAAGAGCGAAGGATACCAAAAGGCTCTGTCTCCCGAGGGAGGCCCGGGTTCGGCCCAAGACTGTCCTGGTGGTGCTTTCGCGTCAGACAAGCCACGCGAAATAGTAATCAACATCAACGGTACTAAGAAAACAATTCCTTTCATAGATAGTAATGGTGATCCACTGAATATAGGATTGGATTACGGATTTCTTGGATTTCGTAACTTGTAAGTGATATATCTGAGGATATAGAAGCATAATCCCGAGGGAAAATGCTTCATAACAAGCAGTTAAGAAAGAATAGAATGAAGTATGATGATTCTAAATTCGGATTATCGTTACTTGGTTATTTACAGTTATCCATTTCCCCGAGGGGATTGGGGTGTGCTTCCTGCGGGAGGCGCACCTCGCGGATTAACTTTAAGTAAACTTGGTTCGATTCCAAGCTATGAGCAAGTGTAGGTAAATGATCTCTCGAATTCATATTAGTTGTATTTTTAATTTTAATCAAAATCTAATTATGAGTAAGAATAAATCAATTGAATTGAATTCAGCAAAGATCATCAATATCCGTAAGAATCTTGATATGACAATCAACAAGTATTGGAAAATCATTCGTGCGGAAAACGTAATGGCTAAGAAGGCTATTGCAGCAGGCCAGGGTTCTGGCTATGACCTCAAGAGTTTGTACAATGAAATCACACAGATGAGTGAGAAGCGTATTATCATTAAGGGTATGCTTATGTTGCTCAATATAGGTATTACAGAGTTCAACTATGAGGAGTTTAAGAAGACCAATAACTATGCTATTTTTGCAGCTGGTGAAGCTAAGGAAGCTATCGCTCAGCTTAAGATGATTCCTACCATTAATCCTTCTGAAAAGGCATCTAAGGGTAAGAAGCACATGGGTAAGACTGAGTCTTTTACCTCAGCAAAGATTGCATCTCTCATTAAGGAGAGTCAGTTGATGGCTAATAAGTTTGACGCTAAGCTCAAGGAGTTTAACGACAATACTAACATAACATGTACTGATGATATTGCAGAAAAGTTCTCTATGGACTTAGCAGTATAATATCGGCACAAGTATATGGTGTACAAGGACCAGCATTTATGCGACAGTTCGAGGCTGTCTATACTTTCATTTTAAGGCCATTTAGGGGCCTTCTGAGGCGTTTAAATATATTTCCAGGACAATTCACCGCAGAGGTGAAAATAACGTCTTAGAACGTAACTATTTAAATCATTATCAAAATGGATAAGAATTTGCAACCAAACATATCAGACCCAAACGTTATATATAACACAGTAAAGAACAATCGTAAAGCATACTTGAAAGCTCACTTCTGTGTACGTTCAAAGAAACAACCATGGTATATGCTTACTAAAGGTAAGTGTAAGAACTATGAAGAACGTATGAAGAGTTGGGGTGCTTGTGTAGACTACTTTGACGTTCCATCAGAAACTAAAGTTATGAGCGAACGAGTTGTTATCAAACGTATTGGAAGTGCAAACTTTATGGAGCGATTAGCTCAGCATAAGCTTGCAAAATGGGTACGCAAAAACCCAGCACCATGTGATGAAATGGATTTGTTTAAGAACGAATTCCTTGAACCATGGAAAGAAGAGCGAGATAAAGCTCTTGAACATTTTCGAGATATCGTAGTTTCGATATATGACAAAACAGTATTACCGTATGACCGCAAAAAGGCATTGATTGTGCCTATGATAGATATGGGTGGAGGAGTCTATTCATATCCAAATATGGATCCAATAACAATTGGTTATCCATTATGTAAGTTTGCTGGGAAACGGTTCGTTAAGAAAGATACTGTAGCAGACGTATGTAGAGAAGCACTTAAAGATGTGTCTAAGTCAGGATACAAATGTAAGTCAGTTGATTATACATACGAACGCAAGGTGTTGCTTAGTATAGCAGCATAACAGTGCTGGTGGTGACACTCTTCGTCCCACCAACACTTTAAAAAGGACTTGTAGCTCAGTTGGTTAGAGCAACAGACTCATAATCTGGAGGTCATAGGTTCAAGCCCTATCTGGTCCACATTGTTTTAACTTAGAGTCTTTGAACCATGTTTATACGAAACTTTAAAGTCGTTACATACGACATAGAGATTTTCCCAAACTGTTTTCATTGTACATGTAAAGACACAGAAACACAAGAGTTATTACTTTTTGAAATATCTAATAGAAAGAATCAGCTAACAGAGTTAGTTGATTTTTTCGTTTCTAAAGATATAATCTTTTGCGGTTATAACAATAAGCATTATGACGACGTGGTTATAAACTATATTATAGATCTTCAAAGACAATTGAGTCATAGAACCAGTCAAGAAGCCTGTAGGTCGTTATATAAATTGTCTAAGTGTATAATAGAATCAGAAGACGGAGATGTAGAAAGATTCAAGAGATGGAAATATGCAAATAAATTCAACTCTATGGATCTTTTAACTATGCAATTTAGTTCAAAGTTAAGAGTAGGTCTTAAAGAAATGCAATTAACTATGCACTATAAAAACGTTCAGGAATATTCAGGTTCATTTGATTTACCAATCGAAGACTCTGATATTGACGAAATGATTGCATACAATATAAACGATGTTGAATCTACTACAGATCTATTAGGTAGACTTGAAGAAGATATAAAACTTCGTTTGTACATTGAAGATGAATATGGAATTCCATGTTTGTCTTTCGATGGAGTAAAAATTGGAGAATCCATCCTTGCTAAACTTTATTGTGAGAAAACAGGCGCAGATATAAAAGAACTCAAAAAAAATCAAATGCCAGTTGATGACATAAAGTTAAAGGATGTGATTTTCCATTTTATACAATATAAAAATCCGAAATTACAAGACGTTCTCGAAGATATGAAAAAACAAGTAGTAGATTCGCATGAACGCAAAGGCTATGAGAAGAAGTTTGTTCTCTCAAATTTAGGCTATTCTGTTGGAGTTGGTGGATTACATTCTATCAACAAACCAGAAATCTTCCGTCCTAACGAGAATGAGTATATTGGGCACAGTGATGTGGCGTCGATGTACCCATCGTTGTTAATTAAATACAACCTTGCTCCAAGTCGTGTAGGAAAAGAATTTTTGCAGGTCTACACTGACGTTTATAACGACAGAATTTATGCAAAACATAATCGACAGAAACTTAAGGACAAGACGCTAAAACTTGCTCTTAACGCTGTAACGGGGAAAATGCAAGAAGAATCAAGTTGGTTATACGATCCATTTAACGTCTTCCGAATAAGAATCAATGGACAGTTGATCTTGTTTATGTTAATAGAACGTTTGCTGGAGTTAGATTGTAGGATCATACAAGCTAACACAGATGGTGTAGTGTACATAGCCAAGGAAGAGAATCGTAATAGAATTCAGGAAGCTATTACAGAAGTAGAAGCTATTACACAACTTGTATTTGAAAGCAATGATTATGAAGCGTTTTATCAGTACGCAATTAATGATTATTTCGGTATCATTAAGGGATACTCTGAATCCAAAGACCCTAATCTGATAGAAAAGAAAGGAATGTTTATAACCGAGACCAAGCTTGGGAAAGGATTAGCACCAGTCGTAATTTCTAAAGCGGTTATAAATTATTTTCTTACAAAACAACCAGTTAAAGAGTTTATAATGTCTGATAAAGATATTAAAGACTTTATGATTGGTCAGCGTGTAGCCAAAAAGTTCGATGTATATCACGGAAGTGAGAAAGTACAAAGAATCAATAGGTTTTACGCTTCTACAAACGATTATTATTTATTCAAGAGAAAATATAATGAGAAGTTAAGAGAGTTTGAGTTTTCTTATCAAGGCAAGAAAGTTGATATAAAGAAATATACAGACATAAATCTTTTGACAGAATCAGGAGTTACTATCTTGAATACGTATGACGAAAAGCCTATAGAGCATCGTCATATAAACTATCAGTACTACATATCTAAAGCAAGCAAAATTATTAGCGAGCTTAAGAGTGTACAACTGAGTTTGTTTGACGATCAGACTTGTTAACCAAAGAGTATAAAAGTATGATTATTGAATTAAACACAAAACTTCTGGATTATCCAGATAAACTAAATTTAAATCAATTAGTCTTCCTAAGTATGGTATTGGATAAGAATCAAAAAGCCAATAATCAAGACGTCCGCAAAATTGTCAGCCTAATTAGCGACGACGAAATATCATACTTAATCGAACAAGGACTTATTACCTCGATAGAGAGAGGGAATTCAATTACATATCAAGAATCTGAAAAGCTTACAGCTTATATCGAACCAGATCGTAGCTATTTTGATCAGTTTTACGATATGTACCCAGTTTATGTTGTTCGTCCAGATGGAGAAAAAGTCTATCTTAGAACGAATAAGAATAAATGCAGAAATCTTTATAACTCCTATGTTAGTAAAAGCTATACCAAAGCTGAACATATTAACAAATGCTTAGTTAAGGAACTTGAGAAGAAAACCAAGCTGGGCAAAATAGGATATATGAAGACTATGTGGAGATGGTTACAAGACCATCAGTGGGAAGAAATTGAAGAAGAGATGCTAAGTGAACAGCAAGAGCAAAATACAGAGACATATGGAACAGAACTTATCTAATTTGATACGTCCTATGTCTGTAGTTGCGAATGAAGCTGTTCAATATATTGCAGGCAGACGTGAACATAAAATCGTCAGCTTAAAAACAAGATGGAATAAGTTTAACAAGCAGTGTATGGGTGGAATAGAGCCTAACACTGTGCTTACCATTGCAGGTATCTCTGGAAGTGGAAAGAGTTCGTTTGCGAACTTAATTACCACAGACGTGATTGATTTAAATGAATCAGAAGATGTTATAGTACTAAACTTCTCTTTAGAGATGGTTGGTTTTAGGCAGGTTGGAAGGACGCTCTCAAATAAGCTAAGAAGAACGACTTCGACTCTGTATAGTTCTGAAAAGGACCTGGACGACAATACCTTCAGAATGGTCGTATCGGTAACCAATAAGCTAAAGGAGTACCCTATTTACTTTGTAGATAGTCCTACTACTCCCACGCAAGTTAAAGACATAATATTCCAATTCTATGACACGTATGTTAAAGGAACTAACAAGCATTTCTTGATAGTATACGACCATGCGTTACTAACAAAGCAAGTAGGATCTGTATTAGAAACTATAAGTGAGTTAGAAAGAGTGTTCATACAAGCTAAGAAGCTACCAATGACAAGTATTATACAGCTTGCCCAGATGAACAGAAACATAGAATCTTCTGAGAGAATAAACAATCCAACAAGTCATTATCCTATGAGAAGTGATTTGTCATCATCAGACGCTATATTTCAAGCAAGCGATTACGTTTGCGTTATACACAGACCAGAAATATTGGGCATCCAAGAATACGGTCCGAATCATTTACCTACTTCTAACAAAGTATACATACACATGTTAAAGAACCGCGATGCGGGAAAACCATGTATACTTGAATTCGAGAATGACCTTGCGTTCAATAATCTGATAGAAGTATAAGCGTCAATTGTAAAACATTTTAAGGCTGAAATTTTATGAATACATATACTTTTACAACTGGCAACAATAGTAACAACAATATTAAGAAGTTTTTCACATTTTCCTTTCTCAAGAAGAATAAGCCTACAGACTATTCTGAGGTTCTCGATGACATTATTCTTGATAATCTAATAGAGACTAATTCATATCTCAAGGATTACAAGACTAAGCAGGAAGATGCAAAGATCTTCAAGGCCAGCACTGCTTCACTGAAGGGCAACGAGTTTGCAGAGGCAGCATCATTCCTTGCTAACTATGGCAAGAAGAAGACTTTCCCATTTACATTTGGTAAGGTTTATAAGCTAGCGGGCATTCCAGTTATCTTCTACGATGACGAGATTCAGATTGACCGTGACATTTACACATACGACGATTTTGAGAATCTTGCATTCTTGAATACGTTGAGTGCTCCAAAGAAGAAGATCATTATTGATATTTACACTAACAGTCACAATATCAATATTGAGATTAATAAATAATCTAAAACCTAAGAGTTAATGATTACATTACCTACATCTAAAGTTCCAGCAGTTTCAGTTAATCCGCGTTTCTTAATTATCTATGGTCGTCCAAAATCTGGTAAGACATCAGCATTGGCACAGTTAGAAAATAACTTGATCATAGACTTAGAAGGTGGTTCTACATTCATTGATGCTATGGCAATACAATGCCGTAACATTAGTGATTTAGGAGAAGCTGCTCAAGCCATTAGAGCTAAGAATAAAGAAGTAGGGCATAATTTCTATAACCGTATTACAATAGACAATGCTACTCGATTAGAGGAGATTTGTTTAAGTTATGCTGCTACTTTATATCGTCAAAGTCCAGTTGGAAAGAACTGGAAGGGAGACGACGTTCGTACATTGCCTAACGGTTCTGGCTATTTCTATATTAGACAGGCAGTACGTAAGGTAATTGACATGTTTAAAGAACTTTGTGATGAATTCATATTGGTCGGGCATGTTAAAGATGTACAGATTGATAACAACGGAGAAGAGTTGTCAGAAATGGCACTTGACTTAGTTGGAAAGCTCTCTGCAATTGTATGTGGAGAAGCTGATGCAGTAGGTCTTGTTTACCGAAAGGGAAATGAGACTCATATAAGTTTCAAAGGAGGAGATGGTTCTATTAAGGAGGCCCGTGCTCCACACCTAAGAGGACAGGATATAGTCATCGCCAAAGGAAACGATGATGGAAGCATAACAACCTATTGGGATAAGGTTTATAAGGATTAATCCCTATTATTTTAAGAAGTTATAACTCAATAAAATTAAGAAATTATGTATAGTACAAGTACAGCTGTTACGAATAACAACGAGTCTAATGGTTCTTATATGCCAGCTGGCATTAATGAGAACGTATTCTTGAAATCTGTAGAGGCTAAGAAGTCTCCAAACGGTCATGATTTTCTTGAAATTACATTCGAGAATAGTGAGGGTAAAACCGCAACAATGACAGAGTGGAAGAACGAAAAGAGCATGTGGGTTAAGACCGACGAGGATTTGCAGCGTCGTGATAACTTACAGTTTGGTCGAATTATGCAGGTTATCAACTGTTATCTCCCTAACGTTGAAGGTGAGTTTAACACTTTCAAGGAGATGATAGATTGGGTACAGGCGACTCTATCTCCTATGGTAGCAACTAAGAAGGCTTTACGTCTGAAGGTTGTTTACGACAAGAATAACTATACTCAGGTATCTAAGAACGGTATCTTTGTTGAGCCTATGGATAAGGCTGAGACAGAGATTAAGAAGTTCTCTCGTGACAGTTTTGAGCGACAGGTAGTCGCAGATGTTGAGAAATCAACAGATCCTCTTGCTTCAGCTACAAATGCTGATAGTACTCAGGCATCAGGTAGTGATGACCTTCCATTTTAATGGTAAATAGTCACTGGTGGATACATCCAAGCAAGCTTGGTGCAGAATATGATTTACGTGAGTGATGTCCGTATCTCTAGCGACGCCAAGACAGTTTTGAGGTTCTGTAAAAACCTCACACGGGATGTATGGTAATATGTTTCACTGCCATAACTTTTCATATAGGAGGTTCGATTCCTCCTCATCCCACAAATCAAACAACAGTGACGTGTAATAAGGTTATGCCTGCGTTAAGTGTATTCTTGCTCTGACACGGAGAGGGCGCGTTTGATTTAAGGCTATTTAGGAGCGATTTAAGACGTTTAAGCATAGACTTTGTGTAGTTGTTAAGAGAAATGGTTTGAGACGCTTAGAACGCAAATAAATGGCCTATTACAGGATATGCTAACTGGAAGTTAGGAGCTGGCTTAGCCGACTCGTATCGAGGATACTGGAGTGGTTCGAGTCCACTGATCTTGACCAAAATATTATTACTATGGAACGTAAAGATTTTGAAGAAGAGGTTTTAGATTACGCAAATAATCGTAAACCTAAAAGCTGGAGAGTCGGACAAGCCGTATTTAATTATATAGATAATCAGTACGGAGTTGCTCGAGACGTACAGTTTAAAGAAAATGTAGATTGTTTTTATGATGATAAGCTGATTAAAGACTTTCTAAGACTATCCTATAATAGGATTCGTAAAAAGAAAGGGTGGTAGCACCTTGGGGGTATTTTGGAACAAGCATGAGTTCGATTCTCATGATACCTACACTAACAAGAACTTATAAGTCAAATGTATAGTACAAAAACAGCAATTACAATGAGTCTTAAAGACTTGTTGTCTATGTTGGATGATGAAAGTATCTATACATACTACTTAGGTAGTATAAAAATAGGGAAACTTATCAACAGTCCATTAAGGAATGATGATAAGAATCCCTCTTTTGCTATATTTCGTGGTAAACAAGGCGGATTGTTCTTCAAGGACCACGGTACTGGAGATGGAGGTAACGCTCTAAAATTCGTTAAGTTAATCAAAGGGATAGAAACAAGAGAAGAGTTTGAAAGGGAATTACTGAGGATAGTTCGTAAAATGAATCCTAATATGTCTATACGTCAACAGACTTACACCCAGAACGTAAGTAATGTTATGGATATAGGAATCGTTAGACAACCGTTCACAGATATAGATAAAAGATATTGGAAGCAATTTCATATCTCACTTGATACGCTAAAGAGATATCAGGTGTTTAGCATTAAATACTTTCTTTGTAATAGAGTCGTCAGAGGAACCTACAAAGAAACTAATCCTATGTATGCATATAAGGTATATGATAGATTTAAGATTTATCGACCTTTAGCATCCAAGTATACTAAATGGCGTACTAATTTGACAAATGAGTATGTTCAGGGGTTAGCCGAGTTGCCTAAGGATGGAGGTAATCTCTTGATAATCACAAAGTCTTTAAAAGATGTTATGTGTTTATATGAGATGGGTTATAATGCAATCGCAGCTTCAAGCGAAACTACATTTATTCCAGACAATATTATTAAATCATTGAGGAGTAAATGGAAACATATTCTTATACTATATGATAGAGATCAAACAGGAATGTTAAGAGCTCGTAAGTATAGTAAAGAGTATAAATTTGATGCTTTCTTCGTTCATAAGAAGTTTAAATCGAAAGACATATCAGATGCAGTAAAATCTAATGGTTTTAATACTGTAAAAGATTGGCTTTCACAAACATTAAAGAAGTATGATTGAAACATTGATTCTGGCTATTTCGTTCGGAATAATTGGAGGTATGTTAGGGTTTACTCTAATGTACAAAACATCTCCAACTATAAAGATGAAGAATGGTCGCATACGATATATAGAAGGTAACGATACAGAGTATGTAACAGTATCTGATAAGAGTGGAGTAGAATTACTTAATGCAGGATTTTCCAAGAATAAAAATGGTGTAAACTTTGTTGAGTATGCCACAAAAATCTAAAGGGAGAGTTAGGAATGCGACTAAGGTCGATAAGTATGGTTTACACTTTCGTAGTAAGCTCGAATGCTATACTTATGAAGCTTTTATGAATGCTGGAATACCAGTAGAATATGAGCCAAAGCATTTCACTCTCTTACCAAAATTCGAGTACAATCAGGAGAAAATACGAGCTATGACATATCTTCCAGATTTTATAGGAAAGGGGTTTGTCGTAGAATGTAAAGGCCTGATGGGTGATAGTTTTCCGTTACGATGGAAGCTATTCAAATACTACTTGAAACAACACAGAAGTAAAATGAAGTGTTACCTTGTGAGAAATCATAAGCAAGTAGATGAAATGATTCAAGAACTTTTAAGTCAAAAGAATTATGGAAAAGAAAAACAATAAAGGTAAGTTTATAAAGGTAGGTAATAGTATTTCATTTAAGTTTAGTACTGATGGATTAGACTATGACTTACAGCCTGGATCAGTTTACACAGTAAGCTATGACAGGTATGAGGAAAGGCTTACTTTATCTGAAGCACCAAGTCTGAAATTACCAGAGAAGGTGTATTCAAGTGAAAGTGATGATAAGTTTATGAAAAAGATTCTTAATCGCTTTCAGAAATCTAAAGATGAGGTTAAGTCTGTACTTGATTTCATTGTTAGTCGTTTTGGTTGTGTTAGCTTTGATAATGTAAGTTCGTTTGCTCAAGAGATAAACGAAAATCCTAAGGATACATTTGAAGAGCTGTTTAACGATATGAACTTATCTGTAAAGTAATATGGAGATAACTGTACCTTACTACGAGGACATGACTCGTGTAAGTAACTCTAACATAGGCTGGTTCTTGAAGAAAGGGCCAGCCTATTTACATTCTATGCTAACAGGTAAAGCTGAAGGCGAAACAGGTCGCCAATTAGCTCGTGGAACTATGATTCACGAATATCTGTTACAGCCTGAAGAATTCCATAAAAACTATGTTGTATGGGATAAAAGTAGACCTTCTTCAGCACAGCAGGAGAAGTTCTGTCAGGAACTTGCACAGAGTATTGAAATAGAGCCAAATAAAGCCGTTCTAAGCGCATATCGTGCGTCGTACAAGGGTTTACCCAAGTCAGACGATTTGGTGCTCCCTAAGGCTCTTAAAATGGCTGAGGAGTACTCTGATTATATAGAGTACCTTAAGATAAATGATAATCGAGAGATTATATCTCCATATGACGCTAAGATGCTAATGGAGGTGGCTGAGAACATTCAGAAACATAAACTTGCGTCTAAGTTACTTAAGAATGAGTATATTGGACAAGAGGATGAACTTCACCATGAATTCCATATAAATTGGAATATGTGTAGAGTTGATTGTAAATCATTACTTGATAGTGTTCATTTTGATTTTAAGAACAAAGTATGTACTTTGATGGATTTGAAGACAACTGTAAATATAGGTTGTTTTGAAGAATCTATGAATCATTATGACTATTTAAGGCAATTGTGTTTTTACAAACATGCTTTAATGTGGTATATCGTAAATGTATTAAAAGAAGAACCAACTGTTGATTGGGAATTCAAGTATTATATCATCGGTATAGACACAACTGGAAGTAATGAAATACGTGTTTTTGAATTTACTGAAACGCAGGTTAATAGTAGGTTAAGTACTATTATTAATGTGTTAGAACAAATACGCTGGCATCAGACTAATGACAAGTGGGAACATACACTTGAATATTATACTGGTGACGGAAGTGAAAAGTTAAATTTATAAATAAAAGAACCTATGAGTCACATTTATAACGTAGAAAACAAGTTTGACGATGAATTAGTAGTTAATGCTTTTGAAGATACTTTATGTATTGAAAGTTTTGATGATTCCTTGTGTATTGAAGATTATAATAATCCACAGGATACTAGTTCTATATGTTAAATAAAAATATATTGTATATCATTCCTTTAGTAATAAAAACTAAGGGAGTGATTACAGAAAATATATTATCAAATGCCTATATTAGTAAAGAAGGTTTAAATACTTACTTATATATTAGATTAACAACTAATAGTGCTAAGCATAGACATTGGATATATTTTTCGTTATCCAAAGAGAAGAGCTTCTACGGTTTTATTGATGGATTTTATAAATTCATAATACCTATAAATATTGTCTTGTGTGCAGATACTGTATATAAGTCTGGTGTTGGCATGTTGCCTAATAATAGAATTGAAGAATGTTTTGATTTTTGGAGAAAGTAAGTGTAATGAAAAACCCAGGCCACTCGTGAGAGTAGTCTGGGTTTATTTTTTATATTAATCGTTTTGTTTCATAATTTGATTTACAAAGTATCTATCTTTAGCTTCAGAACCGTATACCTATTCATAGAAATTATGATAAGGTAATAGCTTAAATAATGCTTTATTTGTTTTAGACCAACCTTTGTATTCTCCTCTTGAGACAGTAGGATTATACTTATTCTGGGTTTTTGTATTTTGAAAAGTATCATATAGGCTATTTGACATTGATGGGAAATACGTTCTCATAAACACTTCAGAAACGTCTCCAATTTTATCAGTAACACTCGTTGCTGCTGTTGGTGACTTGATGTTGTTGAACATATCATCAGCTCTATACGGTGTTAAAGATTCCCATTCTAATCTATGCATTATATATGCGAGTAAATATAATCGCCTACGTTTATCTTTATCTGTTTCACCTTTAGCAGAATTAGCAATTATAGAAGCAAAGATTGAAATAGTCTTACCTACTGCAATTTCTGTAATAATACGCTTTGTCGCATAGTTGATATATCTACTTTCCATATAGTCTTTTATAGAATCTTTGTTATTAAACTTAGAATTATAATAATCCTTAGCATCAACATAACCTTTCTTTACAGACATATTAACAACGCTTCCAGATAAGAATTTTGCAAGAGTTCTTGCTATATAATAAAATCCTTTAACACCAGATCTAAATATACCACCATCCATTTGTTGAGTATCCATGTCATATACCGTATTACCAAATCTTTCAGACATCATCAATGGAGCGTATTGTCTATGAATCATAGCATAGGAACCTATAACTGTAGTAGTTATTTGGGCTTTTTGTGTAGGCGTCATCATACCATCAGCGGATTCTGAATATTTAATAATTCTGTTTCGCATTACATTTTCAGAACGTTCAAACGCTTCTTTATATTCACCTTCCACATTAAGAGAATTATCCTTTGCGGAAAGTATACTATAGGCTGTTTTTCCATTCCTCCATTCTTTCATAGCTTGTTTTTTCTCTTCTTTAGAAGCTTTAAACAAGTTTATATCCATATCTTCTTTTGTATAGAAATCTCCTTTATAATATCTATACGACAATAGTACAGATGTAGCTATTTGTGATTTAACAAGAAAGTCAAACCCAGATAACATGCCAAATACATAATTATCATTTACTGCATTAACAAGCCTATTCCTGTTTGAATTCTTAGCTTTCTTTTCGCCTTGATCTGATACATTAAAATATTCACATATAAGCATTAGTTTATCATTTGATAATCTATTAGCAATATAATTAGCTCCTAAGAAATTCTTAAATATATGAGCAGATACAATACCAGCAGCTTTTGCAGCTTCAGCAAATCCATATTTTCTACCAGTAATAGCATTTATTATATGGGCTCTGTATGCGTCTAAGAAACCAACTTGAGCTACAGCTATATTCATACCAAGGTTTATAGCGGTTACTATTCTACCAAATAACTTAGCTAATTTATTCCAGTGAATTACAGTTAACTTCTTTCCACCAAACCATGGTATTGCGGTTGACACATCAGAAGATCTAATGTTATACAAGTTCATCTATAGGAATTTCTTGGCAATTTGATACGTATTAGATTTAGAGCCTTCAATTCTTTGTTTTTCCCAAAACTTCAATGACTTATTCTTATACACATCACGATTCTTCATCATGTCAGCAACTGTTTCACATTGATCTTTTACTTCAGATTTAAAGTGATAATCACTTGCTAATTTATAAGCCTCAGCCATCATTCCAATAAGGTCTGAACTAAGTTGTGATGGATCATCAAGTTTTGCCGTGTAATATCTTGGAATCATGTTTAGTTCAGAACCATCTGGACGAGTACCATCTGATATTTGAAGAGCTCTTTGTTTTACCAAATCACCAAAATCATCTGTCTTAGACATGATGCGCTGTACATCTTGTGCATAATCTGAATCTTGCTGTATACTCTGATCTCCAATACCAACTTCATCTTTTACATATTGAAGTACACCAGAAGATAAATTAGTCTTATTCTTCTAATACTTAAATATACTACCAGTTATTCCAGGAAGTAGATACTCATCAAAAGACTATCTATCATAAAGCTAATTTATCTCGCGATTAGTTTGTAAAACCAAATCGTATAATGCTTTGAGATTCTTGGATTTATTAACTTTGTTGAACGCTTTTGTATTGTCATACATCGGTTTACTCTTTATAGGCCTACCATTTTCATCAGTTTCATATCTCTTGGGCTGTAAGAACGATGTATTTTCTTTATCATAATTTGGATTTGCAAGTTCGTTTTCAGAATGCTCAATCCAACCATCTCCTGGAATAAACTCCATGAATTCATCTTCATATTCTGGTCTAGCTACAATTTTTGTAAACCATTTAAGAGGCGTAAGAGTCTCCTATCCAGTATATTCATCGTAACCAAGTGTTGATGTGCTTGCTAAGAAATCATCATACGTACCAGGATACTCCATATCCATTTGAGCAGCTTTCTTTTTAGCCTATTTATAATATTCTGTAAATTCTGTACGAGAATACTTATTAAATAATTTAGCTCTCTTCTATAGTTGTTTTTTAAGTGTCTTATTTTGACGTTTAGAAATATTTCTAAGTCTATTCTATTCTTTTGCCAGTTTGTTTAGACGTATCTTTTCTCCCTAAGGAATACTTTGATAAGCAATTTCTCCAGTAGTAAAATCTCTATATATAGATAATATATTACGAATCTATTCTTTTACTTCATTATATTTAGCTCCGCCATCACCATCTATATCGTACTCAATATCACCAGACTCTTCTTCTATTCGTTTAAATAGTAATATATTACCTTCGTCGTCTTGCTTAAGAACTCTTTTACTATTCATTTTGTCCCAGTCTATAAGACGTTGCATGTCGAAAGAGTTTTCTTCATTGTTTAATGCTTTGTTAAACTAAGCAAAACCACCACATTCTTCTATAACTTTATCTCTCGCTTTAGACCACGCTTCAGCATCTCTCTTTATCTTACGCTTATTATCAGTTCCATAAAGATCTTTGTGTAACTATTGTAACTCTTTAGCCTTTCTAAGTTCATCACCTTCTTTAAGATTGCCTTGATAATCACGATCACTCATCAACATTCTTTTCTATATATTCAACTCTGTTAATAGCGACCTATCTTTTTCATCAAGTCTATCATAATGATAATAACCATCAGATTCATCATATACTTTTTCTTTAAGAGTTCTTATCTATTTAGATAATAAACCCCATTCATATTTTGTATCAGATGACAACTTAGAATAAGCTACATAAAATTGTTTCTTATAAGGTCTTTCGCAATTTTTATCTAACCAATCGTTCAAAGCGTCATTCCATTCAATCTTAGCTTGTTCATTGTCATCTGGAGCTATATTATTAGCTGGATCTAATATTATTCCATACTTCTTAGATATTTTCTTATTTAAATCTTTAAGAAATTTGTGATAATCGTTATGAAATTTACCATAGTTAAGATCTCTTACAAGATATTGAGTAGTTCTTCCACTTTCGTCTTTTTCATATAAATCTAAATGAGATTCTCCAAATCCTAAGTTATTAAATGCTTTTAATAACTTTATATTCTTCTCATTTGACATCTTCTATGAATTATTTAGAGCTTTATTTACTAAATATGTTATAGCGCGAATACCATCGTCTTTAACCTTGTCTGTCATACCACCATATTTGTAGAATACACCAGTGTCGTAGCCAATCTCTTTTAAAGAATCAAGATATTCACCCATTGTTATAGAGTGTGTTTCGTTACCTACACCAACAAGTATATCTCTGGTAGTATTTATTAAGATATTATGTAAAGATGCATTAGCGCCATCACAAATAGATTGGCACTTTTTAATCATAGATATAAGATCGTTAACATCTCCAAATACAGCATCTTTTGTAAGACTAGATTTCTTTTGCTGGTCTTCTAACTAAGAAACAACTTCTGCAGATTCTAATGTTTCTGTAACACTCTATAATATCTTTGAATATAGACCAAAGTTATCATGTATTTGATACTGTAATTCAGAAGCCTATATAGCTTGGTTGTTGCTAGACATTTTAAGCACTTCTAACGAGTCGTCTAATAATTGTGGTGCTAACTATGACATTGTAGAAATTAAAGCCCTGTAGGCCCGTTCTTGACCTTGCTGGAATAAACTAATCTATAAGTCAAGTTCTTTCTATATCTTAGACTTCTAATCAGCATCTATATTTGATGACATTACAGCTTTTAATCTTTGACTTAAACCTCTGGCTATCTTTAAAGATAATGCATCAAGTTTCTTTTTAGCCTATTCAGCAGTATCTTTTTTACCAGATGTAGACTATAACTAATCAACATTTATAAAATTATTCTACTCGAAAGATTTTAACTATCTTGACAGCATCTAATTAATATCAAAAGCCTATTGATTTCCATATAATACAGGATCTGTGTTAGCATATATAATTCTGTATATCTTAGCAGGGTCTTTATCTGTATTTTTTATAGTATCTATATTTAAAAGATGTGCTTTTAGTTTATTAGAATATTCATTGAGTAATTTTTCATTATAACCTTTAAATAAGTTAGTGTCTAACAAAGTATTGGATATACGATTTATAAAGTTTTTTAGTTTTCCAAGTATAGAAGTATTATTATTCTGTTGGTCTAATTTAACAGCAGCTCCATATATAATGTCTCTAAAATCTTTATTAGTCATAAACTCTGCTATAAACTCTTTCTCATTAGAAAGACCATAATATAGACCACTAGCATCATATCTATCAAATTTGCTACTATCAAAGAATTTGTCAAATATTCCGTGTAGTTGACTATTCAATTCCTTAAGTCTACTCTACAATTCTGTTTTTGGCTTATTAATAAAGCTTACGGTAACTGCGTGAGCAACTTCATGTAATACAGCATTTGCTAAATATTCATTTGATACTTGATCTACAGCATTCTAATTTATAGCGATTACAGTTTTACCATTTTCGTCTGAAAATGAAGTAACGATAACATTTTCATCTAACTACATTAATTTTATAGGAACTTTATGACCTTGCAAAAGGTTCGCTATAGGTAATTTAGTTGATGATATAGTATTATTCTTTATAGCACCTTGTATAATAACGCCTGACGTAACAACTTCTCCTTGATTCAATAAAGAAGTAGCTCCCCCGAAAGTATCATATAGGCTAGCTTTTGCAAGTTTAATCTTAAGATTATGTTTTTCTATAAACTCTCTTATAGAATTAGGCATATCTTCAGACTGTTTAAATGGTTTATCTATGGATCTATCTTGTAATTTTTGTATTACTTTATTACCATAAATATTACCGTCTTTAGAAGAAAAGTCATTACTTACAATAGATCTTATCTAATTGTTATTCTTTACAACATACTAAGTTGTAGGTGTAAACCCATGATTATCTCCCTCTTTGTCGTATCTAACAAATATAGCAGAATCATATTTATCATTTTTTAATATACCATTCTCATATTCACGATACTCATTAACAGTTCTAAACTTTCCACTAGTCATATCACTATTACCAACCTCTCTCATATTTAGATATGCTGGAATAGTGTATTTGTTACCATACTTAAAAGCCTTGTCTTCTCTATCTGTAAAAAAGAATGCATTCTTATCATGTACTAAATGCTTTTCTTTATCATCTGTAGCATTTTGATCAAATGTGTCAAACAATTTATCTGTGCCATGCCAAACAATCATTGGCTCACCGTTAACATCCACTGCTTTAGATGAGTTTTTCGGATCGTTAATCCAATCTCCAAACCAATTAGTAAAATCTCTTTGATATATCTTTGATTTTATACGTATGGCTTCAATACGGTTACCTTTTGTTTGCTATAATAGTTGATCAAACAATATAGACTAAGCCCCATTTGGGGCTTTATCTATACTATTTCCGTTATTAGCTGACCAAATATGATAGGCAGCCTTTTCACTTGTGGCTTCTTTTAATTCGTTAAATTCCTTAGCCACCTAAGGATTATGTAAATTAGGACATATTATCATAATTAATCAGTTTTTATTATTGTAAACAATTATCCATAGCATCTTTTTCAAATTTATCATCATCATGCTATATAAGATCACCTTCAATTTGTTTTAAACCTCCAAGCATATCATCAATATTATTATTGTCTTCGTGATTAAAATCATCAGTCAAACCAATACTACTATTATCGTCTATTTGTTTTAACCCGCTAAGCATATCGCTAATATCATTCTCATCTTTAATAATATCTTTTCTAACATCTTCAATAGCTTTATCTTTGCCGTCATTAATATCTTTCAACTCTGTTAGCAAATTATCATCTTGTTCTGATGTTAAGAAATCTTCACTATCAAACTTAGATATACTTTCACTTATGTTAGACATATTATCTTGAGTGTATTTATTCCTATCATATATAATATAAGCTGGCTGAGCAGTAGTAAAATCTTCTTGATTTAGCTAAGCTGACCTTACAGCTGCTTCTCCAATACCGTTAAAATCATCAGCGTATATACTACTTATAGAATAACCTCTTACAAGTAAATCTTTTATAATTCTATCAACAAACTAATTATTCTTAAGTTGTTTGATACTATCATCAACTTTACTTTGTATATCTGCTAAGAATTGTTGTTGAACTTCGTTTATATCATCAACTGTAGCATCTGGATATTCTAATTTATATCTTTCTACCATATAACTAAGTTGATTACTAATATATTCAGATCTATCATTATCTGTTATATTAAAATCACCAAGTTTACCATTGATGTATATATTTAAGTTCTAATTATCTTTATCGAAGTTACCAAGGCTTGAAATAATGTCATCTACAACTCTTGTTACATCATGTTTAGAATCTATATTAATACCAGTATTTTGTTGATCATTTATATTAATCTTAAGATTACTTCTTGATTCTGCATACTTCTAAGGATTATTAGAATATATAATTCTAACATCACCTTTAGAATTCTATGTTAAGTCATAACTATTCTTTTGTTGCTCTGATACTTTATAATAGTTAGCGTTACTAAATCCAGTAAACGCAGCATTATATTCTTTATACTTCAATTTAACTGCATTATTACCCTTACCAATAGGCTTAAGTTGATTTATGTAATTAATTACACTTTCTTCAACATTGCCGTAATTAAATGTTTCAGGTAATAAGTTATCGTCAAATATTGATTCATTTAAAGAACCTGTATAGAATTCATACTGATGATTACCTCCTTGATGAATACCTAACTTTGGAGATATAATATAAATATCACGATATGAACTATTACCTTTCATAACGCTACCTATCTTTTTGTACAAGTAGTGTTTATTACCTACATATACTTTAAAATATGGATGATTACCACCCTTTGATGTTATTATAGCGCCAGGAACTCTATTTCCACTCACGTAATTAGGAAGTAAATACTTTTCAGCACCAAGTTTTGTCTAAGTAAAAGCCTATTGTGTTAAACTGTAAACAGGAACAATCTTATCATTATACCAGTAATTTCTACATATAGTATCTATATATTCATCTGGATTAATCTTGCCACTATTCTCTGATATTCTACCAATTAAATCTTCTGACTTCATAGAATCAGTTATACTCTAAATATACTGCATTTTGAACTATATAGGAACTAAATCAAATATAGAACTAAATGAATCATTATTATATGTAGAATAATAATCATAGAATACAATGTCTCTAAATAATCTTCTTACATAGCTGTTACTATGAGTTAATAATTGATACAATGCGGATTGTAATACTAATCTCTGATTAGGGTCTACGTTAATATAAGACATCTTAGTAGTAAATCTACCGATCTAGAACTTATTATCTATCTTAGATATATAATAGTTTAAGAATTCATTATTTATATTACCAGCATCGTCTAACAAGTCATTAAATTCGCTTCCTAACAATCCATTCTGTAGTTTATAAATAAAGTTCGCATAGTTCTAAAATATACTCTTATGATAATATTTATCTTCAGACTGAGGATTGCTATATACAAGCTACATTACTTTATTAAATACAGCGTCTTTATCGCCGTTCATAGTAAAGTCTATATATCCTGTATAACTTTCATCTTCACTCTTTGCTAAAATCTTAGAGTTAATAAGCATATTATGTCTTGCTATAGCATTTATAGAAGAACTAATAGCTTGTATAAACTTCTTATCGCTTGTAGATCTATAAAAATTATACTGATTATTTTCTCCTTTAAATCCAAATGGATCACCAAGAAGATTATACATAACTGAATGATATAACACATTATATTCATCAGTAGCTGTAAACAACTGATCTTTTAATATACCTCTCGTAAGCTATGTAGCTTTACTAAGTTTATCAGAAATCCATAACTTATCGAAATAATAATCTAAAGCATCTTCGTTTTCAAGATTACTATGAGATTCTTCATTTATTTTCCATATTATGGCATCTTTTGAATCTGGATCTTTATGTAAATACTTAAACTATTCATATTTGTTATAGAAATTCCAATGATCTGTAATACTATTTCCGAACTTTTTCGTATCTACCTAAGAACACTGTACAAGTTGTTCTAATGCGTCTGCAAACTTAGTTAAGTTCTAGAATGCTAATATAGAATATAACTACATCATATGACTCCTATAAGAGTCTGGATTTTGTATAGAATAAATACCTTCGTCATAATCAAACACAATCTTACTATCCTCTATAGCCTTAGCTACATCTCTTGTATCATTAGATAATAAAACTAATATTTTATTCTTAATATCAGCTTTTTGTTCTTTAGAAAGAGATTTATCAGATTCTACTTGTGATAAAGATTCTTTTAATTTATCTCTATACTCGTTCCTTAGTTCTGATAGTTTAGTTTGTTGATATTTCTATATAGACATATCTTTTTCAGATTGCTCTAAATATATACCATTATGAGCATTAACTAAATTAGCATATTTAACTAACACTGGTTGTGCTAAGAATGAGAATGTTTGTATACCTTTACCAGCTCTTAATAATAACTCTGATATAGAATATGTAGCAGGATTAATATTAATTAATGAGATGTATGGATCTTTAGCAACGTCAACATGAGCGTTAACCATGGCTGATAACCATGCTGATATATACATTCCATCTTTACCTTTTATCTAATCCAAAGAACCTAAATCGTATATTTCTCCAAAGTGACCAAAATCTATAGTTAGATGTGCTGTCTATGTAAACGCAAGATTAGTTGTAGCTAACGCATACGGACCAATACCATCCTTACCAGTCATAAATTCAGATTTTGTCTAAGATTGGAATGATGGTAATAATTCATACATTGATCTACGATCTTGTTTCTTTCTAAGCTTTGGTAGTAATTCACCAGTTATCTTCTCAGTAACAGTATCAATAGAACCTCTAGCGTCTACAAAAGTCCTTGAATCTGTAAGAACATCAATATACTTCTATATAAGACTATTTCTTATTTCCTTAGCATCGTATTTGCCAGCAATATCAAAACTATCCTATGAAACGTCTTCTACATTAACTTCATTTCCATTTCGATAACCCTTCATAGCAACGAAGATTTTATCAACGTCGAAGTCAGAACCTGTTTGCTTTGTAAATTCTTCTGGTACTATAATATTATCACCATTATTATCTGGTAATATATCTGCAACTGTAAATGCAAATATAGAAGACATACCCTGCGTAGGAATACGATAACCAATACCTATAGGTTTAGGATTGGATTGTTCTCCAGCATGAGATACCTGTTCGTATTTCTTAGTGTTCAAACCATCTTTATATCCAGATGATATAAGATATTCTTCAACTTCTTCCTTTGTAGTTTCTTTTAATTTATCTTGATTACTAATAGCTTCCCATATAGAGTTTATGTTATTATTTTCAAGGTCTATTAAAGCTTTAGTTGTTAGTATACCAGATGCAAATTGCTCATCAAGATCATCATTGAATTTAATCTACTCTTCTGTTAATTGTCTAATTCTATCACTTTTTATACCATGTATAATATCGTTATCTATAAGCCACTGACGCATATTCTTATATGTAGTTTGCTCTTCTTTCGGAATAATATCTCTAAACAATCTAACGCTAAGCATTATCTCCATAGAATTATCTTTCCTAATCCACTTTAATTTTCTACCACCATTAAGAACATGTAAACCTCCTTCTTCGTCATCTACTTTTTTCTTTCCAACTAATCCGAATATAGATTGCTGAACCGCAGAACCACCATTGAGATTTACGTCTACCACTCTCTTATTTACAACCTTAGATACAGATTGCTCAAATAATAATCTAGACCCTAATGCCTCAGCTAAACCGCCATTTCTAAATAATTCTATAGCACTTTCGCCAACTCCGTTAGTTTTAACTACTCTTTCTAAAATCTTCTGTACAGCTTTATTGTTAGCTCTGATGTCCCCATTATTAACAGTAATACCAAACTCATTTATTACATTTTGTACACCTTTTTGTGTTAATGCATTTATAAGATTTATTATATGCGAACGTAAATCTTTACCCTTTATAGGACTAGAATCTTTTCCAATTCCATAATCAAGTTCGTCATTAATATTTGACAATAACAACTTTAATGCTTGTGTACCAAATGCTCTTTCTAATGCTTCATGAGCTTCAGTGTTAAGCTGCATTCTTAAATCATCAAGATCTTGTACTTGAATCTATAGTTTACCACCAGGATTAAATATATCATCATTTGGTAATATAGACTTGTCAGATTTCTATTTAAGAGATTTAGTATCCATATCGTCAAGGTTGTCAACGCCTTCTTTATATGGAGTATACTGTTGTTGATTAGCACCGACTTTAATAGCAGAATCAAAAGCAAGCATATCTATTTCGTCGCCTTTCCTATTCATTCTTTCATATATAGCTCTACCATTATCTGATTGTAGCATATACTTAAATGCAGGGAAAATAGCCATTTTGTTATAAATAGGAAGATTTATAAATCCATCCCCTACCTACTGTGAAGAATTCTGAAAGTAAGACATCTTCAATGGATATAACTCTAATTTAGATACAATCTTTGCTTTCTTAGGATCTGATTGCCAGTCTGGATCATTCTCAAGTATATTGTAAGCCATTTCATCTGAATAATCTGAGAATTCATCTCCAAAACTCCAAGTTCCAAGACCTATTCTTATCTTTCTGTACAAAGCAGGTCTAATTATAACCTGTGCATCAGAAACTGTTATATCGCCATATGTAGATGTATTTGAAATAGCTTTGTTTATAAATGATTCTCTAAGATTTTTTGGATAACTACTTAATACTTTCTTAAATAACTTCTAATCTTGATATAGAGCTTTTACAAAATCCTCTACATTATCGAATCCGTTTTTCTATATAAGTTTCTTAGTAAATTCTTGATCTGTAGAACTTTCTATATCATCTATCATGTACTGACGAGTAAATATATTTCTTATTTCTTCTAAATATTCACTCTTAGTCTAAATATCTGATACATTCAATACGGTGTATTTTCTGTTCTATAATTCAGGATATTTTTCAAGTTGCTCTTCAGAATAGTCTGTCTTAATCTTTTGTCCTGGAGATAACAAAGCTCCCAAACGTTTGATTTTGTCAGAATGCTTTTCATTAACTACATCTATATCATATAATTTATCACCAAACTTCATTTGTTTAGTCTTAAATTTATTCTTATAGAATGCAGGATCTCCAGAGAATACCTTTTCCATTTCTATTGTAGATATGATAGAAGATAATACATGGTTTGTCATTAATGATAATGCTAAATCATTAATATTATCATTCATATATACATTATTAGTATTTACTGGTATTCCTTGTTGTTTGAACAACTCTGCATATTGTTTAAGTAATATTTGAGGTATCTTTGTAGGAATAAATTGTCCATTCTAATCAATATTACCAAGCTTTAAGTTTCCGTCTTTTGATACAGCTTTTAATTCAGCATATACCATACTTTTAACTTTCTGCTGTAACAATTTATTAAGACCATCTCCATTTAACCATTCTTCAAATTTATCTAACCTCTGCCTAATATATTCAAATCCGTCTATATCGTTATCATCATAACGAAGTTTTCTGATATTAAATATACCATCTTCAGTTTTCATATCCTCTTGTTCACGAAGATAATCATACTGTAATATTGAGTTTAGATCTTTTGGAGAACCTTGGTATTCTTCACCTATAGGTGTGTCAACAAATATATCAGAGAAATATCTAAATCTGCCTCCGTTTCCGCCCCAACTAATTCTTCCATTTTTAAGTTTACCATGAAAATTCTTCCTAAGAGCTTCTGGGTGGTTTATAAGATATTCTATGTTCTCTTTGCTATAATATTGTTTTACAGAATTAAATTCGTCTTTAAAATATCCAACCAACAAGTCCATTGTATACTAATCAAGCTGGAAATTATCATAAGATACTAAATTATGTGGCATCTTAAGACCTTGTTGAGATATAGCATACCATGTCTTTTTATCAGCCATAGTAGGGAGCACAAGCATGTCTTTAGATGTCATCAACATCTTAGCTATATAATCTTCAAGCTATGTAATTCCATGATAATCTCTACCAATACTATTATCAATATCTCTAAGACCAACAAAATAATTTAATTTAAACTGTCCAGCTCTACTTGATGTTTCATGATCAGATTGTGAAGCTATATCTAAAAGTAAAGAATGTTTACAATATTCAGATCTTCGTAAACTTTCTATAGTTTGATCTGTATCGTGATTTAATATACGAATAATATCAGACATAGTGTTATTCTCTGATATTGGGTATCTTTGAGTACCATCTGGAGCTGTAATACTAAATTGCTGAGGAGATGGGTAACATTCATTATAAGCTCTTGCTAATTGAGCTATTTGCGAATCATTCTTATAACCACTAAATACACGATCTAAATCTATTTCTATATTACCAGATTTGATTTTAGACTTACCTGTACTTGTTATAATATTCTATATAATCTTACCAACACTACCAAGTTTATCTGATTTTACGATAGATTGTAATACTTTATATCTTGCAGCTTTATCTGTTAGTTTATTATCACCAACTTCATTATTTACATAAGTTTCTAAAACTTCATTATCTATTGGTATTGATAGATATTTAAATAAGTCTACAAGTATATCTGACAATTCACTATAAGCTTGACCAATCTAATCTTTTGTTTTTGGATAAAACTTATGTTTGTACGTGTATTGTAACGCGTGTAGCTTTTTCTATCTAAGTACGTCTGTAAACTCTTTAGATATAATAGGCATTTGTTCAGAATTTATCAATCCTGCCTGATATAAATTCTAAGACCATATTCTTGGTATTGACTTTATAGCTTTTAGTTGGTTGTCGTTTACTAATTCCCAATCTCTTTTAATAACAGATACACTCTTATTTGTAGATACAGAGTATTCGTCAAGCTAATCATCACCTAAACTCATAGAACTATTAGAAGATTTTTTCTTAGGGTCACTTATCCATGTCTACATCATCTAAGCCATCTGGCTTCTTATAGTAGAGTGTATTTGACTCTGCAGCTCAAGATCGTCTTTTATCAAGTCTAATTTCTTATCTAATGATTCAAAGAATGGAGATGATTTTGCTAACCTCTAAACAACACCCCTTATAGAATGCTTATCATATTTATTGTCTTTACCAATCTTAGCATAAGAATCAGTATCCCAAAGACTATTCAGTATAGTATTCCAAGCCTAATCAAAAGGAACGTATGTAGAATTTCCAAATATAGGATCTTTGTCATAAACGAAAGTTTTTTCACCAGTAAATGGGTCTATTTCTGCATGCATTTTCTTAATCTAACCTAAGAATAGTTTAGCTCTAGTTGCTACATTATCTTTCTTGCTTATAGACAAAGGATCTTTGTCATAAGTATTACCAGATTTATCGCCAGTATCTTGAGATTCTTGCGTTTCGCTTTCTTGTACTTGTGATTGTTTAACCTTAAAAGCATCTTCTCTAAGATCTATAGAATATTGTTTAAGTATATTACTTACAATAGATACGAATACATCTGGATTCTTAGATATAGAGTCTATGACTCTTTGTGTAGACGGATCTACATCTGGATTCTAACTCTTTAAATTAGTTAAGAATTGTTGTATATCTTCATATTTAATATTATCTATACCCTTAGTAGAATCTAATGAATAATCGTCTATAAGCTTATTTGCAAGGCTTGTAGCGGCCTAAAAGAACTGCTATCTAGTATCTATACCCTAAAGCTCATTTAAGCGCTCAGGAGCGATATTTGACACGTAGAATGACTTACTATTAACACCATTCTTGTAAGCCATCTTGAACTGTTGTAAAGATTCTTTATCTATCTGTTGTAGCCTGTATTTTCCGTCATTTATATTTCTAAAGACATCATACATAGCATACTTGTTTCTAAACAGACCACTGAACCGTTTAATGTTGTCAAAAGCTCTCTTTATAAATCCTACAACGCCTTTACTATTACGTAATTCAGCATATTCTCTAAAATCCTCAGCTAAGATTTCTTCTATTTGTTTATAAGTCTTATTCTTTAACTCTGGATGAGCTTTTACATAAGTATCATAAATCTGTTGCCTTTGATGTTTATTATGTAATAGAAGGTTTACATAGTGCCAAGCCTCATGATATTGTATACCTCTACCAGCTTTGTCACTAAACATAAAGATTGGAGAGTCGCCTTGATTTAAAATATCTGTTACAACATCCATTAAACCAAATACATCTTCATCTTGAGCACTCTTCATAACACCATCTATAACGACTATATGATCTTGCTTTATACCAAGCCTATCAGCTATCCATTCGCGTGCCTTTTGAGCATCTAAGATTCCCTTTTGTTTTTCTCTTGAGAACACGCCAGTAATAGTGTTATTTCTACCTAATAAAGAACTTGTTGATACAAAGTATAACTAAGATGAGCCGTTCTTAAATATAGATACATGAGGAATAGCTGTGCCGTTAAATATACTTCTTGCTGTATTCTTTAATACGTTTTCATTTATCTCAAGCTTATCAACGTCAAACTTTACACCATTCTCCTTTTCGTACACACTGGCATATTTCTACAGCTTTTCTTTAACAGCCTGTTTGAAATCTTCTATGAAGTTATTAAGTTTTTCACTACCACTATCACCTCTTAGTTCAAAATCTGATTTATCTATGTCTAACATAATTATATCAGTTAAACCACCCCTTTCCTTAGCATTTTCTCCAGAGAATACAGATAGCTTTTCTTGTGATTCTTTCTAACCTCTAACAAGCCAAGAGTCCATCTAATCTGATTTGAATCCTAACTTTGACTTTATTCTATCTATACCCTTAGTACCAAATCTATCAGCTTCTTGATACTCTGTAGTAGTGTTGCTATTAATAGTAACTGTATCCGCTTTCTTGTCAGCCTTAGTTTGCTTAACTTGTTTTTTAGCATCAGATATAACCTGTTTAGATTCTTCAGTCCTTACACCAGTAGCATAAACAAATGGTGCTTTAAATACATTTTCTTCATTTGTTGTAGCTAATAATTTACCCGACTTAACCATCCATGATAATACACTTACATGGTTATATTTCAACGTATCGTTTTCATTATCAAATAAATCATCTCTATTAAATGTTAATTCTTTTATTCCACATATAGAGAAACTGGTTTTACTTTTGTTGTTCTAAAAATATTTTCTTATAACATTTATAATCTCATGTGGAAATTCATGAGTCATAGCATCAACGTCAGTATTCCAATGCATATTCTTTGCAATATACGATACAACATGTTTGCGTACTTCATCACTATTAGTTCCAAACAATGATGCTATAGGAATATATTCTACAGACTTAGAACCATTGCTATCTGTGTTTACTATCTATAAACTTGCAACACCGTGATTATCAACAACAGCTATTTGTTTGTCCGCTAAGAACTTCTATCTATTCAAAGAGCTTTTCTTAGTACCTATTTTTGTAGTAGATTCTCCGTTGTTTATAATAAAGTCAGCAAATGCTTTTATTGTATCTATAGATGATGATGGTAAATATTCTGTAGATAATTTACCAGTTATCATATATAATAATACTTCTGCTGCTGATGGTTTAGAATTTCCATTCAATTTACCAGTCTACGGATCAAAAGATAGTTGTACATTTTCTGGAGTAACAACATTACCATCTCCATCTCTATCAAAGCGTTGTTCACTAAGAGTAATAGGAACTAACACTTCACTCATACATGAACCTTGATGCATTAAATATATAGTACCAGAATATCCAATACCTGTATACTAAGTATCTGGACCATTAACACTAGATATAGTGTAAGGATCATCAGCAAATCTACCACGGCCAAAACCAAATAATAAACTACCTTCTTTTATCTATCTATCTATATCTTTTATATCTGTTGGTATACCAAACTCATTGTTTTCTTTTGATATTGAGTGTAGTTTTCCATCTTTAGTAATACTACCATTAGATATTCTAGACTCCTCTGGAACTATATTTGTCTTAACTTGATCTGGAATAGAATAAATACCATTTTTATCTTTATCGCAATAAGCCTCAATGATAGTATTTCTGCTATTGATTAAATTTTCTATTTGTTCCCAAACTTGAGAATCTGTGAGAATTTTACCAGTGGCAGCTTTCTTTCTTGTATTAAATTCTATACCACGCTTAATCTTACCCTCTTCATCTTCATATGATAAAGTCTCGTACCATTTTCTAGCATCATTATACCAACGTTTTAAAGCATATTGATATTGTTCTTCATATTTAAAACTACTTGGTATTGGTTTAGCATCAACATATCTACTATAAGCTTCTTCTCTAGATTCAATTAAAGCTGATTGATATTTATCTTTATCAACACCTATAAACTTAAGTTGATTAATTAGCTTCTATACACCATCTACAGACCTCTCTATACCAAACTTATCTGTATAAGAATAAGAAGATGGGGTTTTCATCGTAGTTATGTATGTTGACTTAGATTTATCATCTTCAATCACAAGAGATACTGTAAACGAATTAGTATCTTTTGAATCTTTTCCAGAGACAACATAATATTTTCTAACACTACCAAACCAACCGCGTTGTATTAATTTTTGAGATAATTCAGAATTAGGTTTTATTGGATATTTAAACTTAAGATCTTTTCCATTTACAGTAAGACGAATTGTTTCTTTTGAATCTGGTTGATAGAAGAATGTAGATTCTAATAATCTTCTATATACATCATCATGATCTCCAACTAATCTTGGGTCTGGAGTACTCTATTTATGATCTTCGCCAGGTTGTAATTCATCTGAATCTATACGGTCGCTATTGTATGAATCATCATGATCTTCGATAATTAATTCTTTACCAAATTGATCTTCTGCAGATTGTTTGGAATGCTTCCCAGAATTTATATCAAGATCATTATCATCATTGTTGTCTAACTAACCATTTTTATCATCATAGTCTTCTGTATAATTATCTTGCAAATCATCTTGAAGTTGGCTGCTTTGTTGCGCTTCATCAATATCTTCCTTATCTACAGATAGTACAGAAGATGTAGGAGTATCTGTATCTACAGTTTGACTCACAACTGCATTAGTGTCTATATTACCAGATATTCTATTACCGTCTTTATCAAAACCATCAAATTCTGCATGCGTATCAGAGTCCCAAGCAACAACACTCATTCTAACTCCTTGTATACCTTCTAAATCTTCATCGGATACACTATATCCTTCTGGAATATTAAACCCAGCAGTAGTGTTATTTCCTATATCCTCTCCGTCTTTTATACGTGTTATTTTTACAGATCCATCTTTATTACTAATTACAAAATCTATTACATCAAATGTTTCAGGATCTATAATTCTGGCTATAACTGTACCGTCTGGAATTTCTCTAATTTGTTTATCAGTGGTATATTTATCTAATATATCTTGTAAGAAGTCATTTATTTTTCCAAAATCTCCTTCACTCGAATGACTAGCTTTTAAAGTTGGAGTATTTGATTTATTATTACTCTTTTCCTTTTTACCATACAACTACTCATGTAGCTATCTCTAAGCATCTGAAGCACCTTCTAATTCATCTATCTATTGAGGAATGTCTACATCATCATGGTCGTTTATATCAGATCTTTCCTAATTATCATCATCACTTTGGATTGGTGATTCTTCATTATAATTTTCATCTGTCTATATATCTCCATTTTGCGCAGAATATTCTTCTTCGCTATAATTTGAATTATCTGTAGGTGATATAGGATCTTGTGCAATGTCTTGCTCATCAACTTGACGTTCGTTTAGCTATTTTTGTTTTTCAGCAACAACCTATCTTACTGATGGATCTTCATTTTCTGTATCGAGATTATCAATATCATCATTAGTAACACCACCATCTTCAAGGAATTGTCTATGAGCTATTCTCTTTCTATTGTGTTTTTCTTCTAACCTACCTTCAATTATAGCTTTAGCTGTTTCTCTTTGAATCTCTTTTATGCGATCTAAAGCTGCCACTCTTTCAGCAGGAGTCTATTCTAAATCTTCTGATCCAAGTTTATTGATAATGGAATTATATTCTTGTCTTAGAGAATCTATTTTATATGCATTCTATCTCTATTTTTTTAGATATAATTTTTTAAAGAAGTCGTCATCAAGCTATCCATTATTATATTTATCTTTTTCTTCATCACTAAGAGTATCAAAAATAGTAGATTTGAAATTATCTTTTTCTTCTTTTGTAAGATCACTCCAATTATAATTATATGCATATCCTAAAGAACTATTTGGATCTGCTACACCATATTTATACGCAGTATAAGCTGGCGACATTGCTTTTAAAGCAGAGTCATTTAAAGCATTAATTAAGAACAACTTTTCAATATCCTATATACCAGAGAATTGGTGATAATCTGATAATATATTATCTATAGTTACTCTTTTATGCTTCTTTATCTGTCTATCTGGATTTTCTTTATTATAATCATCTATAAGCTTATTCTTTTTATCAATTTCATCATTGACATCTTTAAGCATGTCTTTATACTACTACTTATTGTTTTTTATAGATTTACTTAAAACTCTAATAGTATTACCAAGCTTATCTACATTTATATCAGTACCAGTATTTTCTCTTATTAATTGTAAAAGCTTATGCTGCTATTTTAGCTAATCTAATAAAGTTTGCTTTTGCTGTAGTTCTGCATGACTAAATAATAGATCTGCACGATTCTTTACATAATCATCTAATTCTATTATTTTGTCTAATTGTACATCTTCTGCTTTTTCTCCAGATTCCTTTGATTTTAATTCAGCTTCTTCTTGAGCTTTAGATTTAAATGCAGTAGTGCCTATAAACTTAGACATTTGTTGTAATACTGCAGTTTCGTATCTATGATCACTAGGCTTTACCTCTCCTATAATACGAACTTGTTCTTCAGCTGCTTTTCTAAGATCTGATTTTTTACTATCGCTTATATTTGATGATATATAGTTATCAAGATAATTGTTGTATTGGTCTAAAATACTATCGTATGTATTTCTAACACCATCAGACATTTTTGATCTATCACCAAGTAATTCTTGAATTATCTTTTGCTTAGAAGATTCTAATTCTTTTACATTCTTATCGTGTAACTAACTTAAATTCTCGTAATCTTGTATAGCTTTAACTCCAGACTGTATCAAATCTCTATGAGTAGCAGTATCTTGTATCTTCTTTATACCTACAAGATCTAAGAATTTGTTATTATGCATCATGAAATCAGTAGTCTACAATAAAGATATATCATCGTCTATAAACTTATCATCTACAAGATCTCCTTTAAACTGCTTCATCTTATTAAAAGATTCAGAAAGTCTATTAGCGCTTTTCCCGTTAGCTATAGCCTTAAAGAATATACCAACATGCGCATCATCTTGAGCTGCTGCATAATTACTAGCAACTAACTGCTTTAATACATTATCATTACTAAGTTGTTTAAATAAACTCCTTGCATTATCGTTATTAACACCTATATATTTTGCAGCTCTATCACCAAACAAGTTAGAAAGAGAACCCATTAACTATGAATTTAATATACCAGAAATAAAACCTGTATTCATAGCTTTTCTAAGCTCTTCGTTTCCGTTGTCTGGATCGTATGAGTTTATACCATAATAATCTGCTACAGACTCTAAGCCTAATCTAACATCATTAAATACAGAATCTATATCAAATTTACTTTGTATACCTTTATAATTATCATATTCTCCACGTTGATAACGACTTTGTAATAATTGCTGTTGACCTTCTTCAATACCTTCTGACGCACCTACAAATAAACTCTATTTAGCTTTCTTTTTAAGAAAATCTGCTATATGAGATAATTTTATTTTATTTACAAGATTCTTCTCACCTTCTCCTAAAGCTTTGTTTATAATACGGTCTGTTATAGATGTAGCAAATTTATCAGCATTCATAGCCATATATCTTTCAGCTACTTCTCCAGACGCTTTACCTGATAATTGCAGACCTGTTTTAAATACTCTATTATAAACAGCTTTACCTAAACCCTTTGTAGCTACCTTGCCACCAAACTCTAAGAATGGGATTGTTTCTATATAATCTCCAGTAGATAAAGCCATATTATCATTGAACACCTTAGCTAATCCTTGTCTTGCTAAACTTTTCTCGACATCAAAATTTTTATCTCCAGAGTTTATATTATATGCTAATGCTAATTGTATTTTATCAAGATCTGTTAAATCTTTTGGATCTACACCTATTTGCTTTGCTTTTTTATCTGCAAAATTAAACAAATTATTTAAATCTGATTTATTATCATAAGCATATTGTAGTAACCTATTTGAATAAGCATCAAGAACTTCTGATTCAGTCTCACCAACTCTCATCTTATTAGCAATAGTTATACCACCAACTGCATTAGCAACACCCATTGCAATCTTTGCGCCAGCACCAATTTCTCCTCCAGATGCATACGCAATCATTTGTGATACAGCTTTAGAAGCTCCTTGATATGCAAACTGAGCAGCCATTTGCTCAAACATAGAATAAGAAGAACCAATATCTACAACATTATAAGCCCACGCTCTTGGATTGAATACTCTTTCAAATACACCAGCATGCTGATCTTCGTATTCTTTCTTAAATTTACTATCTATTTTCTTTGGATCAAATAGCCAATTACCATTTTTAGCTATAGCTATATTTTCCTCTAAATCGGTTCTATGTATTAATTGATACTTCTTTATTTCATTTCTTTTATCTGTTACTTCATCAGTAATAGAATCTGCATACGCCTTAAGATCTTTAACATCTTTATAAGACTTAAAGTATTTATCAGATAAATCTGAATCTTCATCAGGTGTATTTCGTATAGCTTGTTTTATTCTTTCTTTGCTATCAAATCCATTAAATACACTCTCTATTGAAAGCTAAGCCTCTTTTATTAATGCTGGGAAAGTTTCAAGAAATCTACCAAACTTACTGGCGTCTTCTTTGTTTGCTTTTTCTGAATATACAGAATTAATATGCATAAGAATGTCATCTGATAACTTTTGATCTTTTGAACTATCAGCAAATAAATCTAATAAAACATCAGATGTTTTACTACTACGTCTAATTATATTTTCCATTACGTCTAATTGTTTCTCAAGATCCTTCATTCTTGCTTCGTCAACAATTAAACCCATTTTATCATAGTTATCTTTAGCTTGCTTATATTGTTTTATCAAATCTACATACTTATCAGCAATCTCTGTATCCTCTAAATCACTATATGTTTTTCTCAGCTCTTCTTCATACTGAGTTGTTCTGGTATTATATAGATTCTGAAACATCATTCGTACAGCGGATCCGTCAAAAAGTGGCTTTACACCATCTATGGCGTTACCAACTGTAGCATTAAATAAATGTTTTGTAGTATCCCATGCATTAGCCCAGAATCCTTTTGATTCATTATCTTCTTCTGTGTTGCTAGGAAGATAATCTTGTTTGTATGTAGAAGACTATGGCAAATTATATATAGAAGTTACATCACTATTAACAGTGCCATTATTGTATGGCGTAGAGTAAGCTTGCTCCTACGCTACTTGATTAGCATCGAAGCTAGCTCTCCACTGCGCCGCAGATGGCGTTGTATAAGTTACTTTTGACTTTTTTCTACCACTGTTACTCATATTATTATATATTATTTTGTTGAAGATTGATATTGTTGCTGCAATTCTCTACCAGCAGCCTCTTTTTGGCCATACATATATTTATCATAAGCTTGATCTATTTGCCCAAACCCTTGGCCTCTATTATTATCTATCTACTTAGATATTGGAATTTCTACAAACTCTCCATTACTATCTGTATTGCCATTTACATCCATGGTTCTTAAACCTAAGTTCTTTACTACGTTTCCTAAACCATATCCATGTTTCTTGCAGAAGTTTTCTACAACTGATTTTGGAACAGAAACCTTTGCTGTTATATCCATTGATGAGTATTTTCCATTGTTTGGAACCATCGCTACACCAAGTCCGCTATTAGAAACAATCCATCCTTTAATACCATTTTTCTTTAGGTAATCTTGGAATTTAACACTAATACTACCTTTTGTCATATTTACACCAGTTGATACAGCATTGGCTCTAACATTACCAAACCATACGCCTTTATCTGACATGTTAACAACGGGGTGAGCATTACCATAAGTTCCCTTCTTTGTAATATCTATATTACCATTTGCATCTTTTGCTGGGAAATAATATTTAGATGACGTTCCATTACTTAATACATCTAATAATGTATTTACAGCTTCTTTGTTTCTAGGTTCGGCTACAGAACTATAATATTTAGAGTTTATAATATTCCTATTATTAACTATATCTTTAATACCAGTATATTTTCCTGTAGCTGTATACTGTAATGCATTAGTAAATCTACCAGTAGGTTGTCCACTCTCGTCTAACAAACCATTAGATATAGCTCCATTTAAACCTTGTTTACCAGCATTATCCCACCATTTGTAATGATTAACATAAGAATCATAAATCTTCTTCTAAGTGGGATTAAGTTTATCATACCTAACTTTCCAATCTTTAGATTCTGAAGCGTCTAATACATTATCACCATTCTTATCGGCTTTACCAAGAATGCTATAAGCTTTACCTAACCAGTGATTTTTAATAGAGTTTACACTATTAACATATCTTTGGTTATTGCCAGCTATAAAGTCTCTCTTATTTTGATTAGAGTCTTCTATAAGCATTTGCGTTAACGACAGAGGCATTTGATTAATTGTATCTTGACCGCCATTTATAACAGGTCTACCTTTAGAATCTGGAGTAGAATTACTATATCTCCAACTAAGATACATATTTTCTTTCTAATTTCTATTTCTAATACCCTCCATTTCTTTATCATGCTGGAAACCTCTAGCTTGCATTGCTGCTTGTTGAGCAAATTGCTTATCCATCTTAGCATACTCATTTGCTTGCTTTATTGGATTAACTATCCACTCTTTATTTGCGTCAGCCACATTCTATTGTAAACGCGTTTCAACCTATGCGTTTGTTGGATTTTTTACACCTTCGTCAAGTAGTTGTTGTTTTGCTATATGTCTATAGTAGTTTGCTATAGGAGAACCAACCCATCCAGGAGTATTTTTGCTAGCTACATTTGTAAGATCTTTATATGTATAACCTGTATAATCATAATTCTTATCATAAGGCATACCAAAACCTATAACATCATCTTTTGTTAAAGCATGAGGAGTTCTGTTATTAAACCAATTTTCTGTAGCCGCTTTAAGTGTTGTAAATTCAGATGGAGACTGTCTGGTCCACATGCCATCTTTAAGAGTATCCCAGTTTTCTATAGATTTTCCTCCATTTACATACTTCTCAAAGTCGTCGTTATATTTATTCTAAGCCTCCAACATTCCTCTATTTCTTAGATATTCCTATGCAATCTTAGATCCCATTTTAAGCTTATTAACATCTCCAGTTGGAATATTATTTATCCACCTACTTATAGCAGCTCTACCTTCTGCAGATCTCAATGGGTCTATGCCTCTGTTATATAAATTATTTATAACGTCTCTGGATCCATTTATAATATTTTTATTATACCAATCCATATCTTTTTGAATTGGGCTATAAAAATCTCCATAATCTTTTTGAAATTCTTTTACCTACTATTGACCTTTCTCATACATATCTCTTGCAGCGTTTATAGACGCAAGCATTATTTGAGAATCGTATAAGTCTTTAACTGGTAATTGAATCCACTAATCTCTTGAATATACCATAATTATTAAAACATATTATTCCACTTATGATAACTTATAGGTGGCATCTGTGTAAAGTTAGTAATATAATTTGTTGGAGTATATGTATATCCTTCAACATTTGTAGTTGGATAACCATAAGTTCTTACAGCGTTTCTAAGTGCTTTATTATTACGTAATTTTATAACCCCAGGATTAGGAATATCATATACGCTTTTTAGAATAGATGGTTGTGTAATTTTACCAACAACTGGCTAAGTTGGGACTATTAAACTATTAGCGTCTTTATTATCTTTATTGTAATAATTACGCATATTTTCTCTATCCATATCTATTTTCTGTTGATACAATCCCAACATTCCATTTCCAGTCTTTCTCTTATACTCATTAGCAGCATACTGCTGTATATAATCTAAGAAGTTTCTAAGACCCATCTGCATACCCTATTGTCTTGCAGCATGAGCTTGAGAAGCATATTCTGTATTATACTGATTAGCTTGCTGTCTACGCTGTGCAGTCTGACTACCTAAATTAGCAGCCATCTCAGCCCATCTACTTCTATACTGGTTATTCATCTCCTATGCCTTTTGTATAGTATCAGCTATATTTTGCTGTGTAGCACTACCAGCGGCAACGTTTGCTAAATACTTCTAAGCTCCACTTAAACCTCCAGCTCTATTAATATTGTATCTATTCATGCTGTCTTGATCATAAATCCTTTGTATTGCTCTATAAGGATTCACTCTAAGCTTAGCCATCTCGTTTAATGCTGCTTGTTCGTATGGATTACCAGCATATATATCTGGAGTATTAATAGATTGGTTCTTAGCGTGGAAATACTAACCAATGCTTGATAACATACCAATTCCCATAGGAACTGCATTGCTCATCCAGCTTGCTGGTTCTATATAACCATAGTTCATTGCGTTCTTACCATCTGTAAATCCAGGTAAATTTCCTTTTGTGTACATTTGTTCCTATTGTTGATGTTGCATAGCCTGTTGGTCAGATAAATCTTTTAACTTATCAACTATTGGCTATTTAATTTTATTAACTTGTTCCTACTGAAATTTATCACTATCCTAACCAAGTCTACCTCTTAGCTTGTTTAGCTTATCGTTAGTGCGGTTCTCGTATTTCTTATTTATCTTTTCTAAAGCTAACGTATATGGCATAGATTGATCTTTAAATGTCATACCGTTTCTCCAGTCTATATCCTACCCAAGAACTATTGTATTGTTCTATAGATTAGCAAGATTAGTATCTTTTCCTGGTGTTCCAGTTTTTACAACATGTCCAGTAGTACTATTAACATCATTTATGTTATCTATAATACTTTCACCAGCAGCTACTCTTGCATTAGGATTAGCATCTGTTTTTCCTAAAGATGTTAATACGCTACTGCTTGATATATTTTCAGATCCTTTATATCCAGCATCTTTTCCACGCTTAGCATATAAAACATCATCTTGCGTAGTTCCGTTTTCATTGTAATACTGATTAGCTATATAGTCAGACTGTGCTGCAGATTGATTGTAGCCGTTAATATTTATTCCTTTAATACGAGCTTCTTCAAGACGTCTCTACATCTTTCTCTTTCTATGAGCTCCACCAAATAAACCAGTAATAAAACCTCCTACAGCTCCAATGGCACCACCAACCACAGATCCTATTGGACCAACAACAGATCCTACAGACGCTCCTAAAGAGGCTCCTGTGGTTGTAGCTTTTAATGTAGCAGCTTGACTTTCTTTTCTTACTTCAGTTAACTGTTTATCGTAGTCTACATCATTAACTTTCTAATAACCATAGCCAATACCATTTGAATACGAAGTTCCAGATTCATCTAATATATTACTTGCGCTTTTAACTCCAGCAAATGCATTACCAATACTGCTTCCGAATGCAATTCCAGATGAAAGTATATTACCAGCATTTCCAGCAAGTCTACTACCAAATCCTGGACCTTGGCTAACTGGCATTCTATAATTCTCTAATCCAGTTGGTCTTTGTATGCTTCCAGGAATACCAACTTGGTTTGCTAAATTAGAATTTTGCCAAAATGGAGTATAACTACTTGGTGGTAAAGCCATTCCATTTGTACCAGTAACAAAACCTGGAAGATATTTATATTTTATTCTTTTATTTCTTAACTCCATAATGTTCTAAATTTAGTTGTTATATAATGTAATCGCATATCGTCATATGAAGCTTCACCATTAATTGTACAATATGTTGATTTACCTCTTAGTCTACTTCCGTATAATTGATTTAAGTCATGTGGATCATTCATTCGTGGTATAGCGTATCTATAATCATAATATCTATTTGATATATCTTTATTAGGATTTACATTACCTGTATGACATTCTATACCATCATTTACACTATATGAAGCATAAAACTATTTTGCCATTCCTTCTGTAGCTCCAAATCTAACATTATCAAACACTTTTACAATATTAGGTTCAGAATTAACAACATAAACGAGTTTAAAATCAATATTTTTATTAAACATGGTATGATTGCTACCGCTGAGAGAATTTATATAACCAGTATAACTATTTACAATACCATTAACATCTCTACTTTCAGTCTTATTTGCTATAAATGTATCATACTTACCAATTATACTATCACAGTGTCCATTATAACTATACTTAGATATAAATGCTTGTTGTAATTCATTAAATACAAATACACCATCTTTTGATGTAAAGTACACTTCGTTATATCTTGGATCGGTTAATACTTTATATCTACTAATCTAATACTTACCATCAGTTCTATATTCTTTAGATACTACTGTATTTATATTTTTAGTAATTGATATTTGTTTATAATCACCACCTCCATTATACTGGCAGAATACAGTATTAAAAGCATCTATCCAATAAAGTGACTATGTTGTAATAGCGTATGCAAACACATTATCTTCAAGGCCAGATGTTGTAGATACATAATCATATCTACTTAATAATCCACCAGATCCTAATAATATCTCATGGTTGTTATTGTCTGATACTGCAGTTCTTTCATTAACAGAAAACGCTCCAAATGACTTTTCTTGCCAGAACATAAGATTGTTTTTAAATCTCTTTAGTCCTGTTATCTTGCCATAATTTGGATCAACGTCTATATAGTTTGCAGCTTTAAAGTTCTACCAAGAATCTTCTAATTCTCCATTCTCTTTCTTTTCAGAATATCTACATCTATATGGATAAGACTACTTATCTTTTATATCATATGATATAGTAGAGTATTTCTAACCTATCGTTTTAGTCAAACTGTAAGCTGTATTATATAAGTATTGCGGAGTATCTTGTTTGAACACACCATCTACGTTAGCTGGTTCTTCTTGTATCCATGAAACAAGCGTATTATTAGTATTTCTACTAAACTTATAACCATGATCAATATACATGTTAATAGAACTTTCTACTGGAATTGCATACTAAACATTCATAGTAGTTAATAAACCAATAGCTCTATTTGATACTTTGTGAGCAGAAGTGTATTCAAATGGACCAATGTAAGTATCGCCGTCAAATACTTCTATAGTATTTTCTAAATTATTATTAAACTCCTTTATATCAGAATAGCTATAATATTTACTATTATCTTTAGCTACTTTTGTATATCCTCCATACGGAGTACAACTTCTTGTAATATTACATAAAAATGTTCCAAATGAACTTGCATTCATATAAGTACCAGTTGTTGGATTGCCATCAGATCCTTTATATGTATAACTATGTGTTAATTTAGCTATAAGATCTTTACCAGCTTGAGTAGTTGAATCTATATTATAAATATTAGTTGTTTCTTCTGTGACAAATTCAAGATGTGCAGGCCTTTCAGACATGGTTAAAAATTTATCAGCTCCAATAGTTTCAGATAATAGTTTATTATTATTATCTAATTCTTTTTTCAGCTTACCATCTATAGTAAATAATAAAGATGTTCCACCAAGTGCATACATTGCCATATCAACTAAATGTACATCGTTTTTTCTTATACTCTTTGGCTATTCGTTATACTATCCCCAGCATACAACATTACAGAAGCCATGCTCTCCAACAATATTAAGTTTATCTGAAAATTTCTATTCCGTTTTATCGTTTTTAACTTCAAACAAATCATTCCATTTGATAGATTCTGAAATCTACTTACTGTTTATTCCGTATTGATTTTTAACATCATGTTTAACAATATTATATCCAATAAGTTTATTATCCTGTGACTTATGATATGTATTATATGGTTCTGATGAATCACAATCGTTAACAAGAATACTATTAGACTAACAATATAGTTTGAAATATTGATACTTTATTCTCTACGCCTATTCTATGTTGTTTCTGAATGTCCTAAATTCAAATACATTACTTGCTGGCATTGTTACTTTACATACATAATCTCTAATTAAAAGATCATGAATAATATTAAGAGTTGTATCAGATACTCCATATATATTATTTATCTAATCATACTAAAATAAGTTATTATATAAGAATATGTTTTTATAATAAGGATTGTTAATGTCAAATTCTAAAGTACTGTATTTTTTAAATGGCTATAAACTTAAACTACCAATATTGTCTCCTTTTGTGCATATAAAATCCGTTGTATTAAAAGATTCTGATTTTAAATTAGAATTACTTAGCTAAGTTGATAATCCAGCAACATTAATATTCTATTCAACAATTTTATGATTTGAGTTTAATGAAAATAGATATTTTAACATATCTAATTTAATATTGCTTTTATCAACAAAATCAATAATAGATTTATTGGTGTAAGAAAATTCTGGAGATATAAACTAAAATAGATTCTAATTTGAAAAATTGTTGACTCTATAATTAATATCTACAGGAAGATAATTAGAATATCTGTTATATGGTGGGTCTATATTTAATCTATTTGTTGTTAAAAATCCACTTGGTGTATAATACTGGTCTTTTTGTACAGTATCATCCATGAATCTTTTGATTACAGGTCTGGATAAAACTCCCTAAGATATAATTCTAATATCATTAGAACCTCTATTACATCTAACTATTTCATAAGAATATATATCTTCATTATGTATATCATGTAGTTTAAACTCTACGCCTATTGGCATTACAGATAATTCTTTTTCTTCAATGCCATTCATAAATGTCTAAAACCCAGTTATATGTAAATCTGGAACAGTTATGTCTGCTATCCATTTTACTGGACTTGAAACACCTTTTTTATCTGTAAATATAATTCCATACCTATAAGTTTCTCCTCTTCTTAGAGATAAGAACTCACTTGCTATTTTTGGGTTTTGATAAGTGTCATTTTTTATATCTGGATTTCTAAACTTATTCTAAGTAGTTCTTACTAATACACCGTCTTTTCTTATATAGTATTTATACCCATCATGAGATTGATTGTCGCTTTTATTACCAAACTATATAGCTGGATTAGCAGAACCATATTTATTATATAATAATGATGAATAATCAGCTGGTAATATTGTTGTTATAAATCTCCAATCTATATTTTTACCAGATCCTCCGTAAAACTAATCTCCATTATCGTTTGGAAGCGTATATAAATACTAAGGTATTTTACTATCGTAATCTATTCCGTTTCCATTCTATGTATAAGGATTCCAACAGTCTTTTTCTTTAGTAAGATTATCAAATATTTCCCAGTTATTATTTTTTATCTAATCTTTATCATACTTATCCTATGTTTTATAATCATCATTTACATTTATGAACTATACTTTCCCGTCCTGGTTTGCAGATATGGAAACTGTGTTAATATCATCAAAATGCCTACTTGTATCTTTATATTCTTTTATCTAAGCTGCAAATAAATAATCATCTTTAGACTCTAAAACTCTTGGGATCATATACAATCCAAACTTAGAGTTAAAATCATTTATAGATATTTTACTTATTGAGTCATTAGAAGAATCTAAATAGTAAAAATACTTTTTCTCATCACCCTCTGTAATACTTTTGAAATTTCCATCAAATATTAAATCTACATCTGGTGTTTCTGAGTTCTATTGGTAATGAACTCTATATATTTTGATTAAGTCGTAATTAGAATCATTTGGGATCTATATTTTCAACTTAATACCCATATTGGTATAATTACCTTCTTTAGCACCACTAAATTCATAAAAGTCATCTACAATATTAACAACATTGATTAATCTTGATAATGGAGACATTGATGTCTATTGCTTGTATTTAGAATAAAACTGGAATGCATATTGATTTTTACCAGCCTTAAGTGATCCATATGTAAGTTCTAATATTTTTGGAGGTAATAAAGATTCATATGAATTAGTAGATATGTCATTAATAGAAGTAGGAACTGTGTCGCTTAACACATCCATTATTAATATCTAATGAATTCCATCAGCTATATATAGTTTAATATTATCAGAACCTTCTTGTCTACCTACTATACTTAATCTATTTCTGGTTTTCTTTACTGTATTTGTATCTTCGTATATATTCCAATCACTACATGGACCAAATATCATTTTTACATCTTCACCATCAACATCTTTCTTCTCTAATGGAAATCTATATACGCGTATTTTACTTTCTTTATCTTCTGTAAAGAAAATGCCATACTATCCAACTTGGGTAGTTTCTATAACCTCTTCTTCTATTTTAAAAAATATATTTTTAAAGCCATCTATAACCTTAAGAGAACCTGTAGCACTTTCTTTATTGTTTACATATCTAAGATTAAGAGCATCTCTATACTGATCATTACCTAATACATGATCGGCAGCATCAGTGTTCATTCCCCCAGAAAATGTATTTGTCTATTCGTTTTGTATTTTATTAGAATCCATTGTAATAATCATTATATGTTAACTATTCTTTACCAGTATATTTAAAGAACGTATCATCACCATCCCAATCAGGTATTAGTTTATTCCAATCGTTCTTTATATTCTACATATCATCAGCGGTTGGCATCATAGCTTCAGCGTAAGCTTGGTTTCTATAGAAATTCCATTGCTGTTGTATATAGTTGTATATAGTTATATTAGCACTCTTTAATTTACCACCAAGTTGTCCTTTTAGAAACTTTGGAAAACTAAGTTTCATATTTACATACCAATAAATAGCTTCTTGATAAGAAGTTAAATCTGGTATAAGTGGGTAGCCTCTTTCATCTGTAGCTATTGCTTTATAAGATAGCTTAACAAACCCATCTTTTCTATTAAATACTATCCAACCTGGCTTTATAAAGTATTCTGGTTTATCTTGATAATCATGTGTATAAAGTAAATCAGAAAAACCATTAGTATGAGGTCTATTTATCTAAGCCTATACAGTTGGATACTTATTCTACATCTATGGTAGTTGATTCTATTGCTATTCTTCTATAGTCATATTAGACTAACTATCATCCAAGACTACAACTTTATGCTAATTGTTATGTACGCTTGGAGATTTAAATATAGATGTTTGTGTACTACATGGTACATATACTCCATCTTTTGAGTTAGAATAAGCTACACCATCTAAATGCACTAAGTCTGAAGGTAACGGTATCTAACAATCCTGTATCTTAAACACAGGAACTCCGTCAACTCCAGACTGTCTGCTGATATACTGCATAGGTGCACCAATCTTATCTATGGCTTCAAAGATCCATTCTCTAATATCGCTTGTCCTCTATCTTGTTTCAGAAGAATCTAAATCAGCCATTATCTTAGCTATGACTGATTCACATTTTGTATACTTGTATATCATTTATATTTATATAATCTGTTTTATTGAAAATAAGCTTAGCCAGTCTCCTTTTGTTAGCCCTAACTAAGCTTAATTGGTATTTGTATCTATCTGGAAACGTCTGAGGTATTTTAGACCAGTGTAGTCTAAACTTATACCCGTCAGAATGTTCATTTAAATGGTATATACGTTTACCTAATTCTTTACTAAATTTATAATCTACAGATAATGATTTATCTGTGTAAGACTTAGGTTTATATTTACCAACTTGTATATAACCTAACCCAAAAGGCATTTTAAAGCCGTCTGAGCCGTCTAATACATGTTTTAGTATAATATTACACATAGAGTCTAATATGCGCTTATACGCGACGTATGATAGCTCTATGGGCAAATCTTTATACATGTCTACGAATGTTATAGATTTCTTATTCTTCATCATCCTGTGGACCATGTGGTTTAACGCTGGCCAATGTAGAGTTATTACTATCATCGCTAGGTCTGCCTAACATAAATGGAAGCTCCTTAGTCATTATCATTTCCTTGATAGGAGGCAACATCCATGCTGGTAGTTTAATATCATCTTCGCTTGGAGTATTCCAATCATCATCATTCTCATCTTCATAAATAGCTAAGACCCAAATATTCCTAAGTTTATTTAAATCTTGATCACCTTGCACGAATATAAACCCATCTTTATAATAGGCTGTAAGTTCATGTCCAGTGTATTTACGGAAATAGTTATAATGTCTACGAATATGATTCATATATTGTATATTCTCACCCATCTAATCATGGACTGCTAATATACTATCTTCATCATTGTTGTATATACCTTCCAGTTTAGCTTTTGTCTTCTTAGTAAATATAGGATACTTATCTAAAGACTTAACATCCTCTAACTCAAGAGGACCAGTTTCTTTCTTATAAATATCATCTGAAGCCCATATAAGATCATCTATAGTTTCTGACTAAGCTTTGATCTTGTCTAATCTCTGCTTTGTAAAGAACTTCTTATACTCTTTTACCCAGTTTCTTATTTGTTCTCTTGATAGATCTTCACTTTCACTTATATTGTTATTACGAACCAGAAGTAATATATCATCTACAAACTATCTTAATGTTATATATGTCATATCACTTATCTATTGCTTCTATTACTCTAACATCTGAAGTCTTTATAATATCATTAGTATTTACTATCTAATACTTATACATATCAACTTTCTTGAAGTCTAAAGTAAATAGACGTTTAATAAAGCTTTTCTTATTCTTATACTATCTATGTTTGTAAACATACAGGAACTATTGATTCTTAACATCTAAGTTAACACTTACTGTATCTTTACCTATAGTATAGTTTACTTTTGTTAGAGGATTTATTTGTATAGTATCTTTATATACTGTATCTCTTTGGATAGTTTTAATTATATCCTACCCCCTTACCCCCTTACTTGCTGTAACGTATATAGTCTACGTTTGAGTTGCGGTTGTTCTTATAACCTTTGGTTTAAGCTTTAACTACTCTCTTACACTATCTATCTTTTGTATAAGACTATCATTAATATTTCGCAGCTAAGACATGTCTAGCTTTAAAACATTATTAGCCTACTAGGAACCGTTTAAGATACCCTAATAGGCTTCAATGTTATTCTGAGCCATTTCTAAGCTCTTAGAGAGCCTTTTGTTCTGTTTGTATATATTTATACTAAACATAACTAAAAGGCCCACCAAGAGGCTTAAAAGTGCCTTAAACGCGATCTTTTTGTGGCTTATTAGCCAACTTAATATCATCGCACTATTCATCTGTTGCCAAATTATTATTTGTTAATATTGAGCGTATTTCGCCGAACTTTGAGTTCATGTATGCAGACACACCGAATATACTTCCAGCATAAACGAATGTTTGCGCAATATACCATAAGATACTATCCTCAATATTGTGCTTATTGAGGAAGAACGATAAAAACGCCAGGCTTATACCACTTAAAATTGATAAACTTGCTGACGTATACTGTACTATATCTTTATTATGTCTTGTCATTTTATTTCAATCTCCACTTTTCCTTTTTGACAAGCATTTTTTATAATCGGGTATAACTTATTAACGAACTCTTTTGAGTTTATAACTTTTCCTGTAACCTTATTCTACCCTAAGAGAATACACCCATCAGTATCTTCATGTGAGTTACCAGCGTGAATCAATACTCCAGCAAATGATTTAATATTTAATAACCTTGGAGTGTATCTTTTGAATCTTGGGGAATAAGCCCACACAACCTCATATTTACCATATGGGATTGCGGTTCTTCCATGCACCTTAGTTTCTCCGTTATCAAAAATACCGTTTTTGTTAATATCTCTTACCTTATCTTCTAATGTATCACAAAAGTATACACCATCTACATATAGTTTACCTATAGTGTATGTATCACGTAAAGCAATACGAGTTAATTCAAGTTTCATAGTTTATAAATTAACTATAATATATATTATTTTAATCAAAAATCACCAAAATAATCAGTTTTGTGATTAATGCTCATTGTTATAATTTTATATCCATCACCAGTGACGGTAAAAGAACAGATTCCATCTCTATTAGTATATTTCTCTGTAACATTTTCCCCATTTAACCATACAGTTACATCTGTATTTGTATCTGGGTGTGTTACAAAACTATAAATATTACCAAACTAAAAAAGTTTAACTTCTTTCACCGTCTATTCATAACGCTAATCATCTATTTTTGATTTGTAGATTTCTACCACTTTATGATAATCATTTGGTGCTTCACGTTTATACTTAGCTAAAACTTTTTTACTTTCAAATTTATATCCATCGTATTCTACAGTTTCTCCAAGCTGAAGATCTTCTTCTTCTTTGTTTTTATATTCATCAACAATCTCAAACTGAACACCTTTGTTAATTGTGAATGTTCTAAGATTATTAGAGCCCCATCCTGGTTTGTATACTGTAATAACAATTAATACAATATACTCACCAAAACTTCTTTGATCTGCAGCTGGAAAGTACATCTCAATCTACTTAGATCCACTTATAACTCTTGATGGTGCAAGATATTTATCTGGAACAATCTTAAACTATTTTGACCTTACACCAAAACCATTGTATGCTGGAAAATATCTGTAATCATCAATTGGTCCAAACATACCTGATGTATACACCTCTTGATTATATGGAAGCCAATTATACATATGACATCTTGTATATACTAAATCATAATCAGTTGGACTATAATACTAAGGATAACCATAATTATCTAAGTCTATATACTGGATGTCTTCTTTTCTAATAACATAACATCTAAGCTACTTAATAGATGTAGCATCATAATCAGATAACTCATCTAATGTAAACTATAGACGTATGTCAGTTCCCATTATTACTTGTTTCATATTTATATAAAATAAAAAAGCTGAGATCGGGCTGTATGCCCAACCCCAGCTTAGTTGTTTTTAATATTAATTATTATGCCAAGAATGGAGTAAGAGCTGTCTTAAGAGCTGCGCCCTGACCCTTCTTAGGATAAATCTCAATTGACTGCTTTGTAAGTCTATGGAGATCATCAGCTGTACGATACATGTTCTCGAACAAGATTGTAATTGCATCATACTTACCATTGAGTTTAGTATCCATCTTAGGAAGATCGAACTGACGATAATCCTCGAAACCACGGTTGATGATACCATTGTAACCCATAGCTGACTCTTCACGATCACGTACATACTTAGGAGAAGCTGTATAGATCTTACCAGGAGTCTTATTAACAACAATACCTGGCAATGGGAACTTATGGCTATAACCAATACCCACGATGCCAGCTTCGTCGTTAAATGAAATCCATGTAGAAACTGCAAAACGTACAGTAGCTGCAGGACTTAATGCTGGAACTGAATCGTCATCATCATAAGGAAGAGCTTCAAGAGTAATCTTGCCAGCAGCAACTGCTACGCTAACTCTTGCTCTTTTGTAATCCTTCTTGATAAGAGCTGCAATACCTTCAGCTACCTTCTCAGGAGTATCATCTACCTTAGTTACATATTCATAAGACTCAGTCCACTTACGGAAACGTGTATTCATATCCTTGTAGATAATACGGAATACAACGCTGTGGCCACCAGCTGCAATCTTAGTCTTAACTGGATCCTGAATTTTTGCAAAGTTAACCTCAATCTTTTCCTGAGTATCATCTGCATGATCTGTAAACTCAGCACTCTTAACAGCGCTCTTCTGAATTGGGTTAGACCAGTCGATTACTGGAGTGTACTTAACACTACCATCACGACCAATGATTGTAGACACAGCGCTTGTGATCTTACCAATCTTGATAGCTGTAGCTGTTGCTAGACCAGTTGCTACTGCTGTAGCAGGCTTTGCCATGTCAACAATTACAATCTTACCAACATTCTCAATTTCTGACTTCTTATCTTTTGCGAGATCGCTGATCTCACCAGTGTACAATACTGCGTCTTCGTTACTTACAAAAACGTCATTTACAAATGTAATCATATCTTTATATTTTATTAATTTTTTCTACTCACCTCACACGCTAATTTAATAGCAAAGGCTTTCCACGTTAAAATTATTCTTGTGTCATAACCTCCTGAGTTATACTCTTATAGCGAGGATTACCAGTATTCTCAAGGTACATCTATGCAGCTATTTTAATAATCTCTGGAATTGTTATGTTATCAAAATCCGTATATTCTTCAAACGGATTTGATAATGTTATTTTGTTAGGAGTACGTAAATAACCTAATACATACTCTTTTATCTTGTAGTTCTTATCTGTAAGTAGATAACAACCTTTATCTGTGCAGACTCTTAAAGGTCTTGCTTCACCATACTTATAATGAAAATCTGTAAGGCTATTTGTAACCCTATACATAAAACTGTCAGATGTACATTCAAAGATACTCGTACTATAAGGATTACCTCCTTTATTATTAGTTATAATAGCATCTTCATTTAATGCAAATAGAAAATCATCTGGGTAGTTCTCTACAGTATATTTATCATACTTTGGGTTATTATCATCTATAACGAACTATGTGTATTTTGTAGTTTTATATAGATTGATCAAATCATTCCTACGCTTCTCATTTTGTTCATATGATGTTCTATGAACTTGATCTGTGTTAAATCTTAATTTAACAAATTTATCTACAGCCTAATTTAGCCAAAACAAAGAATCAGATGTAAGAGGTTTCTCAACTTGATTAATAACACCTATCTCTGTTTCAAAAGCTTCAAGTATATCTATATATTTCATTGATCATCCTCCTACTATTGTTGTCTTGCATTATTCTACTGATCCTATAGCTAAGACTTAGCCTTTCTCTTTAAACTTTCTAATGTTGCGCCAAACTTATATCTATAAATATATAAATCAACAGCACCTTTTACTATATCCCAAAAGCAAGATGACGATAGTTCACAATTATTTCCGTATTGTAGTATAGAGAAATCATCTAACTTTTTATAATAAATAACAGTTACATCTTTTATAACAGTATATTTATCTTTTATTATAGTAAGAAAGTCTCCACCTGTGTGTTTTTTATTTTCAAAAAGAACTAATGGATTCCTTAAAATAAAACCATCATTGAAATCATTGTTAATCTTCTCAGAATCCTTATACTCAGAAAACACATTATTCTCAATAGTTACTGTCTTTAAATTCTATTCATCTCCAGTAAGATTCTAACCATTTTCTCTAAATTTATATGTAGAAAGACAATTAGAATAACTTCTTATATACATATAATAATCTTCTGGAAATTCAAATGTAACAGAGTTTGATTGTTTTGATATATAACTACCATGTTCTCTATGAGCTACTCCTTCTCTTATAAGGTCTTTTATTTTATCCTATAGCAATGCAGCAACATCTCTATCTTTAGTAATTATTAATTGCTTTATAATATCATCGAAATACTATTTTGCATACTCACTAAGAAATGCATAAATAGTTTTTGTATCTGGCTTATTCTCAACCTCAAATGAAGGATCTATTTCAATAAGCCTACGCTCAAATTCAATTCCGAGCATAACTGTTTCATAACGCTTCATGATTCTAATCCTCTTAATTGTGCTTTAGTTTGCATTCTTGGAGATTCAACAATCTCTGTACTCATAACTAAAGCAAGGTTAATCAATTCTTCAGCCATACTATCTGATAATTCAAACTCTATATTTATCTATTGTGACAACTTGTTTATCTTATCTGTAAACTTCTATGGGTATCTTATATAGGTATATATAAAGCTCAAATCTAAATCTCTATCATTGGCTTCTTTAATAAGTTCGCCTAATACTAATACTATTTTATTATCCTATACACAGTACATTGCACTTCTTGACCATGGATCATTATATATATTCTATGTAAATTTATATATATATTTGGACTATATTTGTTTTGCAGGTTCAAATCTATCATCTAAACGAATCATAGCATGTATTATATACATCACTTCGTTTTTATCAAATTCATGAGTCATTAAATCAAGGTTAGTATTATTACGTTTATCAATAGTTATAACACCTTCCTATACCAAAGGCTGTAAATCCTCAACTGCTTTTTCATCACCCTCAAACGGCACTCTCCTCATATTGTTTCCTGTAAATTTTTGAGCTATTAAAGCTAAGTAGGCTTTGTCGAGCAATGTAGCAATCTCGTATTCAGTTAACGACGGATATGACGTGGTGACATTCTCCTTGTCATATTCGATCATAAACTTTTCGTATATATCTGCGTGCGTCATACGTCGTTTAATTTTAATTACTTATTATTTGTTTCGTTTATAATAACAAGCTTCAAGTCTTGATTTTTCTTATTATCTAAGTATGCTATAGCTTCTTGTAAAGAAGTAGCAATCAAATCAGTTCCATAATAATAATTTGTCTTATCCTTACGAATAACACCTTTAGCAACTGCTTCTTCAATAATAAACTCAGTATCCTTTGATTTATTGTCAACCCACTTGTCAAAGAACTTCTTAGGATTCTTATCAACCATTGTAAACAATGTAGATTCTACAAGTTCGTTAGAAAGATCATCTGACTTAACACCAAACAATCTAAGACACTTACGCATGTTATCAAGTGATAACTTATCAAACTCACGAATAGCATCTCTACGTAACTTATTAAGCTTATTCTGCTCAACAGCCTCAGCCTAACGGTTAATCAAGATATAATCTTTACCAGCATCAAGCTTATCAAGTGATGTAGCAACCCTCTTATGACCCTCAAGGAACTTAATAATCATAGCCTAACGAGGAATAGAGTTATCTAACAATAATGGCTTAGCGCCAATCTTTACACAGAATGTAGTCCAGAAATCACTTGTTCGTGATAAATGGCCTTCATCGTAACCTAAAGCTTTTTCAAAATATTTTTCATCTTCTGGAGTAAGTCCAGTGTATATCGAGCCAGACCTTGTAAAATAAGGGGCGATATAGTCAAAACATCTGCTGTACTTCAACAAGCCAGCCCATGGATTCTTTTTCTTAATTCTTAATTCAACTACCATAATATATTTAATTAGTTCTCCATATATGATATATGTTAAGGCATAACTCAATTAAGCGATATACCCTAATATATATTATATAGATTCATTTATTTTAATTACGCCTGCTTGTACTCTGAATCGTCAGCATCGCAGTAAAGTACACCACATGCAAGTGGGTTACGTACCATAATACCCTCTTCACCGAGGAAGTGTACCTGATAACCATCGCGGCTATTAGAACGAAGTGTGTTAATTGAGTTACCGTAACCAGATGGAAGTACAGAACCACCAGTACACCACTGTACGAACTCACGACCCTTACGACAAACCTTAACGATGTTTGCCTGGCCATCACGCATACCAAGATCGAGGAACAAGAATGTGTAAGACATCAATGGCTTACCTGACAATGGATGTAACTGACGGAACATTTCCATATTATCAAAGAGAGCACACTTCTTAAGAGTAAGCTCAATACCATTAGTCATCTTGTAAGTTGTGAACTGACCACCAAGAGTCAACTCCTGACCATTACCAGTGATGAACTTAGTGTCGATCAACT
>ERZ772932.24-NODE-24-length-99335-cov-4.396867_pt1 | contig 99335 bp, 115 predicted proteins | sample MGYA00511684_ERZ772932 | MGnify/ENA primary metagenome ERZ772932 (study PRJEB29015, sample SAMEA2738078) | human oral metagenome | biome: human oral; feature: human-associated habitat; material: saliva | place: China | collected 2210 ...
TCGCTCTTGTACTGTTCCAGTTCCCGCTGGGTCTTCTGCACGCTGTTTACGAAGTCCTGAATATGGGTGATGCTGTCGCTTAGGATGTAGGTGTGGGGCGGGCGGCGGCGGGCGATGGTTGCGAAGTCGGTTACGCGGGAGCAATCGGCTTCTTCAATCATGCTCTGCACCTTCTTGTAGTGCTCTGCCATGATTTCCTCTACCTCAATGGTGAGGTTGTCAAGCTTGACCATTTCAGCGGGGGTGGAAGCAGGGTAGGTTGCGTACTCCCACTTGTTGCGGTGGTGCTTATCTTCGATGGGAGCGTTCTTGATGGTGAACTTCAAGCCGTCAGCCTTGCTGGAGCTGATGTACCCTACTTCTTCGCCGTTAATGTCGGTGATGTATGCGCGGGTGGCAGATACGCGGGTGATGGTGTACGGCTCATCTTCGCGCATGATGGAGGTTCCGACACGGAAGGTGCGGGGGTTACAGTAGGGTGCCTGAGTGGTGAGGGTCACCACTTCGGGGCTGTACACATACTTGATGTCAGCTTCCTTGACGAGTGCCATAATCTGAGTGTAGACCTTACTGGACTCTTCGCGGATAGCTTCAAGGAGAGCGACTTCCTTAGCTGATTCCTTGTCATACATGTCGCGTACACCTTCCAGTAGGTCGCGCATCAGGCGGTAACCTGCGGTGATGTCAGACACGTAGCTATTGGTGCCCTGGTCGGTAGAGTGAGCCTTTGCGTAGAACTCTTCGATGAACTGGTCTACGGGGCGGGGAGTAATAGTGTCGAGACGGGACTCTAGGTGATGTCCCAACAGTCGCTCAGCCTGGATTCGCTCACCCATGCGCGTCTCGATAGCTTCCTCGTGCGACATCTGGAATGCCTCGCAGGTGGTTGCAGTGGCATTGCCAGATATGGGGGCGATGGTGGTCTGACCGTCTGCGGAAGTGGTGAGTAGGTTTGCTGTGCCGTTACTAGTGTCAGCAAGTACAGCGGTCAGGTTCTCAGTATCTACAGACTGAACAACATAGAGGCAGGTAGACATACCCAGGTCACCAATATTGCGCCACTTTGTCTTAGGTACGGTCAGTACAATGTCGCCAATGTTCAGGGTTTCAAAGTTGAGGGACTGCATGGGGTAAGTTCCTTTCAGGAGATGATTTGATGGTGTTTGCGGGGTCTTACCCGCCTATAAGATAAGTGTACCACAGATTCTATGAGTAGTGCAACCGCCTGTTTTAAAGGGTGGCAATATGGGCACCTTATTGTACTTCCTGGCAAATATGTGATACAGTGGATATGCAAGCGGTCGGGTAGATACCCAACCTTATAAAAATAACAAACACTCAACCTTTGAAAGGCAATCATTATGTCACGCACTATTACTACTGAAAACCGCGTATTTACCGCTGGGGATGCAGAGCGATTTAAAGCTCAGCGTCGCGCAAAAGACACTCGCCCCAATGAAGGCGACATCTCCTCCGTTGAGTTTTTCTGCGACGAGATGGACGCTTTGGCGGAAGCAGGCGTAGAACTTTTCTTCATTACCCGCCCCGGTAGCAATAACCCCATCATTGTCACTGATTCCCTCGCCATTATCCCCGGCATCAACGCGGATAATCCTGATAAGACCCGCCTCCCTGTCGGTTCAGGTGAGATTTTCACTGATGGTTCCACTACCTTCATTATGGGTAACGCTGTGCTGGATATGCGACCTTTCCGCCCTCGCAAGGGTGCGGGTACCCGCCTGAGTAACCTCAACTTCTTCAAGGGTACCGGCGATACCTCTGTGGTCTTCTCTGGTTCGTTTGATAGCACCGTCATTAAGACGGACAGCCCTCTCAATAACGGCATCTTTGACGATGTTATTATTGACGTTACTGCATCAAGCTTTGATGGTGTAACCGCAATGTTTACCACCCTAATTAGCGGTACCTTTAAGAGTGCTGGTAAGTTCGCCCTTGCGCGTATCGGTCTGGTTGGCGACATCACTATGGATGTGGATGAAGAGATGGGCGGCGCCCCCTTTATTGAGAACCGTGGCGGCTTCATCACCTCTGCCGGGGTAGACTGGCTGAGTATTGCAGAAAAGGCAACTGGTGAGGGTGACATGGCGGGCTGGTCGCTAGATATGCAGGAGATTATGCGTGCAAACGTCGAAGCTGGTGACCTGCCGCGTTTCAATAATTTCTGTGTCAATCCTGCCGCCGACGTTATTGACTGCGACTGTGCAACCTGGCTGTTCTTCCGCGATACCGATAAGAAAAAGAAGTGCCGAGTGTGGGTTTGGCGCAACTCTGAGCTAGGCAACCCGGTAGACCCGGACGAACTGCGAGGTATTAACGTTGGTGCTGTAAAGCGTGCCTGGCAGAAAAACGTAGCAAAGACCTGCGTTGAGTAGCAGGTAGGAAGCTGGGCATCCCTCTCATGGGGTGCCCAGCTTCCTGTATTTAAGGCACAAATGAATATTGAGACTTCCATTCACATAGAATATGTGGTACACTATTATCAGCAGTTAAAACCCAATCCTGAAAGGATACTTAACACATGTATGTGCGCAAGTATTATACCCCCGGTAGCTACGAGTGGATGCCCCACGATGACGAAGACGAAATCTGGGAACTTTCCCGACTCATGCACCTAGAGTACTGGCATGTTTGCAACATGTTAGGTGAACTGGAAGCTGGGCTAATTGAACGTATGCAGGACGTTCGCTACCATATTCAGCGTAAGGGCTGGGACACCAAGGCAAGCCGTGAATACCTGGAAACCATCGAAGCCGCCATTGGCAAGCTCTCCAAGGGTACACTAAACCTGTTTTTCATGGACGGCGCATACTACGGAACCGAACTTTATGGTGGTCGCGCATGGGTCGTACCTAGTGAGAAGGTTCAAGCCACTAAACGCGCATTGGAAGAGGTAGATACGTATATCGTAGATGCTATTGATGCGTACAATGAAAACTGTGCGGAAGTGGAGGAACTTCTTGCACGGGAAAAGGCTCCTCGCCGCCGCACTTGGGTTAAGCCCTAGCTAGTGCGCTAGGAGTGGCATGTATGTTCAAAGCAAGCCGTGCTAGAATAATACATACAACCAGAAAGATGCCTTCACATAAAGGTATGTAACGAGCACCTCGCCCGTGAGAGACAGGAGAGGTGCCTAAAATAAACGGACATTAGCGTGTCAAGACCAGGACAGTTAGGTAACTAGCTTGAGGGTCACCGTCAGAGACAATCTCTGCCCCGTCTAGTTGGCACATGTTGTGTTTCACTAGATGGCTCTAGGCACACATATAGAGTTATTTTTAGATACAGAAGATAGACCAGATGAGCGTAGATATTCGCGTAAGGCGTTTCGCGCAGAGCGACGCAGAACGCACCCTAATGCACACTACTGACGAACGAAACCGCGCGCCACTCATGGATGCTCTAAATAGATACTATAAGAAGCTCAAAGCTGACGAAAAGAGTGTCACTAAGGAAGACCTGGAAGACCTGCTCCGCGTCGCCTTCTATGTGAGCACGCGACAGTCCAATCGCAACCTAGACATTATCGACCAGTATAATGCGTTCAAAGGAAAGCACCTCTACAACATGCGTGAAACCCACCCCAATACCGCAACCCTCAAGCATCTACATGCCCAAGCACGCCAGGAACTAGGTGAAGTCGCAGAACCTCACGGTAACCTCCAGAACCTACTGGCAAGCTACCAGAGTGAGTATGACACGCTAACCCGCCAAATTGACGACTATAGCGGCGAACTGGATGACCCGGAAGTCATCGAAAAGGCGGCGCGTCATACTTTCCTCGAAGGCTCCATTGAGCACATTAAGAAGAGCCTCAGTGACATCAAGGGGCACATGCAGACTCTTGATGCGAACATTACCACCTTGGAGATTAATATTAACCAGCTGGAAGCTCTGGGTAGAATCGCTAACAGTGCCTCTACCGCATCAAGTATCTCTGACAGCCTTGGTGGTGAAGACGCAAGCCGGAGCATTAAGAAACTGGAGTCTCAGCTGGAAGCCGCCGCAGAAATTGCGAGCGAATCCCCCGAGGAGAAGGAACTGAACAACCTAGCCCTTGTGGAAAAGGTGAAGCAGATTAAGGGAGCACACAATGCGTAGGAGCACTCTTAGCGACGCAACCATTGAGGATTGCGCACATTACACTCAAGCTATTATGCTGATGGTTGGTATCGCTAGGCAGGTGCCCGAGTTTAGGCGTACTTTTAAGGACATCTATCCTCGATTTGTAGATGAGGGCGGCGGAGCGATACATGTTTACCTTGGAGAATACGGGCTTTCCCTTAACTTGAAATCGCGAGAGAATGGCATCCCCAAGGAGATTCAACTGCCCCTCAAAACGACTGAACCTACGGATTATTTGCGGCATCTGTGGGCATATAATACACGCCAGTTGCCGTACACTCCGCTACCCGACACTATCAGTAGAGCTCTTAGTGAGTTTCAGAGTATGCCGAGTTCAGAACGCCCTAAGTACTTCTCGATAAAGAATGACAGGGACAAGGCGCTAAAGTGGATTACTGAGTATGTTGAAACTACCCAGGGAGGCGCTATCTCCCTTAAAGAAGCCCGCGAAATTGTACTAAAGGCAATGGTTAAGGTAGGCATACTCCCCGAAAACGCGAGGGAAGAAGAACTTATCTACCACCTAGACTTTAGCGATTACAGTCAGGAAGTTGCGACTCTCAAGCCACCCAAGAAGTCAAAGGTTAAGGCGAAGGCAAAGAAGGATTATGGGAACCGGAAGCCGCTAAGTAGCACCACGAGATTTGAATCGGCAATTGCTACTGCTGAGGTAACGGGGAAAGCAAACAGCCATCACCCTGCCATTGTGATGCTCCTGCCAGTTCTTCTATTCTTACTAGGTCTTCTTTTGGGATACTTCATTTTCTAGTAGTTGAGCAACAACCGCATCATCCAGAAAGCCCGCCGGAATACTTAACAACTTCCGGCGGGCTTTCTAAAAACTCACATAGAAAATATATTCACGCGGCTAACCTTTAAACCTTTAGGTGCTTCTAATGAATGATACAATGTTGCTTATCATTAAGCGTTAAAAATGATACCAACGCGAGAAACCAACAAGCTAAACACATGTGAGGAAGCTATGTCTAGACCAACTTTAGACGAGAATACGATTCAAACCTACGCGCAGTACACGCAAGCACTCATGCTCCTAGTTGGAGCATTTAGAGGACTTCCAGATTTACAAGGCACTTTTAACACAATCTACCCCCGGTTCACAGAAGACGGTGGCGAGAAAATGCGTATCAATCATGGCGAAATGCGTGCTTATCGCGGGGAACCTGAACCTTTTATCGCCTTAAAGACGAAAGATGATGGCGGTGAAAAGTACCTCAACCTACCACTAAGCAATCTTTCGTCCCCTGTCGCTTACGCGAGAAAGCTTTGCGCATATAACACACGGCTAGGAATGTACCGCCCCGCCCCCGAAACCATTAGAGAGTGCATCAATACATTCTACGAAAAGCCACAGGCGGAGCGCCCTAAATACTTCTCAGTAGAAGATGCAGGCGATAAGGTTCTCAAGCGGGTTGCTGAGTACGTGAAAACCACTCAGGGCGGGTACATTAACCTTGAGCAGGCACGGGAAATTGTTATTCAGTCCATGTTTGAAGTTGGCGTACTTTCAGAGAGTGAAGAAGGCATCATAGAGTCCCTGCGTTTTACCGACTATAAGGAAGATATTGGGGCACTAGAACCACCGAAAGAGTCAGACGAAGAACATGAGAACCCAGAGGTCGAGGTGGGGGCTAATGCTTTGGCAGTATCGGGTAAACCGCCACAGATTGCGGCTACTATCGTGACCTTAGCACTAATGGCGCTTGGCACGCTGATTCTTTTCTGGCACTTATTTATCCAGTAGCTTAAATACCACTGTCGCACACCAAAGTAGCCAAGCGACATCAGTCGCTTTTAAGAAGAGTCACCGATAGACACCCTCAAAACACTCGTTAAAAGATAATTAAGGAAGGTATGATTTACCATGACCACCGACCCAGAAGCCACCACGATTGAAACCCTTCAAAATGTAAACCCTGGCGACATCCTGGAAGTTTTGCCAACCCGAGATGACACACCACACGAGCCGCAATACATTCGCGTTTCCCGCGCAGGCGATACAGGTATTATTGGTGAATACGTGGACATCAATACCGGGGAAGTAGCTAACGCGGATGTACTAGCCGTTCTACTTGCTCCTCACGGTCTATACAGTGGGTACAGGAAGACTGTGTATCTAGGCGAAATCAGCCATGAAGGAACGCTACCCAAAGGCACCTATAAGGAAACTATTCCCGTATACGCAACTCTGGTAAAGGAAGGCGACGAATCCCTCAAGCTGACCAGCGCCTATCGTGAAGAATTGCGTGAGTTTAATGCTGACTCTAGCGCTGTGCCGCTTGGCGAGAATGCCCAGCTACTTTCTTTCATGGGCGACCGGGTAGAGTTCAAGATTGACGGACAAGAAGATACCATGTACACGTATCGCGTCTATCGAAAGATGAGGATTTTCGATGAACAGGAAAAGCATGTAGGTAACCTGCGCCATGTCATGCGCCGCCAAGAATGCGCAACCTGCAACCAGCTACTCGACGCAATCGACAACACCCCAACCGACCAGCACCTTGTAGAAGAGTGGGAAGAGCATCACATTAGATGCGGCGGATACAACACACGCTCAGTTGTTGAATATGTGAACGAAGCTCACGTTGTGGTTGGTGAAGTGATTGACCTCAAGGTGAATTGGGATGACTTGCATCAGGGTACTCTAGCCGCCCAGTAGCGGGCGTACAGGGACAGGTTGCTCCGGGAAGCATGGGAGTGTTCTTATGTAGCGCCCAGTACATACGGCACAAAGAAAGGGACACATCTTCAACTTGAAGATGTGTCCCTTTCTGGATAAAGATATATGTGGATATACGTGTGCCTGGCGGGATTCGAACCCGCACGCCCTGTAATGGGCACCAACTCCTCAAGCTGGCGTGTCTACCTGTTCCACCACAGGCACTTACTATCTATTTTGTTATGTTGGATTGAGGGTTTCTCAACCGCTTATGTGACTATCTTATCATGAGGGTTTTGATAATTGCAAGCTGATTTCTCGTGAGTTGAACCACAGCATTTTGACTTGCTTATTGAATTAAATCTGTGGTACGATATGTATATGAGCTTGAGAGAGTAGAAATCTCAAGCGAAAACCTTCAAACCTTACCGAAAGGCTTTTGCATCATGTCTAACATTTCCATTTCCAACGTTGAGTTCACCTTCTCCACCTCTGAGCGTTTCCAGGAACTTCTCAGTGAGGGTTACTCCCCGAAGGTGGTAGGAATTGGTGTGAAGCTCGACTCTCCCCTTAAGCCTCTCTCTGATGCCTACATGGATGTTCGCTTCTACGAGACTGGAGCCCTGTTCCGCTTGCCTCTCATTAACTACTCTTGGGTAGCCCACTTCGCGCTCTTCGCATACATTTCCTCCCCTCAGGAAGCATTTCAGGAAATTGTATGGGGTAAGGAAGGCGTAGCAGTCCTGAACGATGTGAAGTACAACATCCCCAACCCCACCGAAGCTAAGTAACAAAGCTTCTAACTAAACCCCGCCTGGCACCTGAGATTTAGTGTCAGGCGGGGCAAACCCTCACATTGAAAGGAAATATGCCCATGAGTGCCGATAAGCCCGCCGCTAAACCGCGCATCAGCCGCGCCGCCGGAGCTATCACCCTATGCCTTGCTCCTATTGTGGGGCTGACGGCGTGCTCAACTTACACTTACCCCAACACCTGCATTATTAACGAAACTGTGGTGGATACGCCTATTGAGACTCGCAATTACACCCCTTCCCGTAAATGGACAGACCGCGAGTTCAGCTATTGCCTGAACCCCACCACCGCAAAGTATGAGTCCTGCATGAAAGATGTTGAGTACTCATCCCCTGCAAGCTTTGAATGGCGTTACGTAGGCACTGAAAACTGGGCGCATGAATCGCGTGAACCGGAAGGTAAAGATAACACCTCCCCCTATCGTCGAGTCAAAGAATACGACGTGCAGGTTTGTGATGGACGCGCAGAGTATGCCGACATTAACGGCTCGATTCGTTCCCACCGCTCTGTTGTTTCCTACTACATCTAGCAACACCTAACCTAACCACTACCAGCCACCTCGAAAGGATGACCAGGAATGTTCACCGACCTCATCAGCCGCTTTGTCGGCACTCAAGACACCGCGCAAAACGCCGTTTTTCACGCCACCTGGCGCGACCCAAAGAACAGCATCGCACCCTCTATGGTAGATTCTGTAGTGCCAGTCGTAATCAAAGAAACTAAAGATGCTGTAGCCCCTAAGCGTGAGGGGCGTATCAACCCTGCACGGGTACGCCGCCAGGAAGCGAGGGTTGGAATCAACTTCGCAACCGTTAAGGCGGAAGAAGTGGAGAAAATTGACTATCTAGCCGTGTACAACAGCTGGCTCAAGGACTACCTGTTGCAGGGCAACAGGATTACCCACTTCTATGATTATCCTTGCCCCCGTATTGAAGTGGTGACTGACCCCCGCAACCAGCGCCCAAGCTCTACATACGGCATGTGCGGCGCTAACTCTCGTAATTACATCCTGTCCCGTGACCTTGACGCCGCCCGCTATGTGAACGACTTCACGGGTAACCGTTGCCATAACAACATGTACGGTTGGACTAACGGAGGTAAAACTGCTGTTGCCTATAATGGTCATTGGGTACCGGCATACAGGGATACTATCGACAAGGAAATAATGCATGATGAGTCTGTGCCAGAAAGTGTCCGCCTTCACATCCGACACGGTGTAGCAAAGGAAGCGGCGCAAGCCCGCGCATGGAGCCTGGACTTTCACCCCATCATGCATGAATATGCGAAAAGCAAGGAGTCTGAACGTGAGCCTAAGCGCGGATACCGCCGCAATAGCCGCGACAATGAAGCTGAGCGAGTAGGACGCGCTATCAACTGGTACGCCAACTCCAAGGATAACAGCGCCGCGCGCACCCTTAGCCAGCCGACCATGACTATGTTTGTGGACTTCAATAAAGGCGATAGCTGGGCTTTTGAGACGTTCCTTTATGATGACTCAAAGTTCTCCCATTTTAAGGGTATCGACCCCGCAGGATACCTGTCCAACATGAGGAATGCTACCGCAATGTTCATTACTGACAAAGTGGCAGTAATTACTGGTGCTGGCGTGGGCGACCGTATTCCCCTCATTATCCTTACGGCAACCAGCCCTGCCGGTCAGAACCTCACCGGGTACAGCTACACTATTGCATCCGTGGAGCCTGGTGACAACTGGGAGCCCGCAAAGGTCACTTTCGCAACTAAGTAACCACATGCTTTAACTATACTAGCTAGGTGGCGGCAACGCACCATACAAGAAGCGTTGCCGCCACCTTTTAATGGGAGGACACACTGAAATATGTTCGTGGATTTTCTTAATCTTTTCCAAGACCCCGCTGGCTTCTTTAGAAGCTTGCCACTATGGGTATTCTTCGCCATACCCCATGTGTTCAACCTACTATTCCTATTTGTTGTGTGGGTAGTTAATTTGCGAACCACTAGCGACAGCTTGCCAGAAGGAACTTCCGAAGATGTAGCACTCTTCTTTGACGGGATTACCGTATCCCTGAGTTGCATGGTGTGCTTCGTGGCTATCGACATGCCCACCCTCTACCTGTCAATGGGTATCTTTGAGGCGAATGGAGTTGTCCCCGGCGGCGGTGTGGCGGTTGGGTACGGTATCTGGCTTGTCCTTGCGGTAGTCAGTACGTTAATCACTGTGTACTGTAGTGTAGCAATTCGTAAGCACGCTTACCGCAGGTAGGCGTGGATAATCCTGGTACTGTGTAGTGACCGGCAATAGGATAATACTCTTCATGGTGATGCCCTTCTCTGCTTCCCAGCACATGTGGGGTGCTGGTGAGTGTTGGAAAGTTTTCCCAAAAACCACCAATCTAAGAATTGTGCAGGCATTTAAAAATGTGGTACAATATAATTGTTGGTGAAGGAGAAAAGCTCCCATAAGGAACACCAACCCAAGGATTTACCGCCTTCTGAAAGGAAGCCTGCACTATGCGTACCATTGACTTCTCTACCGTTAAGCCGGGCGACATTATTCTTGTCGTAGACCCTTCCCCTTTGGGGCATGACATGAGGCACGTCTTGGAGTACTGCACTAGTAAGAATGTTGTGACTACTACAAATGGCGTTGATTCTCTGGTGATGACTAATACGGATTACCCGGTGGCGGTTTCGACGGAACTTGTCACGAAGACTTCTGAGGGCTTTATGTGTGAGCCTCTGGATGGTACGAGTGAGCCGAAGCTTCTACCTGTTGAGTGCTTGCACCACTTCACCTTTGAAGAGTGCAGGAGTGCCCGTATGGATGAGCGTATTGCCGCTCAGTCTAAGCTGGTGCGTTCCATGCGGTTCTGGTATGGGACTGAGGCTCCGTTCCCGAAGGCTGTAGCTAAGGCTGTGGAACAGGCGCTTGAGGATAAGATGGACATGCACATGAGTAATGTAAATGTCGTAAACATCGAATCTGCGCACAAGACTATGGGTGAGGTTGTTGAGGTGACTGAAAAGGCATACCGAGACATTATTGCCGAAAACATGGGTGTTATGGATGAGCTTATTCAGCGCGCCAATACCGCGAACGTAGAGGTGACCGCTATTGCGCAGTCCTTGAACCCTTGGCGTAATGATGGCGAGGCAGTGACGGTAACCCGTCACGATGCAGGTGCCCTTGAGCACCGCACCACGTTCCGTGCCGGAACCGGCATCGTGACCAATAGCGGGGACGCATACTTCATCGAGCGCGTCACCAAGACCCGTGCATACATCACCAACCCGGCAACTGGCGAGCAGGTCGGCTACCTGTCATGCATGAAGGCAGGCGGCATCGCGTTGAAGTTCGAAAACGGCGCAGTCAAGACGCTAGGCGCAGACTGCGACATCATCCCCACCAGCACCCCCGAAGACGTCCTAGCGTACAAGGCGGCAGTGACGAAGGCTAAGGGCATCATCACAAACCTGTACCGGCACATCAACAGCAAGTGCCCCGAGCTGGAAGTATTCAGTATGACGCGAGCATCCCTGCCTGACTGCCGAACCCTCGCAAGCGCTCAGGCTGAGGCTATCCGCGCCGTATCCAGCCTGGAAACCAAAAAGCGCCGCACCTTCGAAATCATGGAAGCCAATATCGCGAAGATGAAGCTCCTCCACGAGAAGGCATACGGCGACTAACCTTCACTAACCCGCAAGGGGGGGGGTGGGAGACTAGTAGTAAGTAGGTCTCCCACCCCTTTTTTATCCACCTTTTTGGAAGGAAGTTTGAAGTTCTATGCGTAAGTTCCAGCTTGTCTATGGCATATTTTCAGGCGGCGCTGGGGGATTCCACGGTGGCTTACACAGAGGAGCGGGTCAAGCTGATTAGGTAGTGCTCGCCTACATGTTAGAATCAGAGTAGGCTGTTGTAGTGCGTGGCGGCGGGGGGTCACCTATCCCTCGTGTAGTTACACAGTCGCACATCAAGAAGCCCGACACGCTAACTGGAGCTTGAAAGGATGAAAGACATGCTCTCAAAATTCACTGCACGATACGCAAACGCTGGCGATAACGCCTGCCAATCCGCATGGCGCGACCTCAAGAGTAGCATCACCCCCTCTGAGGCGGACGCTGTGCAAACTACAACTGGTAAATATGAAGATAACGTGACTCTCCTGCCAGAGTCTAGCATCAATCCTGCATGGGTACGTCACCAGCGAGGAACGGTCGGAATCAACTTTGCAACCGTCAAGATGGAGGAAGTGGAGAAACCTGACTATCTAGCCGCATACAACGCCTGGTTAAAAGAGTATCTACTGGGCGGCGGGAAAGCTACACACTTCTATGACTACCCCTGCCCGCACATGAAGTTAGTCACCGACGGTCGTCGCTATCGAGGGCGCGATAATGGCGACCGCATCCTATCACGGGACATTGATGTGCGGGAATATTGCGGCATCACCGCCGACGATAGCGATTACCGCAACATGCATAGAGTATTCGGGTGGACGAAGCAAAGTAAAAAGCCTGTCACATACGGAATCTATGTCCCTGTATATACAGATACCATTGATAAAGAGATGATGTATGACAAGTCTGTACCCAAGAAGGTTCGCCGCCGCATCTTAAACGGTATTGCAAAATCTAAAGAGGAGTCGCGTGCAGGTGACTTGTATGACTCGTTCCGGCGAATTGACCTTGACCTGCGAAGGGCTGGCGTGGATGCCCATACACAAAATCAGCATCGCGGGAATGCTGAGTACTTTGCTCAAACCCTAAAAGCGTATGTGGCATCTACGGATGCCAGTAACGCCCCCACCCTCAACTATTCAATGTTCCCTGTGTATGTGGACTTCAATAATGGTGACGGTTGGTCTTTCAAGAGATTCCTTAGCGAGGAGTCTGACTTCTATTACCTCAAGGATACTAACCCGGCGGCATGTCTAGCTGACCTAGTAGATTGTCAGGGTCCAGTGACAGTTACGTTCATCAATAAGGAATCTGCGGTAGTTACCAAGGCGGGCGAATCGGACGATGTTCCCCTACCGCTTATCTGCCTTACAGCAGAGATGCCGTTAAACCAAGACCTTGCCGGATACAGCTACACCATTGATTCAGTAATTCTTGGCAAGGAGGGGGAGTCTGCCGCTGTCACCTTCCAGAGGAATGACTGCCTGATTGAATCTTAGGAAGATTGGCACTTCTTAAAACAAAAACCTTCTTAGCTTGTCACTAAGAAGGTTTTTGTTCATTGGTCAATATTTAGCCAAACCACAGGCTCAGGAGAAAACCGAGGAATCCCATATCTATGCTCCATATCGGATTAACATTTGCTTACATAGATAGTGTAGCACATATTTCAACTTGTACACAAGTTGGCTAACTATAGCGTGCGCCACATTTAGGAGTGAAACGATTTAGGATTTATTGTCCCTACCCTATATACACTCCAAAATATGTGATACACTATCTATGCCTATGTATATTGTGTAGAGAAAGGTTGAATAATGGGCGACCATGAGGAAGTTACACAGGAGAAAACCTCGACTGGAAACAAGGCTACCTTCGCGCTGATGGCTATCTTCTGCCTCACCATCTTAATTGCCTCAGTCATGATGGGTGTTCGAGGCACTGACAATACCTGCAATACTAACGAAAAACAGGTCGATACAAGCATTGAGGTTCGAAACTATAAGCCAGCTAAACGCTGGCGCGAAGAAGAACGCGGAACCCGTACCGACTCAGACGGCGTACAGCGAACCTACACCCAAGCGGCAGAGCACTACGAGTCAGCAAGCTTCGAATGGCGCTACGTGGGCACCGAAGAATGGGTACAAGAAATCGTAGACCCAGCAGGTGTCGGCAATGAACACCCCTACCGTCGAGAAGTAAGCTACGACATACAGGTATGCGACAGCCGCCCAAACCATGCCGAACACAACGGCAAGATTCAATCCACCCACCACCATGTAGAGTTCTACATCTAATCACTACAGCAACACCACCTCTCACACCAATAACAGGACGCATCATGGAAGCTAACATCAATCCCTCTCAATCTACTAATACCTGGCATGTAAGCCCAGGAAACCTTGTCGTACTAGAGGACAAGGCGATAGTAGTAGATAAGGTTATCCAACCCGACACAAGTAGCCCTAGTATGCAGATAGCCTACTACGACAGGGCGGGCAACTATCGAATTACAGAAATCTTCCTACAAGACCCCAATCTACTTATTATTTCCAGCCCGGATAGGCAGACACTTAAAGCGTATCATCGTCAAGAACACCAGGTACGCGCCATCAATAAGCACCTACAGCAAGTTAGGGGGTGGGAATTTCTTGGTATGCGTGCAGACTTCTATGAAGAGATGCGCGCTATCCCTACCCTAACTCTCAATGACAACCAATCAGCGGAACGCCTGCTGAGTCAGCTTGAAGCCATTGAAGCTAAGCTTAGTGAAGGCTTCCAGTGGCTCAATGGTAAGGCGGATGAATACTCTGCCGCCCTCCATACACTCAAGGAACCCGGCGGAAAGTACACTAACCTACTCATCCCCGGCATTAAGAAAAATTATGCCCGCAAGGTAGAAGAAGGCGGCTTCTACGCCACCTACCGATACAACAGGGCATCGGCATACTTCCAGGTCACCAGTATCACCGACGGGAAAGTTAGTATCAAGCTCAGCGACGGCAGGGTAGGTCATCTAGCAAAACCGTACAATAACGCTATCGTAACCGAAGATGCCCGCTACCCCATCGACTCAGTAGTTCCCTTGCCTATCACGTCATTTAAGCAGATTCAGGAGTATATCGACGGAATGAAAGCCCAGGAACAATACCGCATCAAGGTAGCTAAGACCTACAGGGCTACACTAGAAGGTAAAACCCCTCCCGCATTCAGCCATAAAACGCTAACCTGCATCCCTATCGGGTATGGGTACACGCCCCATAAGGTGCGAGTAGCTATCGCCCAACACATAGGGGAAACTATCTACAGCATGGATGCAATACTTTATGAGCTGGAGGAAACAATAAAACTCACCCGGCAATTCATCACAAAGACCTCAACCACACGCCCACATCAGGAGGTGCCACATGGAGATTAACTCAACTTGGCTCATAATTGAAGGGCTAATCGTCGCCGCCTACCTCATCACCCCCTTCGTAGTAGCCGCCACCATCATCACCAAGCATGAGGAAGTATGTAGAACAACTGCTGTGATGAACTCATTCATGAGATGGTGGACGCGCCTATTCCTTCTAGCCCACACAGTGATATTGTGTGTCGTAGCGCTACTCTTCGGCGCTTACTCGCTAATAATGCACATTGTCGTAGCGGCTATTATAACCTTAGCCATTATTGCCACCAGCAATAGCGAAGCAGAGGATGATGAAACCGAAAAAGCCACCAACACTTACCTCTACGGGTTTTGCTACCTGGTAATCGTAATCCTCGTAGGCGTTCTTCATATGACCATCAACAATATCCCAAAAGAAAATGCTAGATTCACCCAACCAGTAAGCCACTATGTAGACGCGGATGACCACAAGTTAGAGGGCGACACCCACACCTACCCCATCTCAAACCTGAGAATCAGTACCGACGGTAACACCTACAGGTGGGTGGAACGGAAAGAAGACGGAACATTGCACACACGCAAAACACCAAAGCTTACCACCATGCCCAGTGAGGTAATCGTGAAGGATGACTTACCCGCCACGGACACAGAGGCGCGCGTTGAACGCCGATATGAGTACCTGCTCGACCCGGCAGGAATTGCCGCCGGGCACAAAGAATGCATCTTCCCTGGTAGCGCCGTAGACGTTACCCTCTACAACCTTTGCGGACGCAACGATACCGTGAAGTTTGTCCGGTCGGAAACGGTTATCCATGTCCCCCAAGGTAGTGGCGAGAAGATGCTCCCAGTAGTGGCGGAATGATTCGGTAGAAGCCCCTTGCAGGCACTTTTAGCCACTAGGCTGTAGGCAATAAGGAACCCCCGGCTAGACCTTCTAGCCGGGGGTTTCTTGACTTTACATGGAGCCGTCGTTCAAGAAGCAGTACTGAATGTTGAGGCGGAGGTTGTTGCCGTCGTGAATTTCGACTGACTCAATGCGACCTAGCAAGTCCTCACTTTCCATGAAGTTGTAGGCGGTTTCCTTGCGGTCATTGTCGCGATAGAAGTTTGCTACAGCTTCGTGGAGTTCAAGCCCTTCTTCCAGCATTACCGGGGTACCGTTGCGCTCAGTGAAGTAGAAGGTCTTCATGCCATCTTCGGTGATGGCGGTACTCAGGTAGGTCGCCTTTGCCTTAATTTCCTGTGCAACCTGTTCGGCGGTGAAGATGTCGGAGCCAACAGCCTCAGCGTGGAAGGTGAAGTTTTCCATGAAGTTGATGAACGGGGTTGCCTGCATGATTGCCGACCTTTCGGTAGTTGGAAGATTTGATGTAGCTTTAGGGGTTCCCTTCGCTACATCTATAGCTTACCACAGATTTAAATCTTTCCGCAACTCGATTATGTGTGAGCTGAGTCCCACACGCAATAAAGCTACCCCGCATACTACCTGTGTTTGGTAGATACACGGGGTAGCTTACTATTTAGGGATACCTGACATGTGTTCAGTGGCGCATCTTGCTACAGGAAGTGCTTACGGTTCTTCTTTGGGGTGATAACCGGGCGGCTTGCCATGAACCCCATTGCGCCGGGTAGCTTAATGTTCTCCTGGATAGTTTCAGGCTCAGCCTCAGCGGGCTTCATACCCTCCTTGAAAGCCGCCCTGACCCAGAATCCAGCCCCATAGTAGGATGGCACGTCGAAAGCATCATAGCCGCTAATTGAAACCGTATCGTATAGGTTGCTCTCGTACTTGTTTGCCGTAAGGATGAAGATGCCGAAGCTTGAAGATTCGCCATGAGTTTCCCACTCAGCGTACTTTACATTTAGGATGGCGGAATCGGAGGCGGCGCGCACAGAATCGCCCGCAATACTGGCGTTACCATTGGGGCAACAGTCACACCCTTCGTTAGGGGCAATTTCTAGGACTCGACCATTGTCTAGCTCAATTAGTGTGTCGTCCTTGTAGGTAATTTTCCTACCGACCAGTTCCTCCTTGAGGTATTCGGCAAGCTCAATGCCAGTGGAGTAGTTCCATTCGGTGTAGTCATCGCCGTACTCCCAGTGAGGGAAGTATGCCATTTTAGATTCTCCTAATATGGTGGTTAGATAAAAGTATTGGGGACACATCCCCGTCCACCTCATTGCTGGACGGGGATGTAGACATTGCGGGGTCTAGCCCTTGAAGGACGGTACCTCAATGGTGATGAGTGCGTCGTCACTGTAGATGACACCGTTTTCGTCCCACATGCGCTTCGGGACATCGTAGCGGGCTACTCGGTAGACCTTGCCTTCGCCGTGCTTGTGGAAGTCCTCGGAGAGGTAATCCGGTACAAGGGTTACCTCTCGCCAAACCTTACCGTTTGCGGAGTAGATGTTTGCGTCTACGTGCCATCCTTCGCCGTCCACGTCAATAATGCTGACGACCTTGAGGCGGCTTGCCTGCGCCTGTTCAAGTTCTTCAATGGTGAAGATGCCCTTGTCGCCAAAGAGTGCGTTGATGGTGAGCTGTGCCATGACTGGTAACCTTTCGGTAGGAGGATTGTGCTTTGTAGCTTATTGGAAGCTTCCTTCCTGGCTACATTTATAGTCTACCACAGATTTTTTATGTCATGCAAGTCTGTTTGGTGTGAGGCGTGTCACTATAACTTAACTTGTGTGGCGTTTCAAAACTGTGCTAAACTGCAAGTAGGGCGAGGATATTTCTCTCCCAATCAGAATCAATTCCTAAAACGCAAGGAGTGCATGGTTATGAGTGAAGCCATTGTCCCTATTTCAGAGCTTAGCATGACTCTCAAATCAACTAGATTATTGAAGGCGTGCCTACATCCTCGCATTGAGGTTCGCAATGGTGAGCCATACTGCACCATTGCGGATACCCTACGTGCATTAGCTAAGATTAAAGAGGTTGGCGCATATGCCTACGATATTGAGAACCCATCGTTTTCATATGCGGGCTTTGGTGTAATCAATTCCAGCAATAAGACCGTTGCCCTCTTTGTTGGCAGGAATAAGGTGCTAGATGCACCCCTAGCCGCATTGAAAGACCCCAAATGCTTGGTGGGTCAAGCAATGTGGCTAGGGGACACCTCACTCCGCTGTAAAATTCTCGATATTCATGTAGCAGAGTCAGGCACTATGTATCTCGCGTACAAGGTTCTCTAGAACGAGAGGAAGAAGATATGGCAACCGTATCCGCTAGACACTTTAGTGGTAGCGCTAGGGATGCACTGGAGGTTATCTGCACCCCTGGCGAAAATGGCGAATATACCCTAGAAGATATTCTACTTGTCATGGAGCGACTGGAAGAGGGATATAACTTTTCGCCTAATTATGTTTTCAGGAAGGCGCTATTTGGTGTAGTTAGTCAGGGTAAGGTCATGCTTATTGATGGCGCAACGCCACTTGGCACCGTTAGCGCAAGCGCCATGATTGACCCTCAGAAACTCATTGGTGAAACTGTTGCCAATGCTTCCGGTAAGGAGGGGCGCATTAAAGCTGTTCGCGTCACCGAAGAAGGAAGCTTACTGCTGGCTATTCGTGAGAACTAAAAGGTTTTAGTGCCGCGCCCACGAAGCGAGTGAACTTGCAATCCAACCCCCTATCTATGCGCCCCCCAATAGATAGGGGGTTGGATTGCGTGCCCACAATAAATGTTACCTACTTCACGACGATTTGGTTTGCATGACATAAAAAATCTGTGGTAGACTATAAATGTAGCAAGGGAGAGAACTTCTAAAGAGCTACAAGCCACAGTTTTCCCTACCGAAAGGTTTTAAAATGTCCCAGTTCGAGAATTTCAACGCACTCATCGCAAAGTTCGAGGCTATTGTTGATGAGCACGCCGCGTTCCTGGCACAGGCTAACGCCGACGTTCACAACTTCAAGAGTGGCGGATTCGACCTGGAAGCACGCCGACAGGAGGTAGCTAAGGGATTCTTCCACGGTGAGCACGCCGACAACGGCGCATTTGCCGCCCATGAGGTGCGAGTCCTGAACCGCCTGCGTAGCGAGGTGGCAACTGAGCTGTTCGAGGTACAGGGCGTACTGTTCGAGTTTCAGAACTTCGCTCACCACTCCCAGAACCGACGTAAGGGCGTAGAAGGCGACCTGGCAAAGATTACCGCCCGCCACACCGAATGGTTGAATAAGAAGGTGGCTGAGTGGAAGGAAACCCTGGCTGACTTCACCGCTGAGCCTACCGCCTAATATACACCACCACCCCATAGCTTCCACCTGGAGGTTATGGGGTTTTTGGTGCCCACCGAAAGCTTACTAGCAGTCTTTTGACGCAAAAACACTGAGTTTGCCAATCACTCACACCAAAGATGCACTCTGGCAATTTGCAAGGTGTTATAATTGCAGTGATTATATACAACTCCAAGAGAGGTAACAGAACTATGGGTGAGCAATTTGCGGCGCTAATCGCTGGCAAGCATAGGTTTAAATGGTGTATGGAAATGTTGCAAAAATAACAATCTGTTACATTTAATTCATAACAGGCAGAAACCTGTTATAGGTACCCTACAGCACCTCTAGCCCCTCGCCATAAGCTTAGGGTTACATGTATAGTTGAACCAACTTATCGTTAGGTTCTGTGCCAATTCCATTGACGACAAGAGGATGAATTAACAGGCTTTCCATGTGTAAAGTCTGATTATTGTTCATCAATCCTTTTCGCAGGATATTGTATGACCCATTAATGTCAGCATTGATTAGTCGCCCATCACTAGAGCGATAAAGTCCGCGCTTAATCCTATGACCTGAAAACTTCGGATTATCCGTTTTGCCATAAACAGGAATATCGTCATTATCTAGGAAACTAGCCTTAGATGTGTAGGATTCTTCCTGGGTAATGACAGTAATTCCTTGCAATTGACATTTATACTGCAATTGTTCAATGAAAGTTTCGTAGGGTAGATAAGCGAATCGCTGTTTAACCTTCTTGCCGAAAGGCAATTTCTGCTTCCAACCAGCATTTTTCCCAATGAAGACTTTTTCAATCTGCATCTCGTCAAAAAGAGTAGCTAGGAACGCCGTCATCTGATGGATTTTCGTTCGAAGAATCCATGAACGACGTGACCAAAGACGGTGGATGGACTGACTTGTCTTCTGGTGTGCTGGGAGCAAAGACTGTGCCTTAGCAATAAGGCGGTTATAACCCTGGTTAATGGACTTTAGCTCAAGACCCTTAATAATTAGGGGGTTGTTTTGGGTGGAGAATGTGATGGTAGCAAAATTATCTACTCCTAAATCAATACCAGCATATTTAGACGTGCTTTTAGGGGAACGTTCTTCCGCATCATAAATAACCTCAATAATAAAATTATTATGATTGGGTACAATACGAACCTGCTTAGGGTTAGCAACCTTAGTAGGAATAGGCAGATTAATACCCTTTGGGCACAAAAATAGCTCATTATTGGAACCGCGCTTAGCACCAAAAGTCTGATAATTAAAAGACAAAGCATAACGCCCATCAGTCTTATGCAGATAACCAGGAAGCTTAGGGCTTTGAGATAGGTTACCCTCACGCTTTAAACGCACCAACTTCCAAAACGAAGTGATGTTTTCGCCTAAGTTTTTCAGCACGGCGTTAGCAACCTTAGACGGCAGGGCGCGCATGTCTACGTGACCTTGCTTCCGCAGGCTCTTATCAATATCAGCCCATGACAAAACAGGGGTTTCAGAGTTCTTTTTGTGCTCAAAGTACGACTGACGGTAAAGATACAGCCCATGATTGTAAAGATTCTTAGCCTTGAACGTTAAGTCATCCAGCGTCGCATAAAGCTCATGGTTCGGCTTGATGAGATGCCTCTCCGCCAGTTGCATTAGGTTCCTCCTTTCGTGTACACTTAGTATGCCACAAGGTGTTGAATTTATCAACACTAGGCAACATAGTTTTACAAATCTATACAAGTTGGATTAACGGTTAATTATACAAACATGGACACCATTAACGGTATGTTACTATTCGCTATCCTCATTGTCGCCGCTTTCTTCTTTGTGATACTGTGCATTGGGGAAGGTAAGAAGGAAGACGGCGGCAAGTATTTTGGCAAATACCGCAAGGCACCCCCATTTATCCTTGTGGCGATTCTAGTTCTTTACTTTGCAAGCACTCATTTTGTAGATGCCAGCAATGGGCTTCTAGCTGTCCACGCGGTAGCAGGTGTTCTAGTTGCAGTCATTGGGCTACCCATCACGCTTTACATGGCGTACAGTAAAAACTGTGAGTCATGGAGGCGTGACGAAACACCGAACCAGGGGGCATTTATGGCAGGCGCTACCACTGCCGTCGTACTCCTAGTTGGCGCACTTCTCCTTAATATAATCGCAGGTGTTGTGGCTGACACTGTTAAGAGGGAATCTCAATGGGATAAAACCATTTCTGTTCAGGTTGATGCTGACGGGCGGAAGATTGAGGATACAGCCCCAAAAACTGAAATCAGTAGCATTACCATCACCACGAATGAAACGACTGGCACCATGTGGTACGACGGAATCACATGGACGGAAAAGGATGGCAATGGCAACCTTGTCGTTCGCCGCTCCATGCTGGGTGACGGCGACCAGCGAACCCTCATTAAGGATGACCTAAACGAGGGGGAAACGCCCTATGTCGAGTACTTCAAGGATTACAAGGGCAAAAGCGCCGCCCTCGATAAGGGCGCGCCCATGTGTATTAGTAGTAGTGAATATGCCTGGACTCTCGACAAAGCCGTGCCTAGATGCGAGAAGGACTCAGAGTATGTGGATGGTACTGTAAAAAGTGGGAATAAACGATATTCCGTCATTCACATTCCTCGTGGCTCTAGCGGTACAGTAATTACTACTCAATCCAGTGGTCGAGAAAGACGTTAAGCCGCGATGACTAAAAAAATCCCCTAGTAGATGATAGTGCTAGGGGATTTTTTATGCCGTAAATATGAATCACTTGAACACCCAATTGCTACGCATGACTTTTCCAGTAATTAAAAAATGTGGTAAACTATAGGTGTAGCCCAAAAGGGCTATGTAGTAACCCCTCACCGAAAGGTATCTTGACATGGATAAGGCATCTATCCCCGCTGAACGCACTGAAATTATTTCCAGTAACCACAACGAGTCTGCCCGCCATGCTGTACTGATTAAGGGCATGGAGGACTTCAATACCGCTACTAGTACCCTTACCACTCTCACCAATAAGGCGCTCGCAATGCACGAGGACATGTGCAAGATTCCCGAAGCCCTAACCCCCATTGTTCCGAACGTGGAGAACGAAGGTTTTATTGAATCTTACGCCCCGGCGACCGTCATTCGCGAAGTTGTGTCCCGCCTCAACAGTACCACTATGGCGCTATGCGCAGTCGTTGAAGAGTTTATCCAGACCATTGGTAGCAACCCTGATGTCATTGAAGCTAAGGCGGCAGGCACTACCCTCGCTGTAGAGTGTCAGAAGGCGCTACTTGAGGCGGAAACTCAGGGTGTTGTCATTGGCGCTATGGAGCGTGATTATCTGGACGGTGTGACTACTCATTATAAGACCATCCACGCGCGCGAAACTATCCATAAAGTCATTGATAGCTTGGGTATCTCCAAGTAAGTAGCACCTATTCTTGTGGCTTAGGGGTGGAAGACCTAAAACACCCAGAGGCATTATGTATATGGTAATCCCCCCTTGCTCAGGTGATAAAGATTTGGGTAAGGGGGGATTTACTATACAAGGTGTTGCATAGTGATATTATTCTGTGGTACACTTGATACTAAGAGCGGAGCATAGCTCCCAAAACTGCCCTCCTACAAACCAACCGAAAGGCAAAGCAATGCGCACCCCCAACCTGGCTAACATCAACACCTACATCCACGACCCCTACGCTATCGCAGGCTACATTAACCAGGCATACGCCGAAGCATTGCAGTCCACCACCGAAGATCGCGCATGGAATATTAGCAACGCAGTTGATGACGTACTAAGGGACTATCGCAACCACCTGCTTAGCATTGCCATCAAGACCGGCAAAGCGCACTACATCACCGCAGATGAGGCAAAGCATATCCACCCCATCTATAAGACCAACCTCGACCCCCGCGAAGCAATCTACATCAACGACCCCGAGGGTATCCGCATCCCGGAACTCTACGGCGCACCCTCCCGAAACATTATTCTCAACGGCAACTACAAGGCAACCGCATATTTTAAGGAAACCTTGAAGTACTGGAACCACAACACCCTCTACGGGTGGGAAAATGGTGAACCTGTTGAAATTGAAGGTAGCGACCGACCCCATATGAGCGACAAGCGCAAAATTCGAGAGTACATGAAGGCGTGCCACTGGTATGCATCCCTCAACGAAGGCACCCACAGCTACAACGCATCACCTTTCACTCTCACCGCTTTCGTAGATTTTAGTAGCGGCAACAGCTTCCCCGTAGGCACCTTCCATCGCGACCTCTCCAAGAATGGCGAGAATATCGTCAGCCGATACGGTAACGCACCCACCCGCTACCTCGCCAAGGAATTGGCGGTTGGTAAGCATGACCATGTGGTGACCAAGGCGACGTTTATTAGTGACAACATTGCCGTAATTACCACCCTTGCGGGCGGCAAGCCGGAAGGTATTCTTACCTGCCTGACTGCCACCACCCCTCCGCCGTTCACTCTCACTGGCAAAACTTTAACCATCGAAGCCATCGAATGCACCGGCGAGAACCAGCCCGCAACCATCACCTTCCAAGCAAACTAACCCCAACAAAACCAGTAAGGAGCACAACCTGCCATGAGCGAATTGAACACCCATGCTAAGGAGCTATTCAGCCCCGAAGCACTAGCAACACTCCCCGATACCACCATCACCATTGGGGATACCGAAATCACCCCCGCATCGCCGCTACATGAGGTATTTACATCCATCATCACCTCCCTAGCGTCCGACAAGCATGTAACCGTGACTGCTGAGCCACGACTGCAACCGCCCAGTGTTGCCGCACGCAAATTCTTCACCATGACCCGACCTGACATCATGCAGGCGCTACGCAAAGGCGACCTGACCACCCACCACTCACCCACAGGTCAGCTTCGCGTAGACATTGAAGAAGTGGAAGCAATGCATAAGGAACGTGTGCGCAAGGCGGGCGAAGAAGGCATGAAAGCCCTCCATGCCCTGTGGGACTTCGAGCATGAACACGGGCTAAAGCTGAATCCCTAAATCGAACGTAACCACTAAATATAGAACATTCACCTTCCCCGTCAGGCATCTCTGATTAGGGGAAGGTGAATTATGTGATAGAGATAATATTGATGAAGCTCTGCAAATCTGAAATGTGCGTATCGTAATATAGTAAACTGTAAACAGATATAAAGCTCCCTGGCTCGCCCGCAAGAGACACAAGCGACGGGCAAGTCGGGGTAGGTTTCCCGCTTTATCATCTGCCTACATTTAAGTATCTAAGGATTTATTTATGTCAGTACGTGACATTTTCGCCAATATTGCATCTATGTTGGGCGGCGCGATTGAGCACGTGTCACCCGGCTTTGGAGTATCTATGAAGAAACTTAACACGAATTGGTCAGAAGTGGACTTTCATACCGCATACAACATCTGGCTAGAAGATTACCTGTTACAGGGTAAGTACATCTCACATTTTTACAACTATCCTCAGCCGCGTATTGAGGTAGTTTCCGACCCTGAGAATCAGCGCCCCATTTCTCCCGACGGCATGTGTGGCGCTAAGTCACGCGACTACATTTTGTCACCCGAAATTGACGCAGAAGAATGGGTAACTAAATTTGTGACCGGGCGCTCACACAATAACCTGTTTGGGTGGACTGATGGCGGTAAAACCCCTGTCGCTTACGGCGGCTGGGTGCCAGCATACAGCAACACCATTGATAAAGAGATGATGTACAACAAGTCTGCGCCAGAGGAAGTTCGTCGCCCCATCCTAGAGGGTGTCGCCAAAGACAAAGAACAAGACAGAGCGTCAGCCATCGGTAACGTACTTTATGGTATTGAACACGGCTATGACGACGCTCAGATGCAGAAAATTATCGACACTGGCAAGATTAGGTACGCCACCAAGGAAGACTTCAAAAAGTTTTTCCCCAGCGGTGATTCTGGCGAAGTTCACATCATGCCGCGAGTCATCTACGTAGAAGACCCGCACGGTGTCACATTCCCGGAAACCTACGGGGCACGCTCACTTACCATCTTACTCAACCCCGAATACGACGTGAATAAGTGGGACACCCGCCTTGTCCGCTGGTGGGACCACAGTACAATCGTCGGATACTCAAACGGTAAGCGTACCAGCATTAGTGGCACTAGTCGCCCACACAGCCCCGGCAGTAGTCGCGACAGGGACACGCACAAGATGGCGTATGCCCTAGAATGGTACGTAAAGACTCACTGCAACAGTGAAGCGGCAACCCTAGAGAATCCAACCATGCGAATGTTCGTGGACTTCAACAAGGGCGACAGCTGGGCATTCGACTCATTCCTTTACACTGAGTCAGAATTTTACAGGTTCAGGGAGAAAAACCCTGCGGAATACCTATCCACATTAGGAACCGCGACGGCAACATTCCTCACCAACAATACTGCTGTTATTACTGGAGCTGGATTTGGCTCTAAAGTTCCTCTGCCACTTATTACCCTCACCGCCACCACCCCAACAGGTCAGAACCTTGCAGGAAACAGCTACACGATTGACTCTGTGAAGCCAGGCGGCGAGTGGGAGCCTGCAACGGTAACATTCAAGGCGTAACCATCATTAAACGCGCCCCCTAACTGTGTTCCCTGCATCTGAGACATTAAAACCCTCAGGTGTAGGGAACACCCCACATTAAGGATTAGAAAATGCTTGAAACTATTAAAAATTTCATCAGCAAAATTAAAGGCGACGAGAATCTACCCGAACATGTGACTAACCCATATTGGGCATGGAAATCAACAATGACTTCGCACATGGCTTACAACAGATGGCTGAACGCTTACCTGTTGCAGGGAGGGCGAATCACCCACTTCGAACCATACCTATACCCAGACAATATGAAGCTTGTCTACAACCCGTTCTCATATGAGCAGTCGCCCCGCGAGTCAGATATTGATGATATGCAGGGACCTGTTGCGAGGTCTTACATCCTGTCACCAGAGTATGACGCTCAGGAACTAGCCGGTGATTTCATTTCTGACCTATCCGACAATATCCTGTACGGCTGGACTGACGAAGGCAGGAAAGCTGTAGTAATTGGCGGTGAGAACCTATATGTTCCCGCTTACACCAACACTTCCGACAAAGAACTTATGAGGCTGAGCGGTACTCCTGATGATTTACGTCAGCACCTCCGCGATGGTGAAGCCGCATCTGAGAAGAATGTGGCGATGAGAGTACTTCGACGTAGTATCCTTAAGCAGTATAAGGATAGTCTTATTGAGGGGCTTGTGGCGGCTGGTAAGGCACGCCACTTAACGAGTGGCGAGTTGCAGACCATTCACCCATCGTTCAAGAGCATTGACATGTGGGGTGAGAAGGGGTTATACATCATCAACCCGGAAAATGTGAGCATCCCATCCCTGTATGGCGCTTTCTCTATTTACGTTGTTCTTGACCCCAAGTATGATATTCGCGCTTACCGTGACACCCTCATGCCTTACAGTAGCCATAATACGGTGGCTGGCTGGTCTGACGGTGAACCTGTGGTTTTCCAGTGTGGCTTGAATGACGGCGCACGGCAGATGCCTCTCACGGATGGGCACCAAGAGTATATTGACGCTCTTAAATGGTTCGCCGCCCGCAAGAAGGAGCCAGCCAGGAACCACAGTAAGACGTGGCAGTTCACAGTGGGGTACGTCGATTTGAGTCACCAGCATCTTTATGACTCTACAGATGCCGCCCCTGGCTTGGGTACGCGGTCACTCAGCCCCTATGAGTACCTTAACGAAATCTTTAGCGGTGAAGAAGGTACGCCCTCAGGTCAGGTTGAGATGACGTTTATCGACAGGGAACGTGCTGTGCTCACCACTATCAATGGTGAAGACCCAATATTCCCGCTACTGTTGCTTACGCTTAACCACCCGGTACTTGGTGGTGATTTGACCGGCAAGACATATGCTATCAGGTCGATTAAGCCCCTATCTGTGGGTGAGTCTGTTGCGGTGACCTTCTAGAAGCTTTTCGATTTGGAATGGTTGCCACCGCCCCTAACTTAGAATCTTTAAGTTAGGGGCGGTGTACATATTGGCTTACTTCATAACCTAAAGCCTTGGAATACCCTTATAAAGCCCGATTATCTACCCTTAGTAAAAGTGTTCACTCGAACACAGTAAACCCCTCAGAGACTCACCTGTAGCTTCTGAGGGGTTTACTGTGAGGTTATACGCTAGTTGCCGTATGCCTTCTTGATGAGGCGGGTTGCCTTCCAGAAGAACATCTCTTTAGCCTCTTCCAGGCTGTCCTTGGTTTCCTCTGCGCCGCCAATGAAAGCCTGAATGTAAGAGAGGGCACCTGCCAGGGTGTCGATACCGTAGTGGTTGTGGCGCAGTCCGTTTGCGTCACGTACACGGTCACTGCCGCCATCCTTGAGGATACGCTCTACGTTGCGGCTGTGTTCGGTCATGATGTCATATACCGCCTTGGTTGCCTGCATCAGCTTCTCAACGCTTTCGATGGTGGAAGCGGGAAGCGGGTTGTAGCTGTAGCGGAGGTAGTGGCGGCTAGTGTCGCCTTCGGGGGCTTCCTTAAAGTTCAGGGTAAGACCGTTTGCCTTGGTGTTGCTAATGTAGCCTACCTCTGCGCCCTGTGCGTCGGTTACGTATGCGCGGGTGGAGGTGATGCGGCTAATAATGTAAGGGGTTTCCCCATCTACAATGGCGGTACCGATACGGAGGGTACGGGGTGCGCGGCTACCATAGTCAGCGTCAGGCTGTACAAGCGTCACAGACTCGCCATTGTAAGCGTACTCAATGCCTGCTTCCTCGATGATTGCTACAGCCTTGTCATATGCCTTGCGGGATTCAGCGATAACCTTGTCCAGCACTGCGTTTTCCTTTTCGGATTCTGCGTCGTACACGTCGGTTGCACCTTCAATCAGCTCATTCATGAGGTTAAGACCCTTAGCCATGTCCATAATAAAGGTGGTGGGGTATTCGCCTGCCATGTAAGAACCCTTGTAGAAGTTTTCGATGAACTTGTCTACAGAGTTCGGGGTCTTATTGTCGTACTGGCTCTGGAGGTAGTGCGAGAGTTCGCGTTCAGCCTTCAAGCGGGCATCAAGGCGCATTGCCTGCGCTTCCTTTGCGGACATCTGGAACACTTCATCAACGCGGCTTGCATTATAGGCATTAACCATAGGGGTGATGGTGAGGCGTTCGTGTTCATCTACCGAGAGGATGTACTGAGTGCTGTTGTTGCCGGTACGGGCGATTACAGCGGCGGAGTTCTGGGCGTCTACGTGCTGAACTACGTATGCCATTTCGTACAGACCCAGCTGGTGTACCTGAATCCAGGACTGGTTGGAGCGAGTGATGAGAATGTCGCCGGTGTTGAGGGTGTTGAAGTCGAGGGTCTGCATGATGCTAGTTCCTTTCGGTGGGTTAGACTGTTGTGCGAGGCTTCCTGCCTTGCTTATGTAATAAGTGTACCACAGATTTAAAGCGGTACACAACTTGAATAGATGTGAAACGCGCCACATGCCACATAATCAACTAGGCATGTGGCGCATTAATACATGAAGGCGGCTAATCCACCCGATAGCGAACCTTGAAATTAAAAGTTGCCACAGGCTTGTTATTGACAATCTCAACATACTGCACATCCTGGCAATTGCTGTCAAGCCAATACTTGTCGAGTTTCTTTCGTAATGCGTCAATGAAGCCAGGGTTATTAATATGCTCACCTGCGTCGAAGGCGGCAATAGCGGAGAACATGGCTCGCCTACCCTTAGTTACCTCATAGTTTCGTGCAGTAAACACAGTGTGAACAAAGAGAGTAGTGGAGTCACCCCTTTCTGAGATAGGGGCAATATCACCATCAGATGTGATGCGGTAGATGGTTAGTGTGTGCGGATGCTTGCGCCACTCGTCCACAAACTCAGGGCTGTCAAACTTACTAATAGACCACGGTGCAACCTTGAAATCCAAGGTGACCGGAACGGATACAAACTGGGGCTTAGACATGTGGTGTCTCCTTTACTGGTAGACGTACTGAATCTCACTAATTCGCGATACATATAAAAGTGTACCACAGAATTTAATTGGTATGCAATCCATGTAGTATATGGTGACACAAGGCGACGGCTCCCATATGTTTAAAGTATTGCATAACGACCTAAAAATGTGCTACACTATACATAGAAAATCATTTACCCACCTAACGAGAGGCGCATCATGCAGACCAACACCCCGGCAACCGCTGAGCAGGTAGCAGAAAACTTCCGATACGCTTACGCAGAGTGCAAGCGCTACGCAGACTATACCAAGGCACTCAAAGACAAGTTTGAACAGCATCTCAATAACAAGCTAGAAGCAAACCTGCCTAATGCGGCATTTATTGACAAGGCGGCAAAGCGTAAGCGTGAGGTGGATGTAACCAAGTCTCGCGTACACTCTGAGTTGAACACCAAGCGAAATGAACTGCTGTTCATCGCTAAGTACGGCGAACGACTGAACCGACTCTACGAAGCAATGACTAAAACCCTTATTGATGAAGGTCTGTGCATCACCCGCCTAGAAGAAGCTCACGTCAAGGCACTCCAGCTCAAGCTAAACGAATACCGTAAGGAATACGCAGACCTCAAGCGAGCAATCGGCGTAAACTGCGACGATAAGAAGTAGTCCACCCCCGCCCCCTAGCCAAGAATCAAACTAGGGGGTGAAGTAGTGAGCTATTGAACACGCCATAAGTTAGCAGAAACCACTACCCGCCCTAAAATTTGTCTATAATTGGAAGGTAGGGGTATCCCGTAAGTAGCATTCCACTCACATGAAGATGCGGAACCACGCAAGACAAGCAAGCGATTAACCGTAACTATCACCAAATCAAGGCACCCAGGTTTACAAAGAAATAACCTATCGCCCCTTCTACATAAGATTGGCTCCAATGATTGAAGTAATCCTTAACAGAATTAACGACCCAAGCTACGGAACGCCCATGCTTAGCGGTAGTAAACTGCAACGGTACATTACCCCTGAAATTGGATGGCTCCTAACCCGCATGGATAATCGGGCAGAGCTTCTTAAGCGCGCATCCCCGGAAAACCATACTATCCAAGAAATCCAACGTACCCAGCGTAACGCCATCGCACTCATCACTAAAGATGGCAGTAACGCTCGCACGTTGAATTACCGAAAGAAGCGCAAGTACTATGATGGGCTTGCAAGCCATGCTGTAGCACTAGAAACTCTAGGTTGTGCAAGTGGCGGCAGAAACATCGTCAATATGGCGGCTAAGCCCCGCAAGAAAGGACGCGAACAAATGCGTGAAGACCGCAAAACCAACAAGACGTTAGCCGCAATCCGCAAAGCAAACGGAACGAACATCGCATTGCTCTGGCAGGCAGAAAGCGCACTAAATATTAGCCGTAACGACTTCGAAATGCTGGCAAGCTCAATCCGCCGCAACTACGCGGAAGGAACACCCATTAGCCCCGAAGCAATTAGAACCGCGAACACCCTGGAAAACCAAACCATCAAGACCCAGGAAGGCGTAGTTGAGCATCTAAAGGAGCTTGTAAAAACTGGCAAGGAAGCAGAGGATAAGCTTATGAGTAAGCTACTCAGTGAGCGACTAGCCAAAGCAACCAAATCCCTTATCGGTAACGTGAAGCAGGTCAAGTCAATCACTGACCTAGACAACTCGGGAAGCGCCCTCAGCGTGGAAACACTCAAGGCGTATAACCATGAGGTCAGCCCTGATAGTCAGCTACAGGAGCTTGACAATGAAGTCTATCTAGCGAAACTGCTCGGTGATAATCCGCACTCACGCAACCAGGAGAAGGAAGACTGACTATGAAGCTCACTCACCATGAACGATTAGAAGCCGCCATCCTACGCCAAAACAAAGATAACCAACCCAACCAGTACAGTACCCTACTGGCAACCCCAGTTAAGGATGTTCCCCTACTTTCAGCAGGAGAATCAACCTACCAGGGGTGGTGTGGCAAAAAGTATTCCATCACATCTAACGTTGAGACGGCACTTGTAATAATCGCCTCACCTATTGGTACTATTATTACTGCTATCGTAGTACACCTAGTAGGTTATCTCACGGGATACTATAACGCATGGTCAATTCTAACCGACGGGCGTAAAAAGCTTGTTAATAAAGACGATGTTGGCGGCGTTATATTTACTCTTTTTGCCCATGCTGGAATAGTGGTGCTAATTGGCTTAATTCTAGCATGTGCCCGCTCGAATGTTGGGCTACTCTTAGAGTATTCTCTTTTAATATCATTATGGTTAAACGTTGTTGGCGGCGTATGGCTCCTTACTCGCGAGACAATTAGTCTCGTTGCAATGTTCAACTATCTACGCAACTCAGAAGAAGACGCTAACTGATAGGAAAGGGGCGATATTGTGAGTACCACCGTTACTGACACTCATGCCAAGGAGGAAGCGGCGTGTGAGATTTTGGAGTGTGAGAAACATGCCTCTCTCTATCCGTTTGAGCTTGCCCTTTGTGCGGCTGTCTCACCTCTAGGGGTACTGGTTATCGCTACTATAATTGGATTAGCTAGAATCGCCGGGTGGAAGGGTGCGCATAGGTCAAGTATTACGCCATGTAAGGACAATCCTAATGGGCTTGACTCTACAGCTTGGGTGTTTGCACTTACCGTCGTTGGGCTGTTTCTTGCGCTAGTTCTTGCATATTTTGTGCCCAGCTTTTATATTCCAAAACAATATGAGTTACCGGCTAGTGACCAACTGACCGAAGCTGATATTTTTGCTATCCGCGCTAATTTCTTCTGGGTGATGAATATCTGTGGCGGTTTATGGTTGTCGATTCGTGAGTCTATAAGTGCTTATAGGGCTAAGGGGTTGCCAGCCCGTACATCACCACTTGGAATCGGGTGGCGCGCCGGGTGATACGGTGAGATAGTTAAGGGTATTGAAGCGTCTTGAAGGGGTTTGTGGTGTAGTTCACAACCCTCCATGTTGCACAGCCTTCAAAATCTGTGGTAGACTATATATGTAACGAGGTGAACACCTCAAGATTCTAGTTTCCTACCGAAAGGTTCTCATCATGGCTATCCGCGTTGGCTTCATTGACAAGAAGGCTTACGACTTCATTGGCGAGTCCGCTGTAATCGACGCTAAGCATGTCATCTTGAGCGGCTACTTCCTGGAAATGCTCAACAAGGCAAAGAAGACCAATAAGGTAGCGCCTGAGCACTTCCTCTTTGAAGGTTACACCTGGCATGAAGCACTCAAAGACCTCACCAAGACCCATAACCTCGAAGAAGTAAACCTCTTCGCAAAGGAAGTCAGTCGAACCCGAACCTACGCCCGCGTAGCAATCTTCCTCGACGAAGAATGCACCCAGGAAGCAGAATTTGAGTTCCGCATCAAGCGTGAATCCTCGTTCAAGGGCATCAAGCGGGTGGCGACCATCACCGCAACCCAGGCAACCATTTCCTTTATCATCCAGGACATCTAGCCCTTATCATCAATATCCCCGGCAAGAATCCCCCTTGTCGGGGATACCTACAACCTCTCAGAAAGAACACCACATGCTCACCCTAGAACAACTCAAGCCCGGCGACGCAATCGTCACCCAGACCACCAACCACCCCAAAAGCTACATGCTACACAGCTATGCCGCCTACACCGTTACCGGGAACGCTGGCGATGTAGTTACCCTAAATAATGGAACTCACGCCCTCATGCAGACCAACCAGCAGGGCGCATACACTATCCAGGAACTCGCCGCCCAATACAGCAAGGAAACTCATGTAGTTGCCTCATACATGCAGGACATTACCACCTGGGATGTAGCCATCATTGCCGCCTTTGCAGGTGACACCGCTAAAGCTAAGGCAAGCAACTACGCCAAGCTACTCAATAATGCAGTCAAGCTACTTAGTGACGTACCAGACGCTTCACCTTTCAATCGTGAAGCACACACCATCATGCCTCACATGGTGGAAGGTCTTGTAGCATTAGCCTGTGCGCGCACCCAAGGGGAAGTTGAAGCAATGCTAGAAGTACTCACCCTAGTTCGCGAAGAAGTCGGTGTACTTGCCAGCAAGGAAGTGAAACTTATTGCAGAATATGACACCCCGAGCAACGTAACCAACAGCAAGCTCCACCTTCTTACCAATGAAGACGGAGCAATGACCAGCTACGGGTTCCTTGAACACTCCATTATCGAACTCGCCACCCGATACGATACTGTGACCCTACAGGTAGGCGAAGGTGACAACACTACCGTGTACCTGAATGACCGTGAGGGCAATGTAGCGGGAACCATTACCCTACAGCGTGAACACCTGGAACACGCAGGCTCGATGGCAACAAGTGACCTATACGGTGACTACGAAGATGATGAAGTATGCTCAAGCTGTACCGACCCAGAATGGCGAGTAGACGCACTTGTGTTCACTCCCACCGGCGGTAAGAGTGAACCTATTGAAGAATACCTCGTCAAGGAAAGCGTAAGCTTCAAGCAGGAAGACGCTTCGCTTGAGCTGTACGAATGGCAGAAGGGCGCACTGAACAGCATCTACGAGGTCATTGAAGAGGCAATGAGCGGAGCCGAAAACCTTCGCATCTACAGTATGCTGGACGTACAGGAAGGCATCTACAACGCCATCTACCGCGACCGCTCCAATAACCGCATTCAGCGACTTCGCAACGCACTACAGGGCACCCTAGCTAAGGCTGTACTGGATACCGAAAATGTCGGCAAGAAACGCCTCGCAAAGGTAGAAGAAACCTTGGCACCCCTCGCTACTCTCAATGAGGAAATTTCGGTAGGTTCTTAATATTGAAGTGACTATCCCCAAGGTGAACTAACGCATCAATATATGAAATACCCCAACCTTACTATCGTGAGGTTGGGGTATTCTTTCGCGTGTACCGCTATAGCTACCGACTACTTTCCATCAGGGCAATATGCTTCTGCATCTCAACCCAGCGAACAGCCAGGTCAGTAACGGATGCAATAGCCAGCGACTCCAGACTTCGCGCTTCACTCATCACGCTACTCTTGGATTCAAAAGCGGCAAGAGACAAACCTCCAATACTAAGGATGGCGAGGCGAAGGCGAATATCTGACTCTACCGAGTGTGCCTCATTGACCAGCTGTGATGCGTTCTGGAGGACGGTAAACGCCTTGGTATTCACGGGCTTTGATACAATGTCGCCCGCCTCGATAGCGTCAATCGTGAGGTAGAGGTCGCCTGACTGCTTGTTGATGAACGCCTGCGCCTGAGTGCGAATGAAGGCGATGGTGTTGAGGTGACTCTTTGCGTATTCGAGGATGATAGCGAGGTCGTCGTGCTTGTAGGGGGTCAGGTGGGACATGGCGTGTTTTCCTTTCAGTATGTGCATTGTGCGCGCCCGGCAAGCTTACTAGATATATGTCGTATCGGGTTGCTGGACGGCGGGTATATATCCATACTCTCACCGAATCGACACCGCCGCATCTCATTTGGTCATTTGCATACAGTTAAGAATGTGGTACACTATAGATAGTTGAATTTGTATCACATGCAATAAGGAGGCGTAACCGCCATGTATAGAACGAAGCCCATTATGGACGCGCTAAATGCACTACCCGAAGATACCGAAAAGCTCCAGGAAGCATTCAAGTACCTACGTGCCCAGGATGTTGAGACGAAGGTCCACGTGTTGGAGTCGCTTACTCGCACACCTGATGAAGATGGGCACTACAGTGACCGATACACCCATGCATCTCACCACCTCGCACTATATTGGGTTGCACCTGATGGCGAGATGCTAGACGCGGCAATGGTCATGGGAAAATACCTTAACGACGAAAAGGTTGATACGCAATTGCTGAACGCTTTCAAGGCGGCAGACGAAGCAGGCATTCTCACTATCTCTATTGAACACGAAATTCCTGAACACTATGAACAGGAACAGGAGTTTGTGGACACCTCCCTCAATAGGGCAATCCTGTTCCTATTGCGCCACTGGACTGCTAAGCTTATGCGCTTCCCGCTAACCTACGGCGATGCCCGGTTCTTCTATCAACACATGGGCGAAGATGGTGGAGTCGTTCTTAGTTACTGGCACACGTCAGAAGATGACTTCAAGGGCGTGCGTGCCATCTAGCTATCGCTACAACTCTAATTTACGCACCTCTTAGGTACTTGCATCTAGTGAGTACGTAGGGATGTGCAATCACCTACCTATTTCCCTATAACTCTGCCACGGGTTTGTGTTAGAGTTATAGGGAAATATTGTTTTAAATTGTTTTAGGTGTGATAAGTAATGGCGCAGGCGCTCAATGTTATACTTTTCTGGGTAGCTTACATTGTGGCATTTATTGTTCAATGTAAGTGGTACCGAAACCTTGAGCTGATTGATGAGATTAAGTCGTCAGATGGCAGGGAATACGCGGAATGGTATAGACGCGCATTACCTTTGCTTATTGGTAGTTGGGCATTAATTGCTACAGAAATGCTTTTCTTTGCACCTTCTCCATTAGGTGCATACGATGGTGTTATTGCCGCCGGTGCCGCCGCAATGTCCTTCATGTGGAATATCTACACATGGGGTTCTGATATGTCGGGTGACGCATCACAGTCACCTAGTGCTCATGCTTCACGTTTCTGTAGCAATCTCATGTTTGCAAGCGTTGGGGTCATGGTCATTTTTGGTGTTATATGTGCTTTGCGACTCTGTGGTTTATTAACATTTAACATCCCTACTATGTAATTCAAATAAGATGCGGCATACATAGCTTCCACAGCAACCCCTTGTGCGTCACGAAAAGCGTTGCACAAGGGGTTGTTTTTGTGCTACACTATAAATGTAGTCGGGTGAGAACCTTGCATACCGCTACAGCCAAAACACTCTACACTACCGAAAGGTTTGCCACAATGTTTATTGCCAAGTCTTCCCGCCGTACCGCAGTAGCCACCGTACTGCTGGTTGCCGCATCCCTCACCGCTTGCGCCACCTCACGCACCGCCCCTGCAAACGCAGAAACCCCCGCCCAGACGGTTGCCGTGACCACAACCCCGACCGCAAGCCCGAGCCCCACGGTAACCGCAACCCCCAAGGTGGAACAGTATGTCGTCATTAGCGCATCCATGAGTAACCGCACCTATACCGACGCAACCCTCCACCCTTACCGCATCCAGTCCGGTGACACCTACGAATCGGGAGAGAATGGGCGTATTGCGAGTCGAGGCAATGGTCAGTTCGCCCCTGTCGCCGGTGAATCCCATACCCGATACGATGTAACTGTCACCTACACCCTGCGCGGTGTTGATGGTGAAATCATCACCAAGACCGTACCGCGTGACAAGGTGCGAGTCGTCACCGTAGATAGCGATTACACCCTCGCGTATGGCACTAAGGAGCAGGTAGCTAACGGTGAGGTGACCTTTGAGGTTCCCCTTAATGCTGTAAGCAACAAGGATGGCAACGCCGTAAACCTGCGAGAAGTAGCGGGCTAAGTAAACAAACTCCAACCCCCTCTGATTGAGATAACTCAGCTAGAGGGGGGGGCGGAGTTTATGTGTGTGGATAGATGTTTGAAGCACGCGACACAGAATAAAAGAAAATGGTTGGCACTTCTTGGTATTATTTTGCTATTATTTATAGATAATATTTTGTCGTAGGAAGGATTTTTAGGTGAGTGCGCGTAACCCCTATCTGAATGGTCGCATGAAGGACATTCAGGGCTTGAGTGGTACCACCACTGAGCCACTAACCACTAGCAGTGTTATCGCAAAGACAGGCTTCTCGTTTGCGGTCTTACTTCTTGGCGGCATTGTTGGCTGGCACACACCCATGCTTGCTTTACCGGCGGCGCTTATCGCGTTCGTGCTTGGTCTTGTGCTTGCTTTCAAGAGTGGCGGCAATATTCCTGCCTGGGCTGTGCTGTTATACGCTGGCATTGAGGGCGTAGCTCTTGGTGCTGTGACCATGTGGGCGCAGACTCAGTATCCCGGCATCGCTGTGACGGCTGTGTTAGGAACGCTTATTGCGTTTATGACGGTGTTTGCGGCATACATGTTCGGTGCTAGGTCGAATCCGAAGCTAACGCGCATCGTCCTTATTGGCATGGTCGCATACATTATCTATCTGTTTGCTTCTATTGTGATACAGGCGTTCACTGGTTTCAGTATCGGTAGTACCGTCGTTTTCGGTCTGCCTCTTGGCGCTATTCTTGGTGTGCTTGCCGTCGGCATGGGTGTCTACTGCCTCCTTATGGACTTTACTGAAATTGGTGAGGCTGTAGATGCTGGTGTGCCAGATGCTTTTGGTTGGACTCTAGCGTTCGGGTTGATGCTGTCTATCATTTGGGTGTACCTAGAGATTCTGAGACTTCTAGAGTACGTCTATAAGAGGTAATGCAAGATAACCTTATAGGTTCTCAGTAAGCAAAAAAGCCGTCCCACCTACCTTTTAACACGGTAGGTGGGACGGCTTTCATCATGCCTTGCAGGTCTGTTTTATCCCGCGAAGCAGGCGATTACAGCACACAGCGCACCGAAGAACACAAGCATGAAGGATAACGTCAGCGCCGCTACAACAGCAGGTATCTGATGGAGCTTGCCGCCGCCAGGGAACTTAGGCATAGTACCATCAGGTTTCGGTACAGCACCTAACGAACAAACACCCATGACCTTAATCTCTTCTTCGTCATCAGAGACATTTACCGGCATATAGTACCCCAAGGCAACATATGAGAGTAGCATCCATAGCGTCATTGCCGCTACAGCAAATGAGCCATTCAGTGCCGCCGCTACAGCCGCAACCAGAAGCGCCGCCGCCCCAAGCTTATGAGCCACCGAATAGAGGTTATAGTAATCATTACCCTCTGGCTGTTCACCTCTACGAATCAGATAGTATCTAGCAATAAAAGAAAACCCAACAACAATGAAGACACCTGCAAAAATTGAGGTGAGCATGGGCGTGGAAAACATGGGGGTAACCATTAAATCTCCTTGTATGGTTTAGGAATAACTAACGTAACCATTATATCCATGCAAGGCAATAAAATCTATGCGGTCACAGTCGTCTACACATTATGCCAGGTAAACCATGTAGGCAACCTGGCATAATGTGGTAATTGTTTAATGCTTAGAAGGCAAATTCACCTTCGAAGAAACGCTCACCGTTTACGCAATCAACGTAAAGCTCGATGCCGTGAAGCCTATTGTAAGCAAGGGAGGCTTCCACGTACTCTGCCTGCTCAGCGGTGATAGGCTCAGTTGCGGTAAAGGTTGCGGTTCGAAGGGTTGCGCCCTCTACGGGGTTCTCCCACTCGTCAAGGTCGTGGGTCTGAGTTTCGATGATGGTTACGGTCATACGCTTCATGCCGTTACCTTCATCCTCAGCCTTGTAAGAGTCGATATAGAACTCGTCGTTATCATCCCAGATGGTAGTTTCTTCGCCGCGTGCATCAGCCTTAGTGTCGGTGACGGCAACGAGGTCGAACTTGAGGTTGATGGTGGTAAGCTCCATGATTACACTTCCTATCTAGAAGAACTTTCTATACATATAGTGTAGCATAGATTTTTCATGTATGCAACACTGAGTTTTGAGGCAAAGAGAATGTGCCTGCAAGTCACCATTTCAGTAACTCACAGGCACATTAGAAGCCCACTTAACCCCTATTCAAGCTGGCGCTAAAGCCACCACCGATAACAAGGGCAACATACGAAGCCAGGATTAGGTACTGGTCAGTGTACCCCCACAAGCCAAGCCACCAAGGGTAGTTGAAGAACAGAACAATAGTTCCAGCAATGCAACCCACAGGGATAATGATGCTACTCAAAAAGTCAGACATCCAATCCCAATCCAAAGCATTGCCAATCAGATACAGAATGAATGAAGCTAAAAATGAAGCGCCAATCACAATAAGTCCCGGCAAAAACAACCCAAGAAACAGCCACTTGATAACCTCAATGGCATCAAAAACGTTAATCATCGCAAACTTCCTAAATAATAAAGGGAAACTGACATCTATAGTGTACCACAAGATAGTTTAAGCAGGGTGCTTCGCCATAGGTTCTGTCTAACGCAGGCAATTAGAACCCACCTACCTCATCCCACGTAAAGTGGTTATGACTGATTCAGAATCCACTGATTATAAGAACCTCGCGGGATATGCACAACAGCTTCATCCCCCTTACTCCAGGCGTTACGGTCAGAACAAAGCGCAGTCGAAAAGTCAGACGTGCTACGCCCAGTACAAACCTCACTGTCAGCATACCCATTCAATACATTAAACGTATGATAATGAATAACATAAGGAGCTTCACCCTCACCAAGGTCATCCATGAAACGAACCTGCTTAGCCGTATCGCTCTGATGGTAGGAGTCATAGGTGCGCTTCACGTTATTCGAATCAACCTCCGCCCAAGAATAATTAACATCATCCAAACCTCGTTTAGACACCGTACCATCCAGCCGCATCTTAGCCGGTTCACCAACACCATATGTGCCATCTGCCTGCTTCGCAAGTTTCACGGTGTGGGTCTGCGCAACCCAGCCCGGCGGCGGGTTAGTGGTAGCCGCCGCAGATACAGGAATCAGTATCGCGGCAACTATGGCGGCGACGGCAATACTTGCGGGGATATGCCACAGCCACGTAGGTCCGTATTCAGAATCACTATCAAAAATGAATAAGCCTGTCGCAAATAAGAATGCGAAGAAAGCAAGAATAGCCACACCCCATAGCCCCGCCACCATCAGCATCAGCAGTAGAAGAGCCACCAAAATGAAACCAGTCATAAAATACATGTTGTGAATAAACGACAGGTTCTCATACTTGCGGGTTTCAGCGGCGGACAGCTCATCCCCTATATACTTTGTAGGGTTAGCTTCATAGTCATCCCACATCTGCACGTTCTTATCCCAGATAGCTTGCTTATCTGGGTAATCCGCATCAAGGTACTCCTCATGGTACTTATGGCTACGTGTCCACAGGCGACTCTCAGCCTTATCCCTAGCCTCGCGAACGCGGTCAAGGGCGGCTTCAACTTCCTTAGCGTCACCACGATAACGCACCCAAAAATACAGCGACGAAACAAGCGCCACAGCACTCAAAACCAAGAACACAATAATCGGGTACGTGTACACCCCATCAACCACAGTCATCATCAAGACCATACCGACTACCTCCTAAGAAGAAACTTTCACATATTCGTTATAGGAATCCTCCGGGATATGGATAGTTGCTTTCGACCCAGCACCCTTGGCGTTCACGGAACAATTACTCCGGTCAGAATGATACCTAGTACATATTGGAGTCTTACCATCATATGACTTGGGTACTTCGAAACTAATCTGATGCACCACATACGGTGCCTCACCAGGCTTCAAATCAGAAACCACTTCAACATCACTCACCCAAGTATTAACTGGGGTTTCATCCGTACTATCTAACAGGAGGTACGCCCCAAAATCAGAACTTGGCTTCCTATACATAGAGCGAACCTCACCGTCACCAGTTCGCTCAACCCACTCATAAGCAGGGTCATTCGTCGTTTCATACCTACCAGAAGTCTTCACATTCACAGCACCCACTAGAGGATTCCTCACTTCACTCTCTAGCGGACTATACCCGTCACCGCGATAAAAGGTGACTACTTTAGTGCCGTCAGCACTATAGAAAAAGACCTTCGGCAAAGATGGCGCAAATATCATTAAGAAACCACCCAGCAGGGCGGCATTCACCGACAAGAAGATAGCACACGCACGTAAAGTAGCGAACCCTTGAAGTTCGTCACTATCATCCTTAGAGGGGGCACCATCCACATAGATAACAGCCGCAAAGATGGCGGCAAAGGCGATGCCGATAGCTGTAAGGGGAACGAGCAAGCTGTTCGACAAAATGACCGTAACAATCATAGAGGCAAGCCCGCCAGCCAAGAAATATATCACGAAAATGGTGCCGAAAAGGTCAGCTTTACTACTTGCCGCTTCCACATCCTCAATCCGCTTCACACGGAAAGACATAACTAGCGCAACAACAGCACACACAGCCAGCCCAACAACATATAGTATGACGGACCAAGTAGTATCAAAATTAGGAATCATAAAAACTATCCTTTCACTAAACTTTAACTGCCCGCCGGGGAAGAAGTGACATACTTATCACGTTCACCAGATGGAACATGAATAACACTGACAGCACTAGCTTTACCTGCATCAAGCTTATCATGGCTACGGCTACAAAACAGCGTATTCACATTGTCCTGAACAGGGCAAAGAGTGGTACGGGCAGAAACACCAACATGCTCACCAATATCAATTTTGCGAACAACATACGGAGCTTCACCAGAGCTTAAATCCTCAACAACCTCAACACGCCTCAACGCATCTACAGTATTACCAGTATTAGGCATCACAATATTGTTACCCTGAGTACTCTGCTCACCCCACTGATACTCAACCACCCCATCAGCTTTGCGACTCTCAATAACCTTACCCACAAGAGGGTTACGCTGAATAGAGTCATGGTAGCCACCAGAAGCGTCTTGATAATAGGTAGTTGCAGGAGTCGGCTGGTTCATGAAATATGCGTCCACGCCAACAGGGACAGCAACAGAACCGAGGATGATAGCTGATAACAGATAGTTGCACTTATCGGAACGAGACAAAGCCCCGTCTTTGCTTTTCGACAAGAAGAACTTAACTGCTGGGAGCAAAATAAGCACCGCAGGCATAGATAAGAGCCACATCAAAGACCCGCTAAAGGCACCCAGAACATTAGCCAAGAAAAGCACCGTAAAAGCCAGCGTAAACGCGACCTCAGAGTCGGCAAGCTCTCCCTTAAGCTCACCCCACCAGCCAGCACCACCTTCGGCATTAGCATTGTCAGCGCTTTCAGGTGAGCGCCCCCGCTGACGCTTGAGTAGGCAATATGATGCCGCCGTAGCAACTCCAGCCACCACCACAAGAAACGCAATGACAGCATAATAAATATTCATCAGTCCAACAGGTAATAACGGATAATGGAACACAGCGGTACTTTCTTGAAATAGGTTACATCACCCTATCAGGATACCATTATCGGCATCTCGCGCCCCTTCTAAATCTGTAGAGCCCATGAAATGTGGTGAGTGTAACAGTATGACCAGCGCCCCCAGGAACTCGCCCCATAAGCCGCAAATCTGTGCTACACTTTAGCTATAAAATATTTACAGTATCCCACAAGAAAGGTAGGCATCATACCATGTCTAACCGTGATGGCAAATACAACCACTGGCATTGGAAAGGTGGCAAGCGCTACACCTTAGAGGAAAACGAGAAACGCAAGGTGTATTACCCCTGGCGAAACGGCGAAGACCTTAGCGCTATCGTGAAGGCATACAATACGACTGGCGCAGTTGATGAGGACTATGAAGACCGTGCATCACGCCGCCATCACCGGCCCCACCCGGAGGGGTGTGAATCCAAGTCATGCGACTCTTGCTGGGTTATCGTAATGTCCAAAGACCTCCTCTAGCATTACGAGAGAGCAGGCGACCGCGCCTAGACACGCCCAGGGGCACTGAGTGAGGGAATGTAAATTCCACTCAGTGCCCCTGTTCTGCGCCTACTGCGAATAGCTTACGAGTAAGGCTACTACAGCTGTTCACAGTATCAATAATTAAAATTTTGTAGGTACTGATAGTCAATTAAAGATTCATCCTCATAGGACTCGTACCACTCCAGTTCCCTGTGCTGGTTCTTGGCAAGATGCTTTCGGATTAGTTCGGGGTTTTCTTGCGCCTTATAGATGCGCCACACTATCTGTCTAGCGATAGATTTGACGTATCGCAGGTAAGCTTTGTCAGGGTTTGGGGGACGCATGACACTTCCGTGACTGTACGCAATTTCCCTCATGACATATTTGAATCCAAAATCACCGAAAATAGCTCGGTCTAACGCCTCACTGAGGCTGACCTCCATGACTGCGTATCGTATCTGTTCAGGTGTTGCGTTTAGTTGCTGTGCGCCTGGTGTAGCTTGGATAGCTTTGACCATTTCATCAACCTCAGCAGTAGGGACATTTAACATTGGGCTATTCTTACCAATTTCGTTGATAACCTCATGCACCGCTTCTGCGTTCATGTAGTCCACATTGAAAAAGGGTAAGGTGTTCCACATTTCTTTCCCTAGTGTGGGTTCACAGCTTGCGGTGAGTGCTACGATAACGTCGCGCATGAACGCATCTAGCATGACGTTGCGTTGCACCTTCTCAGGGTTGCGATTTCTGAACCACCCTAGTGGATTAAGCATCTAAAAGGTTCCTTCCGGCAGTAGTGAGGCGATGTTAGGAAATATTCTACAGCATTAATGCCGCTAAACAGTTATCTGTACATAAAACAGGTAATATGTGGTACAATACTTCCTGTAAGGAACTTTATTGGCTAGGAGAAAATCATCATGACCACGACTGACGTATTTACCCGCAAGTACACCTCGGAAGCGGCACGCGCCATCAAGGAAGTGGGCTATGGGCTTCACTCCACTACACCGGAAACCGCGAAGAAGTACCTCAACACAGGAGGTATCCTCGCCCTCCAGTGGAACCACAGCAACAGCATGTACTACTCAGAGCATGACGAAACCTACGTACCCGTCTGTGTACTAAAGCTTGTAGCCTTCAACATTGAAGACGACACAGTAACCCGTGAATATGACCTACGCAACGAGAGGGATACCCTCGAAATTGACACAGACGTACTGCTACTCAGCTCAGCTATTAACGCCGAAGACCCTGAACCGTACAAGTCACTAGAAGATGTCATGCTAAAGGTTGCCGGGCTGACCCGCAACGACCTCGTAGGCATCATCAACTATCTTTAACAACACCTCTACCCAATCCCAACGAAAGGAACCACAGATGAACAACGTTAGCGACTACCGCGAAAAGCACGCAGAAACCGCTGAGAAATGCCTCAACGCCATCCAGAAAGAAGTTACCGATGCAACCACGCTACATGCCACTAGCATCAATAAGGTAAATAACGCAGGTGAGGCACACCACATCGCCCGCGACATGTTCCGCCATGCACAGCGCCTCCGCCGCCTGGCAGACACCCTCACCCTAATCTCTGTACACCAGATGAGCATGAATCACCTAGTGCTGGCTGGCGAGCCTCAGGAAAATATTGAGGCAATTGACCGTAAATATTACTGGGAACTACATGGCGACATTGAGCCGCCTCTGCTTAACTACGACGCTCCCGCATCCCGCATCCAGATTGAAATGCTTATCAAGCTGTCCGACTCTGACGCGGTAAAGATTTTCGACACGCCCCGCCACCTTGTAGATGTCACCTTCCGACAGGCGAGCACTGGTGCATTCTATGTTGATTTCAAGTGTGGCACTGAGGACGTTATTACCGCAACCTCAGCTTTGGGGATGGATTCTCTAACCCGTGAGATTGTTACTAATGCGGCTTTGAACCATTTGCGCGGCTTGGCGTGGGCTGTAACCCCTGTCGATAACTCAGGCACCTACAAGCTTAACGCTACGATTGAGGTTGCCGTCGCACCCGCGCTGTAAGACTCCATAGAGTAATAAACGCAAGGGGCAAGGTATTTCCTCGCCCCCCTTGCATACTTGCAGGCAGACCAGCTTCAAAGACATCTACATATATGAGAAGAGATAGTTTATGCTCAACATCCCTCCGCTAATTGTTGTTGAGAACCCTTGGTGGTTTGTCCTTATTGCGCCAGCCTTTGCTGGAGTCCTTATCGGCATCATCTTGTGGATTATCAACACCTTAGACAGGCTGTCCGCCACCCAAGGATGGTTTGGGGGGGAGAAAATCACGGCAGAGGAATACAGTAAGCGTTGGAAAGCCAGTAGGGAAAATCTGGTAGCTGAGGTTGAATCTGGCAAGCCGCTTCACGAGATTGACGTAGCAGAAATTAGCCCTCAGACCCTAATCCTGAGGCGACTGCATATGGTTAGCTACATCCCCGTCCTATTGATTATTTGGAACGCCGCCCATAATGCACATGTTGGTGACTGGCAGATTATTGGTATGACCCTAGCCGCTGTTGTATCACATGTGCTCATTGGTCTAGGCATCGCATACCTGACCCTCCAGATACTTAACATCCTAACCTACATCATCATGACACCTGTTGTCTTCATCAAGGTTGCCATCAATTTTGATGAGTATTCTGAGAAGTACCATGAGGAGAAGAAACGTGCATCTGCTACAGAGGAAGCTAATGCCACTGATGTGAATAAAGATGATGAATTATACTCTAAGAAGCTGTCTAAGCGCCGACACCGAAACAATTCAGAGGAAAGGTTTGAGTAGTGCATTCTCTCATTCATGATTACCCCGCGCTATTTCCCGTCTTGGGAGGAGTATTCTTTGCTGTTGGCTTTGGCGTAATGCTGGGGCTGATAGTGGTGCAAGATGAGTCCAACAATCTCTTACGAAACACTGCTCTGGAATACAAGAGCATCTTCTATTTCATTGGTTCAGTACTTGCGGTAGGAACAATTCTTCATGCAGGTATTACCGCCCCAACCGGAGGCTTCACGGACTCGCTTACCAATGCGGGCGGCACAGTGGTAGGCATCGCTGTCTACTTCCTGCTGGCACCTATCATCATGGCGGTAGTTAGCGGCATAGTTCAGCTACTTGTTATCACACCTGTCTGCTGGCTGTATCGGGTCTGCAAAGAAGCCGTACAGGACGAAAAGAGGGTGAAGCCGCTTGCAGGTAAACTCACAGAACCACGGAAGCCCCTAATGGAGACATGGGTCGGGAACATTGTGAAAGGTGTTTTGAAAGCCGTTTCTGCGTTTTGTAGTTTCACTTACAAATGTATGACATTCAATATTAACCGCCGATAATAGTTGAACCCATGTTACAATTGGGGTGAATGAAGAACTGACTAATGTTCTCCATTCACCCCAATTATTTTTTCACTTTAAGGAGCAAAACCTATGGGAAATATCCCCAATCTTGGTGAAAGCTACACCAGCCGCGCAGACGCTTGCGCAAGGTATATTGAGAAGAAGCTCAGGTCACACGGAAACACCCGCAACGACCTTAAAGAGTACCTTAGCAAGGACGGCTGGACTCACGACATCGAAGTAGCGAACAACGTGTACCGTCACCCGCAAGCACACGCAGAGTTTGACGGCGACGAAACTCTTGCCGCCGCACACAAAGCCTTTGAAACCACCGACATTATCGGCAAACTTGACGAGTACCTTACCCGCAATAACGACACGCTAAGCGAGAATAGTTTGGCGATACTTGCAACCCATTTCGCGTACTCCATTATTGGTGCTATTGACCGGGTAGACAATAAGCGGTACGGGGCACTGTTTAACGGCGCACCTAATAATGGTAACAATCAGCATACAGGGAAGCCAGGCAAAGGATTCTTCTCCCGCATTTTCGGGTTTTAATGGAGATGGTCGGCATGTATCTATCAGCATCATGTAGAGGTGGTGTTAAACTTGTAGAACGTAAAGGAGAAATAAGATGCTTAAATCTGAGAATTATGATGAGCTACAGATAATTTTAGAGAACCACGGGCTAGACAATCTTTTCGTTCGTATCAAAGATGGTGTAGATGATTCACCGCCAACCTTAATCTTTAATGTGCCCTCATCCATTACTGTAAGCTATTTTGAGCGACTTTTGAAGCACTATCTACCTGACAACACTATTCAAGTTATTTCCGGGTTTAACGCCGTAGAATCGGTTCAAACGTTTACCCGGCGCGAGAAGCAGAAATGGCGTGATGTTCTGTGTGCCGTACTTCCTGACGGTGATAAATGCTTCTTCGGCATTCACAGCCAAAACACATCCGGTAGACGCAACCTGAGTATATTCCGGGATGAATCTTGCAATCCGAAGATACCTACTGGTCTTCACTACAGCTCAAGCGGCTATGCCGTTGCGTTTCTTGAGAGCGATATAGGGCACGGAATCCTCAATGCCATATCTGCCGCCGAAGATATTATCGACGTACCTAACGCACCTCGTTCACTTGAACAAGTTTGGGATGCCGCTATCAATGATTGGCTCAACATCCAGCATTAATTCCACCAACATTTCCCAATAAACACCAGGCACATCCTTAAGGAAAGCTACTTACATGAAAAACTATGCAGAGTTTACGCCAACTTACATTTTTACCCCGAAAGAAGAGGGGGATGAGTCGGGGGCTTTTGGCATTGGTCTAAATCCCAGCCCCGTTGAACATGAGGAAGATGGCGGTAACTCGAAAGACGAAGAATCTTTTACTGAACTCATTAAAAGCTGTTTGAAGAAGGTATCGTTTTGGAAGAAAGAAGAGAGTGACATAGCGGAGCCTCAGCATAACGAAGATACCGGAAAAATCACTGTTCTTGATAAGAGCGGTGATAACATTACGGTCATCTATGTGAACACTTCCAATCCCCCGGAAAATTCAGATGTAATGAATGCGCCACTAACACCAATGGCGCTCCTCATGGGTACTGGCGCAAACAAATACCGCCCCACCCCACTGGTAGATTTAGCGCCACCTATCTCGGATGAGGAGCGGGCGGCTATCGAGGCTGAGAAGCAGGAGAAGGCGCGTCTACACGAAGACTCTGCCAAGCTATCTGGTATCCCTATCACGGAAGAAGAAGCCGAGGCGTATATTCAGAGGCGATGGAACCCAGACCTTGTAAGAAGCTTTGACCACGGAGGCGGCAAAGGCAAAGAGTACTATGTCTCCGTATGGGTCCACTGCCACCCGAGTAAGCGTTTCGGCAAGAAAGGTTTCACGAGGGCACTTGAAGCACTCAACCCTGACCTGTTCCACGAAATCATTATTGATGACGAAGATGGTTATTGGGGTTGGGATGATACCCGCATCTACTTTAAGGGCGCATCTGGTACACTCTTTGAAGTAACCTGCTATAAGGTTAGGCGCGGCGACTTCTACGTAGATATGGGAGCCGGATTACATGGCGGCGAAACCCCTATTACGGCAGAAAACTTTGCAGAACTAGAAGCTGTGATTGAAGTATTCAAATATTTCAATTCGTTGCCGCCCACCCTACTTAGCGATGATGATGACGAATAGTTGTGCGACCGACTACTCAACATACAGGTAGCAGGTCACTGGCAAAACTTTTTATAATCCCCCTATATGTCACTAGTTGTGGCACATAGGGGGATTATGCGGTATTATTAACCTTGACATGCTATGTCGCATAACATTTCACAGCCAACAAACCATAAGGAAATCACACATGAACCCTGCCCCCTCACCCCATAATGACCTCTCAGAGGTTCAGGAAGCCGCACAGAACGCACTAGACGCATGGAACGACCAATCCAGCAACCATTGACAAGAACCCGCGCCCTAACAGGCTTCTAAAGGCTATTGCTACTGCTGGCGCTGGCGCATTGCTTATCTCTGGCTGTAGCGTACCCGAGGCTAATACTCAGCCTACCCCTAGTGAGACACCTTTCAGTACCCAGGGTATTGAGTATGTTCGTGTGTGCCAGAAGGTTGAAGATGGCACCCGCGCTGAGGATACTAGCTGTGAAGCTACCGAGTCAGCTTCGCCTTCCCCGTCGCCTTCTACGTCTGAGTCTGCAACCGCGAGTGCATCACCCAGTGAGTCTACTAGCGCAAGCCCCTCACCCTCACCTACTGGTAGCCCCACCAATAATGGTGGTGGTACGAATATCAACATCAATAATGGTGGCAATAGTGGCGGCGGTAGTGGTGATACCCATAGTGGTAACAGTGGGACTAATATGTTCATCTGGTATTACATCGGGTACATGATGGGTCAGAACGGCTCCGGTGGTACTACCTACATCAATAATGGCAATAATGGTAACGTGCCCGCTGTAGGTGCGCCCCTGCATGGTGGTAGCACTAGCACGCCCAGTAAGGGTACTGTCTATCAGGGTTTGCCTTCTAGTGGTGGTTCTTTTGCTGACTCGTACCGTGCCGCTAAAGCTAAGGCTGGCATGAAGGACGGTAAAGTTGCAACCATTGAGCGCTACAACTACAAGCAGAACTCTAGTAATGGCAGTAAGTCGAATACCTCTACTGGCAATAGTAGTAGCTCAAACTCTAGCAACGGCAATAGTGGTTCCACCGCTAACAACAATAGTGGCGGCAACTCAGCGGCGGCGGCTGGTGCAGGTGCGGCGGCGGGAGCGGCGGCTGGTGCTGTAGCCGCCAACAAGAGTGGGTCTACCGGCAACACTGGTAACAGTAACTCCAAGGACTCTAATACTTCCAAGAATGGCTCTAATGGCGATTCTAGCAACTCTAAATCCAATGGTGGCAATACTTCCTCTAATAGTGGTAACACTAACGGAAATAACAGTAACTCCAGTAGCTCTAACAGTGGAAACAAGTCCAGCAACTCCGGCAATAGCGGCGGCGGCAATTCTAGCTCCAAGTCTGGTAGTAATAGCGGCTCTTCTTCAAGCGGCGGCTCTTCCGGTGGGTCTAAGTCCGGTGGTTCCTCGTCATCTGGCGGCTCCAAAGGTGGCTTTGGTGGCGGCTCCAAGTCTGGTGGTTCTTCTGGTGGGTAGTGGGCAGGAAGCGCTGATACTCACTGCATAGTGAATAAAATATCCCTACATCTTCTTCATGCGTCTTGATGGGCATTGAAGAGAATGTGGGGATATTTTATTATGGCTAAGGCGTGCTTAACCCCCTTTATTGATTGGCGCTAGTTAGTAACTATGCCTGAGTAAAAGTAGTACCAATGTGTGAAAAATCCCCTGTGATATATCCAAAATTGGTACTATTTTCTTCTAAAATTTAATAATTGCCACCCGGTACCGCCGTAAACGTATTGCAGGCGTGTCACTCAATGCGCCTACTTCACTTGCGTATGGATTAAAACCTGTGGTAGACTATAGATATACCCGAGGGGTTGAGTAACTTCTCAGGCGCACTCCAACCGCATAGTGAAAGGTAAAACCTTAATGGCACGCTTCGACGCAATCCTCATTGGCCCCGACTGCAATGCACCGGAAAACGCCGACAAGCCCGCAAGCGAAATCTTCAACAAAGTCTACCTTGAAAAGTATGAAGCGGCAACTGGTCACAATAGCTGGAAACCCCGCGTACTTGTAAACATCATCAGTGAGAACTCCACCAACCTCTACTGGGAGGGGCAGATTCAGTTCGGTTGGGAAGACCAAGACCCCTACGAGGGTTTTAAGATGGCAGGTTACGTACCCGCCGACAGTGCAGAGGCGAAGTTCCTCAAGAAGAAGAACGACTACAGCATCACCCCATCCGGCATTAACGGTGACACCGTGAGCCGCGCAATGCACTTCACCATCAACATCTAGCAAACAAAGCCCCTACCACCCAACACTCCGGGAGGCAGGGGCTTTGCCATGCACCGAAATCATATGCTACACTAGGGGTGTGTTACGCGGGTAATGCCGCACACTCTCCCCATGAGGGGTGGAGGGAGAATAAAGTCCCGTGACTATAAAAAGTTGCGGGGACTACGACGTGTGACTTGCGTCTACATAATGGTGCGGCATGTCACCCCTCACTGGCGGCTTTGTCTGCTAGATATTTGAAAGGTTAATATTGGTGGTTACGTCAAAGAAAAAGGGCAAGTCTGAGACTGGCTTGTCACTACCTGGAGATGGTTCACTGTACGACGCGCTAACTAAGCCGCTCATGAAGCCTGCACCTAGTAGGGGTATGTGGTTCCTTGCAGGGCTGGCATATCTGCTTATTGGTTCTGGCATGGCGCTTATCTTGTTCACCACGTTTAAGCCGCATGGTGGCTTGGATTATACTCTCAGCCTGTTTCTCCTGGCTTACGCGATGTATACTTTCTTGCGTGGCATCACTAGTGTAGCAAAGGGATTCTTCAAGGGTGCTAATGAGCCAACACTGCATTACGGTAAGAGGTTTGATGAGGAGTATGAACTTATTCCTCAGCCTGGCACACGTGAAGATGCGCCGTATGCGGAACGCTACTTTAAGCGCGACGGCAACACCCTTTATGTACGCATCAAGGGTGACGCTGGCGGGTTTTATGACCTCCCCATCTCTTGCTTCTTCGCCAAGGAGCCACTGGATAAGGCAGACAGTATTCGCACTGTCTACGATGGTCTAGATGGGTTCCCGCCGCACATTAGAATCACTTCTAGCAAGTGGTTTGCTGACAGGCGCTTCCTGCATTACGAGCTTCATGCCCCGAAGTCTGAGAAGCCCGACATTAAGAAACTCATCCACGAGGTTAATAGTGCCACCTACGGCGAACTTTACACTGAGGCGGCAAGCTCTTTCGATGAGAGTGCTGTAGCTAAGCTGATTGATGAGCCTGTGCGATACCCTGGCGTGGGTAATCTAGTGGAGGCAATCGACAACATCCTTGAGGATGATGACGACAATGAGGCTGTAGAGGCAACTGTTGAGGAAGCGTACAGTTTTGCAGCACGCAGTGTGGGTCTGTTCTTCTTGCATCTAGTCACATTTGTGCTTCTTGCGGTTGTAAACTGGCAGATGCACTTTGGTGGCGGCGCACAGGCAGTGCCCCCGGCGTTAGTGTCAGTGACACTGTTCCTTGTAGCGCTATCAGCGGTTTCTTCGGTTGCATCCGCAAGGAGCCTAGCTAAGGCTGAAAATAAGTTTGTTGAGGTTTGGGAGTACGACGACCTACAGTTCGATATGCTCCCCTTCACAAGCACTAATCATGCTGACGCTAAGGCGGAGGATTACTTCGCTGAGCATAACGGTGAGAAGTATGTGCTGTTGCGTGAAGTTGAATACGGAATTATCGGCACCTACAAGATTCCGGCTAACGCGAGGGTTCACTATTCGCTCGATGACAATGAAACCCCCGGCTGTAACATTGTCGGAAAGGAAGGTGTTCTCAAGGAATTTGTTATTCTGTTCCCGAAGAAGCTTTCCCCATCAGCTACCCCGGCAAGTGAAGAGTAAACACTAGCCCGCTATCACAGTGGCTAACCTTGCAGTAAATGCCTCACGCCTAGATTAACGTCTGGGCGTGAGGCATTTGCCATACCTGGCACAGGTTTGCGTGCTACAATGAAATAACTTTGACGAATCCAAATAAACACAATGGAGGGGCGATATGGCAATCCATATCCATAACGAAACCACATCAGACACCACACCCAAGAAAAGAGGGCGTTCCTCACAGAAACAGGCAACAGCTGTTAGTTCGTGGCGCACACAAGAACTAACTATCCACCCTCTCGCGTTGAACCACCCAAAACAGACACATACCTCGGGTGAGAACGAAATTCAGGTCGATACCTGCAACCACCTTAAAGAAATGTCGAATAGTGAATCACCATTTATCACGGAGTGGCTGTTAAACAATAAGCTCATCAAACCTCTGCGTAAGAATAAGCGGTCACGGTCAAAAAAGTGGGAAACCATCAACCTTCTCTACGACCACTCCTTCAACTTCATTACAATGGACGAGACATATCACCGCCCGAATGACAGGCTCCCACGCCTACAAGAGTACGCCGACCCCATGCATGAGCACCTTGAAGAAGCAGACGAATGGTTCACTAACCTAAGGGAGCTTGGCGATGATAACGGACTAATTGACGTAGAGTTTGATTCAGTAACCGAGTTATTGTCAGAGCTTACTCTAATGATGGGGCGAAACCTCTACTTTTGGGATGCTGAATCTGTAGCACATGCTGAGAGTGAGCGACGTAAAGCAGAGGGGGTGAGCCTACTAGGAGGGATACACCTTCTTAAGAAAGGTGTCAGTGTTGATGACTTTATGATGGTATTACGCCCAGTTGCCGGAGTCATCATGCATTGGGTAGAGAGCGACGGGAACTGGGAGGCAGAATGCACTGATGTGTGACGCATCTTCACCCCCGCTTTCTAAATCATTTAGGAGAACAATAAAGTGACTACAATTCAGGCGACGTGGCGTAATGAACGCCCATCAGTGTATCTCTACAACTACCAGGAAGCTGGTAGCGACAATGCTGTTGTGACCCGCAATGCGATTTACCCCAAACGCAAGCGACAGGAACGCACTATAACATCAGCAGACGTGGAGAAATATTACCACAGTGGCGATGAGGCATACTCGGTTATTGAAAAACAGGTTATTCAAGGGCTGGCGAAGACCTATAGTGGTAGGCGTAACCTGAGAGATGTTATTGGTTTAGCAACAAGTGACCTTTTGGATAAGAACCCGTTATGCATTCCTTATGATAAGTTGGAAGAGTTCTTGGGTGAGCTAGACGCATTGCAGGAACCTTTGCGTCTAGATGGGTACCGCCACATTTTCTTAGGTATCCCCGACAGGGCGGTTTGGCATAAAGCTCTTTATGCAGAGGATACCTATAATCAGCGCCTCTCCAATATCTGCAAGAAGCTAAGTAATGGGCGCGTGTACTTTTGCACGATTGACGGCGGGCGCTTTGGGGAGCCGAATTTCAAAGCGACAACCCGAGATGTGTAATTATACCTAAATCTGTGGTACACTTTAGATAAGTAATTGTCTTTCCCTAAGGAGTGCCCAACCATGCAGAGCAACAACCACAAGAACGACGAAATCATCAAGCGCCACATTGAGAACATCCTCAGTAAGAAGCATTCCTGGGAATATGGCGGCGAAGACTTCGGGAAGCCTGGCGATGTTATCATTGAATCTCTGACATACAACTCCAAAGGTGAGCCTGTGGTAGAAGCTATTCTCTCCTACGACAATAATCGCGGCTCCGCCTGGCAGACCGTCTGGGCGGTAACCATGCACAGTGCCACCGAATACACAGCAATTGAGGACGAATATTCCCGTGAAGAGTTCAGCTATCTATAAGTCCCTGGCTAATGTAAACGCATCGGCTCACAACGAGTATGCCAAGCGCCACCTGACGCATTGCGCCGTGGAAGCCATTAAGCGCGGCGAATACACGCTTTCACCACATCCCAGTAAAGAGATTCACCTTACAAGCGCAGAGCCTCTAAGCATTACCTGGCACCCTGAGACGCTAGAACCGACACTCACACTAGAAACAACGTGGGAAGGGTATTGGTGGGTAAGCGACACGATGAGAGCAATCGGCGCAGTTGTCACCACCCTCAATGTTACGATGCATTCACTTTCCGACTGTAGCCCCATAGAGGATGTAAGTCAGCGTACTTACATTGTGGGAAGGTATGACTCTATCGCCATGTCAGGAGAGATTCGAAGTAACTTTATGGACAGAGTGTACCGGGGCGCGTCGAAGGCTCCATCAGGGGAAAGTTTTCAGCGTTCCCAATGTTCAAAAAATGAGCCACGCATAGGCGAGAGCATCCTAACATTTAAACCTATGGAAATTGAAATTTCATAATCATACCTGTGCTAACATGGTAATACCCCCATGTGCATGGGGCGCATTGCTCTAACCTGAAAGGAGAATTTAGTTATGCCCATTCTCAGCATCTTCATCTCTGGAATATGCTTAGCCACACTCATTTTTATTACCGTACAGTTCTTCCGCCTCGGTGGTTCACTTAATCCCATGAGGAATGATGCGACGCAGAATTATGTGCTAATAGCCATGATTAACCTATGCGTTTCGGTTGTGGCACCTATCCTGACGCTATTCCTAAACCCAATTGTTATGCTCATCATTTACGCCATGTCAATTATGGTTTCGGTGGGTGTGATTATCGCTTCCCTGGTTGCCGCTAACCGCCTATAAGTACCTCTACACACCGTAACTGTTATTGACGTTAAACAGCGCTACTAGCCAACTTTTGAAGCGTTCAATGTGGCGCTTCAACTATTCCATTAAAGGAGTTTTCACTATGTCTCTTGGTGTGATTATCGCTACCGTTGTTGCCCTTGCTGGCACCATCTTTGGTACTGTCATTTTGTTTAAGCTTGGTGCTTCGCCAAACCCTCGGAAAAATAATCCCCTAATTAACATTTTCTGCTTAGGCGTGCTGAATATTTTTGTTTGCGCCCTACTGCCTGTCATTGCGCTCTGTTTCGGTAATTCTGTAGCATCAGTTGCCCAGATTGGAACTCTCATCACTCCCGTTGTACTGCTCGTATCTTTGCTGGTGTGGTGGAAACGTACCGAACCCGAGATGGGCTTGCTTGCGGCAATGGATAGGCACCTATACAACAACTAAACACTATTTTCTTTCTACCTGGAGGTTTTTAATAATGACTGACACTTTACCGCCCGTCTTGACCCCGTTTGAAGCTGGCTTTTCTGTAGCCCTGCTGGTTATTTCCTTGGGTTGCTTTATCGCATTAAAAGGCTCATTGAACCCGCGTAAAAATAACTTCAGACTCAACGCTCTTCTACTGGCTGTTGTAACTAACGGTTTTACCCTAGCAAAGCCTTGGATAGCTGACACTTTCGGCATGGACACGTACAAGTTTGTTTCAGGCGCGGTGGCTGTTGTTGCCATTATTGGTCTTATGCTGATTATCTTTCATCTTGCAGGGTTTGCGGTTGGCTCTAATGATGGCGACTGTATTGCGGTGTGTGATAGCCATCATGTATGCATGGCGAGCGGCAGGTGTGCCCATGCCACGAAGGATTCTGGGACCAACAAGGGTGCTGTTATCCAGCCTGATAAGGATGCGGGGGTATAGGCGTGGAGGTTCAGAATGTCTCTCAAGCTATTAGTATTATCCTCCCGACAGCTCTTCTAGCGCTTTATGTTTTTGCTATTGGGTTGCCCCGTAAGAAGGCTGGGTTTTATCGTAAGCAAGCTGGTGTTTCTGGACGTGCGCGGCGCGGTAGGATTCTGAATTTTTGGGGTTTCTTTACCCTGGGTGTAATTGTTTTGGTTAGTAACATTGTGTTTATGACCGGCTTACTTGCATCTGACGTGATTGCCGTGTATTCTGTAGCTATTGGCGGTCTCTTGTTGCTGGTCATGCTTGGTCATGCTGTCTATGTGTGGCTGGCTGACGGCAAAGAGACTACGAGTGTAATTGTTGCTGAGCTTGACCGATTGAGGGCTGAGCAGGCGACCTGGAAACAGGATACAAAGGATTTGGAAGGAAACTCTGATGTTTAATTTTATTACCCATGATATTTACGGTTACGACTTCGCGTTTATCGGTTTTTCTGCGATGTTCGTTGGCTTTGTTCTTAAGTATATTGTTGGGATGTTGGATAAGCGCAAGGGAACCGATATTGCCAATATGAAGGGTGCCACCTTTTTGTCACCTAGTTGGTTTACGTACTGGAGTCTGGCTATCGCCTTTGGCGTGACTGCTGTAGGTGCTTTCCTTGGTGGCAATGGTCTACTTGACGATACCACCAAGCAGACGCTTGTCATTATCACATTCTTCGTTATGGTGACTGGAATCATCTCTGTGCTGGTAGACATCTTTAAGTCATGGGGCGAGAAGGATGTGGATGCCAAGAGTGAGATTGAAGCATCTGTAGATAAGGTTGCTGGTAAGTAAAAGGTACCTCTCGCAGGGGGTTTGGTCTATGTGGTGTATAGACCAAACCCCTTTTTTGTACCCCTGGACTTGTGTCACACCTCACCACCATTAGACTTGCATGATATTTTAAATCTGTGATACGATAGGTTTATCAATAAGAGGTGAGACGAAATACTCACCCACACAACAAAACATCCCTCGATTGAAAGGTGAGCAACATGGCACATCTCGACCCCACCCTCTACGCAGTAGCAACCGGCGAACACCTCGACGGTGTAACCCCTTACGCAACCGCCGGTCAGCGCCTAGATGTAGACTCCTTCGACCTTCACGAAGAACTCGACCCCCTGGAAGAGCTAGAAGTTCGCGTTGCAGACGAAGAAGAAGGCGGCGTTTACACCCTCCAGCTCTTCGCATATGGCGAACCCCTGGTGGGCTATACCCCCGAAGGCGCGCAGTATCACGTCTACGCAACCGTGTACACCCTCCAGTCGGATGTGCGCCTTGTACACGCTTTCCAGTCCCACGTAGGCACGGACGCACTTCTCGCAACGACCTACGTAGACTCTGAACTGTACTTCCAGTCCTAAACCCAATCGTTTAACCACTTTAAGGAGAGCATCTAACTATGCAGACCCGTATTACTGTTACCCCGGAAACCCTGGTCAAGGCTCACGAACAGGCACGCAAGATTATGGAACTGACAGGCGGGAAGGCTAATGCAACTTTCACCACCCGCCTGGGCGCACGCATTAAGCCTGATGCCCTTAACGAAGTCCTGGGTGCCCTCGTGGAAACCCTGGCAGACGGCAACGCCACCTCCATCTCCATCTGCCGAACCGAAGTTTCCCCCATCGAAGCGGCACAGATGCTTGGTACCGACCGCCCGACCATTATGGCACTCATTCGCGGCGGTGACCTCAACGCTGTATCGAGTGGAAAGTACTACTCCATCAAGGTTACCGACCTTGAGAAGGTTGCAGGTAAGGTCGAGTCCATGCGACAGCAGAAGGCTTCGCCTGTAGTGGTCAAGGTTGAGGAACCTCAGGCGGCTAATGAGTCGATTCAGAAGATTAAGAACGCTGTTTCTGTAATCCGAACCAGTGAAACTTTTGAAAAGGTTCAGCGCGCCACCCTCAAGCACTTCTTCCACGTGTAAAGTTGCAGTGCATTAAACCCCCTAGATATTCATCTTCTCGTGAGTATCTAGGGGGTTTGTTTGTTTTCTATTATGCGACACGGCGTGAGTAGTCGCCCTTGGAGTCGCTATCTAGTCGCACCTAAGTAAAAGAAGCTTGGTAGGAGGGAAAAGGGCTTCCTGAGGCGGTTAGTAGGCGTACATCATAGCCAACGAGCCTCGATGCGACATATAGAACCTCAAGGTGACCAACGTATTATCACTCACACCAGTCACGGCGTTCATCCTCTGAGAATGATATGACCCCCACGCCCATACAGAATCATAATTCATGCCCGCAACACGAATGTTTGGGTTATCGAGAGTTGGTTCACTCACCCCGTGAGGCGCGTCAATAGTCAGCTTCTCACGAGTGCCGCTAACGCCATTATGGACAACGCAATTCTTGCCAACTGTGATGCGGTTCTTAACGGTTGTAATGATGCCGCCAGCCACCTGCGCCCCATCGCCAAGCTCAAGGGTAGCTCCGCCTCTCAATGCAATCCGACCATCCACAAAAGAATTAGCAGGGATAACGAGCCGCTTATGGGCAGGCACCTCAATATCTCCAACCACAAAAGAATCCCTCCATAGCTCGACAGTCTTATTGCGGTGAAGCAGGTATCCCACATTCCTGCCATAGTAAGGCTGGACATAGTAGTGCCCCTTATCGTCAGGGTCATTAGAGAGGTAAGAGCCTCCATTGGGCATACAGCGGCTCTTCTGATACCCGTCATTAACAGGTACGTAGTCAAATTTATTGTCCCATGCCTTTGTCCAGGCTTCGTTGGATTTACGCCAATCTCGACGCTGACCACCCCGCAAATAGTAACGCTCACCAAACATGCTAGGCGTATCGCCTGACTCTCCAGCAGTGAAGCGCGCCCCCAGCGGAGAATAGGGGACGACACACCCCAAAAGGCTGTGAGCATCCAGGTAAGTTAAACCGTGCGGAGGTAGCCCGGTTCCTTTATCGTAAACCTGACCGTAAACCTTAGCACCCTCAGAAACCTTCACGCTTCCATCAAGCGAAATAATGCTACCAAAGACATGCGCATCCTCTGCGATAGTGATGTCACCCTTGGCTAGAATCGCCACCGAACACCACAATGGCAACGGCAACTTGCCATAGTCTACACGGTTCGGGTTGCCCACAAATGCGTTGGAACCCACTAGTACGCCGCCACAGGCGCTAACGCCACCCATAACCAGAGCACCAGACTTAACGGCTGTAGTTGCGCTTGATAGCATTGAGCCAGTAACTACACTGTTTACACCTGCTTCTAGTCGCCCGTTCGCGGAGTGCATATCGCCTACGACAAAAAGGTTCTCTGGCAGAGTGAAGCTTCGCGGCGTATTGATTGAAGAAAACCCATAAAGGTCATTATTAAGGTATAGTCGAGCGGCATTATCGCAGGTACTCTCCAAGGTGGAATACTCTTTGCGGCTCAACATAGGGGTGACATTCTCACCCTCCCATCGAATATTGGAGGGCACAACGTTTTTAGGGGCGTGACTTGTTGCGAATCGCCACCCGCCCAGAGTAGTCTCAGTAGTGACATTGCCTTTCAGCGGCATAAACAAACCTTTCCGTAGTGAGTAACTAGCATTAAGTGATTATCTATTAGTATACCACAAATAAAAAATCACCCAAGAGTTGCAGACTCTCAAATATCTGTGGTAGACTATTTATATAAGTTAAGTTTTCCCTACGGAAAGGCATCAACCTTGTACATCACCGCAAACCACGCAATCAACACCACCGCGAACATCACCGCACAGCAGGTCTTCGACACCCTCACCGAAAACACCGCTAACCTTGGTATCACCAAGATTACCGCCCTCGATGTAGCCCCCAATACTGCGTACCTCGTAGAGAGCATTAACGGCGCGTACATGGTCACCTATGCCCCCGGCGAAAACGCTACTATCTACATCAGCCCCGTAAGCGGCATGGAAGACCTTGACCCCAACACTCCTGAGGGCGAACTGGCAGACGGCTTCGAAGGCTCCACCACCCACAAGGGCATCATCAGTCTCATCGAAAACCTCGCCTAACCTCAAAGCTTCCCCACAATCAGTCACCAATCAACGAAAGGAAACAATTCTAATGATGAAGATTAAGATTACTGACATGAACTTCCGCATCGAAGGCGACACCCTCAACAATATCAACACCTCCAACTATGCAGAAACGGGTGAAGGAATCACCATCCCTGACGCACGATTCGAAGTGAACCCCAGCTACAGCGAAAGCTACGAAGTCGAATATCTCGACGGAACCGTAACCGTCGGAGATTCAACCCACAACATCACTATCGACCCTGGACATGAAATGGGTATGCTTGTCTTCGATATTGCCAAAGAAAACGACATGAAGCTCCTCTATCGAAGCGGCAAGTTCTACATCCACATTGACGAACTCAACACCCGCATCTAACGCAAGAAAGGCGCACTCATGGACGACATGTTCTACAACAACATCCCTGCATCAGCGGTACCACTCCACACCTACAACGACTTCACCCTCCCTCTACAAGTAACACCCTTCAACGGTTGCTCCATTGAGGAAACTGTAGAGTTTTTCAAGCGAACCATCTTCGATGCAATCCTCACCATCGACACCACCAACAAGCGTTACCTCATTGAGTTTTACCAAGGCAACACCAAGCTAGGGGAAACCGCCTACAGCCTCCCCAACCCACCCCACTACCACCACCTCGCACTAACAGAAGAACTCTTCGGAGAAATCACCATCCCATACCCCACCCTAGAAGCAGGGTCAGAAACAGAAGGGACTAACGCAGAACTTAAAATTCCCGCCATCGACATTAGCTAAATCACAGGCTTACAGTAACAGCTGACGCGAATCTTGTGATACTATATTCACAGCACCTCATCTGCAAAAACAGGAGGGGTGCTGTGAAACAAACCGTCGGGGAAACCCCATACCCGCCCTGCACGTGGACGACTCTAACTCATCCCGGCATATTATTTAGGAGAAATCATAACCATGTCCCTTTCTACTACTGCAACTTCCATTACTGACAAGCTTTCTACCACTTTCACCGAACTTCTTGCATCCAAGGCTTCCTCCCCTGCCTCCCGAAAGGCGAAGATGGATACCGCGACCCGCAATTTTGTTGATACTCTCTTGGACGCTGGCGAGAAGGGTCGCACTCTTTCACGCCTCGCCTACGATGAAGGCATGTCTGATTCTAAGTGGCTGAGCGAGATGCTGGAGGCTAAGCGCCAGCGTATCGGTAAGCCGGACGAACCGCTCACCGGGGTTGAGAATGCTCGCGCTAAAGCCATTCTCGCAATCAACACTAAGAAGCGTCGCAATGCTCTAGGTATCGTCTTTGCCGCCAATTCAATCATGGCGGCATCCCTGGAAGACGACTTCATCGCCCTGCTTGAGATTGAGGACGACTCCACTTGGATTGAATACGCCCTCACTCGCGGCACTCTTTCACTCATGACGAACCTTGCTAAGTTTGGCAACTATCTGGCTGACAAGAATATCGCCAAGCTAAAGCGTGAACAGGCGGAACGCGGCGGCATTCTGTAGGGAACAGTCAATATGACCACTCGAAAGCTATTGCCTACTAAACGCATTTATGGCTATGTGCGCGTTTCCACGTCAGGGCAGAATCCTGACCGGCAGGTGTACAACATTCACGAATGGGTCAAGGAGAACTATGGTGAAGACGTTTACCACAGCCTAACTCTTGATGGTGCAGATTTTGTCACGGTTGATAAGGTTAGTGGCGCTACCTCAGCTGATGAGCGTGACGGGCTGTCATACATCCTTGACCGCATCCAGCCGCATGACGTGCTTATCACCCCTACAGTTGAGAGGCTAGGGCGCGACTCAAAGCATGTCACAGAGGTGAGGGACATGCTTGAGAAACGTAAAGTAATCGTTATTTACAGTGACGAATTACCGCTCCTTAGCACCCTTGCTACAGAGACGGGTGAGTACCCGCCGGAAAGCTTACTTGAAGCTAACCTTACGCATAAGCTTATCTCGGGTGTAATTTTCGATATTCTGGCGCGTGTTGCCGCCTATGAGTACGAAAATAGTCGTAAGCGACAGCGCCAAGGTATCGAACGCGCTAAGGCGCGCGGCGCGTACAAGAAGCCTAAGACACTTACTGCGGAAAAGCTTGCCGAGGTGCGCAGTAAGATTGACATGGGTGTCCCAAAGGCTGAGGTAGCGCGTCAGTTCAATATTAGCCGTGCCACGTTGCATCGGTACCTTAAAGGTGAAGTGAATCCTGACGAATAGCCAGTTTACCCCTCTATGGAGATTGACCATAGAGGGGTAAACTGTTGCCATACGCATACTAATCTGTGGTACAATTATTTCTGTAAGGAATTTTAGGCAACAGAAAGGCATAGTTATGGAACTTTCCCACGATGAAATCGCAGACGCTATGCATGACCACTACCGCGAACTCACGCGGCTAGAGTACAGTCTAGTTATTGCAAACATCGAGGCAAGCAAGGCACTCAAGCGCTACACGGCAATCATTGCTGACTCTATCAGCGTTATGGGGTCAGGTCAGTGGTACCCTTGGCAGGAAGACCGCCATCTACGCATGGTCTGGACAGTGGTAAAGCAAACCCTCTACAAGACCGACCACTACATCCACCACCTACACAACGACATGAGCGAAATGCTCACTAACTGGCACGAAAACTCCAACTGCATTGAAACGTACCAGCTTCTTCTAGAAGAAGCTGAGGAGTATGCGACCACCCGCTTCATTAAGAACGCTAAGCAGGTCATCCACCGCTGGAAAAACGTTTCACCCATCATTGACGAGATTCTGTCCCAGGAACGTGTACAGCCAGCCGGATACCCACTAGAGGTTCACTGCGACGACTACATCACAATGATTAAGGGTTACTTGGAAGCAATGGATGCGGCGACCGACGGAATGATTCAAGCCATGAACATTGTCCGACGCACAAAGACCGTATACGACCTATGGGACTCTGAAACAATCAACATGAACACCGGAAAACCATACCGCAACCGGCAGTACGTTCACGACTTCCTCAAGCTTTTCAACCATGCGGCAAATGATTCATACCATGAGTACCTGAACGCCCACCATGAGATTCTTTTCTGTTCTGAGACGTACAGTCTGGGCGGTGGATGGGCTGACAACCCGGATGGGTTCGCCGCCCGCCTGGGACGCATCACTGAGTGGCAGAACGAAAGCCCTGCCATCACTATGGAGACGGTTACTAAGGACTTGCGGCGCTACAAGGAATGGTATGCTGACATGCTAAATCTGGTGAACGAAATTGCCGAAAATAACGGGTTTTATTAGGGAAATAAACTAAAACCATTAAAATCTGTGATATTATATTCGATAACACCTCGCCCGTGAGAGACAGGAGAGGTGGATAATCTAAACGGACAGGTAGCCCGAAGGCTACCCGTCAAGACCAGGAAAGTTAGCCCACTCGGGTTAGCTGGAGGGTCACCGTCAGGGCGAAGCCCTGGCTCATCCCCCGGGTGACTCCCCCTTACACACGGGGATGACTCAGGTACTCGGACCTGCTGAATCTGGTGAACGAGATTGCCGAAAATAACGGGTTTTAAGCCGCCCACCCCATACAGCACTCTCAAACAAAGCATAATAAATGGGAAGACCACTCAATGTAATTTTGAGTAGTCTTCCCATTTATTGTATGTTAGTCGCTTACGTTAGAAAAGAGTGGGTGCGTAGTCGTCAATGAGGTTCCCTAATGTGGGACGTTTACTTACGCCCATATACTCATCGTGGGTCACGCCTTCTAGTAGACCTAGTTCATAGTATTTAGCTTCGGTTGCAATAATTGCTGATACCATTAGTCGGATGCGTGATACGCTGGCGCGCAACATTGAGTCGGATTTGTGGAAGCGAGCGTATTTAGGGTGTTCCATGCATTCTTCATGTATCCGTGCGTCCGTGTAGGCGTATCCCTCTGCGTCGCTACTGAGAGGAGATAGTCTTAAATCACCGACAGGGGGTAGGAGTACGCCTTGCCGGGCGGCTTTTAGGTACGACTCAGTGGCATACCTGCGATTGGTTGTGGCGCATTTTTCCAACGCCATCGCTAATTTAGTATCATTTGACACCCGGAGGGCACCCCCTTCAATATTAGGACTGTGGCTTATTCACCTGGGCGAAAGCATCAGCATCTACACGAAGACGAGTTAGATGCTTGTATGGCTGGCAGTAAATGTTCGTGGCATGGATATTGTTCGCCTTCATGACATCTAGTGCTTCAAGTACGTCCGGGTCAGTGGATACAACTTCGCCTGTGACATAAGGGGTTTTAATTTTATGGTGAACCAAGGGTTTGCCGTCACTGTCGTAAAACCGGATAGTATGCCCGTCGGGTCGAGTCTTGGAGTGTCCCACGCTAAAGCTTTTGGCGTTGGCGCAGATGAACTCCATGAGGGAGCGTCGTTCAAGCGTGGTGTCTAGCTCCAGATGAACTTCCAGGGGGTCGTCGGGGGTATAAATCTTACTGGTCATGAGGTGTTTCTTCTCTGATTTACTTATTGAAAACGTTTGCACACCCCCAAGGCATTAGCTGAGGGCTTTACGTACAATATTTTAGCATAGGAGGTTTACCTAAAAACTTTATTCATGCATCAGGAGGAAAAAGTGCCGCAAAACACATTCTTTAAAACGAGGCGTTGAAACGTGATAAAGCTATACTAATGAGGTTGCATAACTTCACAGCATGAAAAGGTATGATACCGTATGTCAGTTAAATACGCCCAGAGCATCAAAGGCACCACTGAGGAGAACGAAGATGCTGTCGGCTATCAAGACAACTACTACTGGGTTATTGATGGGGCAACCGCCCTATTTGAAAACCCTATCCACCCGCCATTTACGGTTGCGGACATCGTAAATGACCTGAGTGACACACTGCCGGAGAATTGCGACGACAGTAAACCCCTGCCGGAGATTCTGTACAACACTATCCAAACCGTTGCACGATACCGGATACATGCTACCGAGAATACGACTACCCGCGAACAGTACGTGAAGCTCCCTACATTTGCCATTATGTTTGTCCGTGTGGTGGATGACGCTTTGGAATACCTCTCGTTAGGGGACTGCTACCTCACTATTGGTGATAAAACAGTGACAGATAAGCGAATCGAACCGTTTGCAACACGGAACCGCAACCGCATTCAGCAGATTATTGATGAGCATGGCACTATCACCGCTGAGGAACGTAAAAATATTTTTCAAGATACTCGACTCAAAGCTAACGCACCTGATGGATACCCCATCGGTAGCCTTGACCCGCAAAGCGCATACGGTGCAAAAACGGGCACCATCAGCCTCCATAATATGAACGCCACCATTATTCTATACTCAGACGGCTTTATGCCTTGCTATAATCCAGGGGAGCCTATCGAGAGTTCGTTAAAGAGCCTCGCATACTCAAATTGCACAGATAAAATTTATGGAAAGCGCGACGACGCTTCCGTCCTAGTAGTAGAGGTATAAACCCTATGACTCAGTATGTTCCCCTTGACGGCTACACTGTAACTGCAACCACTGCCACCTCCAGACTGAATCTGCCATTCACCTCTGATGAGGTAGCTGAGCTTGCCCGCGTTGTTGGCGGCGAGAATGTGGTTAATGCGCCGGTTGCCCGACTGGAGGAGTTGCGTTTAGACGATGAGGCGAAGGTTGCTGAATTAGCGCTTTCCGAGTCTGACTTCTATAGCTTCTTGGCGACGAACATCCTTTACGGCGCGCCGGTTGCTGTAGTCTCTCAGATTGAAGATGAGGCTCTGCGTGAGAAGGCGCTCCTGTTTAAGGACACTATGGTACCTGTGGGTGTTGTGACGACTCACGATGTTCGCCTCGCTAACGCCCTGGCAACTAGCCTCATTATTGAGGATTCTGACGGCAATATTGTTCTGACTGAGCGTGTGGCTGGTCTGCCTGTGGGTGCTGGGCTGTATGGTGTCTCTGCAACAAGCGGTGTCAGCATTGATGATGTCCTTGATGGGGCACCTGTTGTGGGCGCAGTCGCACGTGAGGCACGCAATAGCCTTGGTGTAGACATTGATGCGGGCGATATTGTTATTCAGGGTATCGGTTTCGGTAAGACGAAGCATCAGCCTGCCATTCTCTGCCACGTAAAGCTATCCTACCCCCTGTCGGTTGAAGACATTAAAGTGAGTGACAAGAATAAGCGTGCGCTTCTTGTCGCAAAGGATGACCAGGAGTTCTTTGATAGTGTGCAGATGAGCGAAATTGCGCGCCTGCACTTAAGCAAGATTTAAGTAACAGTATAGAGATAATGCCCCTTCCAGGATGGTGAAAACCTAAATCTGGGAGGGGCATCACTATGCCGCAAACACACCATTCATCAAGTATTTGTGGTACACTATCCATGTAAATTAATTATTTCCAATTCCTCTCAACTCAAGGAGTGAACACATGACCGCTTACGCAGACATCGACCTCGCCGTCAAGGAAGAAATTATGAAGCGTCTTCGCAAGCAGAACAAGACCCTTCACCAGGACGCTTGCGAAGCATTTAAGACCCGCCGCCTCAACATGACCAGCATTATTGCGCAGACCCTCGACTTCTCCGAGGAACTATGCTCATATATCCCCAAGAACATCAGCGATAGCGAATTTGAGAACATCATCTCTCGAAGCATTGTAGACGCAGATAACGCCGAACCTGTAGCTCGACTGTACTACGACCCCATTGAAGAGGATATTAAGCGTTCCGAACTTACCCTGTATCGCGACATTCTGCCTGAGTGGGAGAAGGACGAAGACCTTATCCGAGTACTGACTATGGACATCAGTATCCCCGACTGTAAGTATGATTGCACTTTCAATGTTGAGGAAGCCGCCCGCATCAACCCCACTATGGAGACACTGCTTCGCGTTGCCATTCTTGGCGACGAAGCACCTTCCCGCACTAAGATTTACGTGCTTATTTGGGGTTGCTATGCCTCTATCCGCGTCGCTCAGCTTCTCATCAACAAGTATCGTGGTTCTAGTGAGTCACCCGCATCGGATTGGGGTAAGCCTGACTGGGAGGAGCTGTGGGATATGCACGACCTTGCGGATTGCTTTGACCTGGATGACGCTAAGATTGACCTTGATACACTGAACGCTATCGAGGGTGAGGCTGAGAAGGAGCAGTTTGTTCGCGATTGGGTTACTGGTGTATGGGCTAGGAAGTATCCTGAAAATGCGGATTCCTTCTTGGATGAGTGGGCTAAAGAAATGCAGGTTGAGATTGTGAATTACTCTCAAAAGTAGCTAGTTCTGCCACTGAACTGCCTTATATCCCCCATGTGACCAATACTCATGATGTCACATGGGGGATATATGCTATAGTTTCCAATTGCATATTTCCGAATTTGTGGTACACTGATTTGTAGTTAGAAATTTTTCCACATCTAAGGAGCGACACCCAATGTCCACCCCTAAGCACCTCACCGAGGCAACCCTTATTACCTTCAAGCCGACTTGCACGAATGAGGCGCCTTCCGCTATTGACCTCGCCCGCATTGCGGCAACTGCCGCTGGTTACGGCGTAAATAAGGATAAGAAGACCGGCTATTGGCGAGTCTCCCTCGTTACCAACACTGGTTCTAATCTGCTGGGACCCGGTAAGGTAGGCATGGTTCAGGGTGAGGTTACGTCGGTCACCGTCGGTCAGAACACCACTAAGGAAGAAGTACTCGAATATCTCGACAATGAGATGATGTTTGCAGTCCTCACTCCTGGCGACACCACCACCAACATTAACTATGACACCGGCGAAGTCACCTTTGCTTTCAAGGGTACCGAGGAGGACTTTAATATCTTCCTGATTGACTAGGCGGATATAGCCCTCATGAAGAAGAAAACTGAAAAGATTGAGTTCTATTTAGAGGGCATCTGTGAGCTACCAGCATACCAGCGTCAGCTAGTGAATGATGTAGTTAATCATGCAGACACTATTACCCTACAGCCAGGGCGATACTTACCGTCAATGCTAGAAGTCCTTGTGGGGCGAGCAGTATTCAGCAATAGCGCTACGGGTGAAACCATTATGCACCCAGAATCAGAGATTTACCACGCCGCCCCACAACCAGCAGTTTTCCCATACCTAGAGAAAGTGCTGGAACCAGGTATCGATTGGGGTGAGGATGAACACCCTCAACCTCAAACTTTCCGCATCAAGAAGATTGAACTACCCACTTTTAACAAGCAAACAAAACTGCATGACTATCTCGCAGTAACTCTTTTCACCACCCCTATCACCTCAAACTAAAAGGATAAAAAGCTACCAATAATGAGTAACGCCACTTTCGAACTTCGATATGCCCGTATGCACACCCGCAAGTACCTCAAGGGAAAAATGTCGCCCGCCTACGACAATAGGGACGTACACGATGCCTCCCTCAACACGAAGTACGACATGACCGTCACTATGAGCATGGTAGAGCGTAATACCTGGCGCTTGCACAATGTGACTGTCCCTAGAGAGAATGTCACTGTTATTGGTGACCTTCGGGAGGGGGAGCCTTACGTCATTGCTGATGATGATTTCAAACGCTTTGAGGTGCATATTGACATGACCTTTGCACGCGGTAACATGATTAATTTTGTAGTCCCTGAGGTTAATTTCTAACCCACAATCATCCAGTAGTTACTACGGAGAGGGGGGTATCTAGAGGTAATAAATCTAGATACCCCCCCTTTTTTTGCCTTTAACTCAGGCATCGCCGAGGTACTTAAATATGTGGTACAATTTAATTAAGCATTTCTCTAGAAAGAAGGAACTATTATGCACATCTATGATAAGCATGGAAACACCCTACATTCCCTCAAGGCAGGCGAAGATGTCATCATCTTCAAGAAGGGAATTATTGCACCCAAGGCAGAACACACCTTCGGCAACCCCAATGTAATCCTTGGCAACATCCTTGCCGCAACCAACACGTCCGCCCTATTTATGCAGTGGAATACATCAGCCCCCACCCACCGCATCCCTGTAGGCAACGCAAACACTAAGGCACGAACCCTGCTCTACCCCCTCACCGACCAGGAGCGACCTTACGGCATTGAAAGCATCCAGACCTGTGGGCAGAACCACCGATACTGCGACATTATGGAGGCTTACGCCTGGGCTAAGCACTACCTCACCACAAGCCCTGTTTACGACTCCGCACAGATGCAGAAGAAGCTGTCCTCCGGCGCATACAAGAGTGACCTCAACTTCTCCACCGAAGAACAGTTGAAAGAAAGCCTCTGCAACGCACTAGAGACAGTCATCACGCTCACCACTTCCCTGTTTCAGGCGGCTAAATCCGAAGCGCTAGAAGCTAACACTAAGGCGCTGAATGCGGTCAATAACCGCTACACCGTCGCCATGCACAACTTCACTGCGCTAGAGGCTGACACCGAGCGACACTTCCTGCATGAACGCCTCCTAGTGGCGACTGGTGATATTCTGCGCCTCCACCTGCCCGGCGGAATTGTCCACTACGCGCAGGTGACAGGATTCACGAAGAAGGGCGATGGCGTGTACCAGGTTCATCTAATGTATGGCAACGGTAATGCTGGTAGCGTCATGCATACTCGCGACCGTGTAATGAATGGTTACATTTTGGAGGGTGTAGATGCGGCTATCACCGCTGAGGGCATTGACGTTCTCCCTCTTAAATCTATTCAGCAGGCGGAAAGCTGGGCAAGTAAAGCAGAATGGCGTAAGGTAGGCGAGAATAGCCGCGAAAGCATTATTGCCGCATACGAGAACAATTCTGCAACCCCTGAGGTATTCAAAGCTCCCCTGCGAGAAATTCACCTGTACCCCAACCCCTATGAAGTAGACCGTCACTATGACATGGAGGACATGCTCGAAGAAGTTCTGCTTGAAAACTTCTATACCGAAGGTGAAGGCTACCAGGCATACCGCAAGGCGGTAGAAACCCTCACTAATATTATTGCTCACATCAAAACCTGCTAAAAGGAGTTTAACCTCATATGATTAAGACTGATAGTCGAGAGTTAATGACTGACCAGCAGAGGTGGGTTATGGACAATCTGCTAGGTGAAACGGTAAGTAGCACCCAGTATGAGGTAGCTAACCTTCCCGCCTATGGTATCCGTGGTTCACGAAGCTACCAGCCATACATCATTGCGACGAACCAGCTGGGCATGAAAATCCACGAGCCTGTTTCTAGGCTTATCAACAAGTCACCTATCGACACTCAGGGGTACCTCACAGCCCTTCTAAAGCAGGTGGGCGAGAATGATGATGCTACCCTGCGTCTCATTGAACATTTCTGTGTACTATCCACTAATGTTGATAGCGGTTCACACTGGGTGCCAGTGAAGCGTGACCGCAAGGCTGGACATGTAGGTAAGTCCTACCGCCTTATGCCAATTGGAAGGGACTATGTGGTGCTTCGCCTATGGAACCAGACAGCGGAATTGGCGAACGTGGGTGAGTTCTTACCGTTTTCCGCATGGCAGACCATCAGTTCCTCGGAGTGGGCGGAGATTGCGCCGCGTCAGCGAGGGGTTATCCCTCATGCCTCTCTGGGTAATGGTGATGACAAGTCGGCTCTTGCCTTGGTTGCGCAGTGGAAGAGTGGTTCTGTAGCGATTAGCGATGTAGAGGTGAATCCAGGTAGGGTTTCCCTCGACTTCACTGCCGCAACATACGCTTTCACGGCAGATTCTCATAACATTAAATATGCCGACTTCATTATCCCCCTAGAGGAGCTTGCATAATCTGGAGGTCGTTTACCGTTGCGGGTGGTAAAATTATTTCTGTGCCACTCGCAACGGTAGTTGCGCAACCTTCAAAATATGTGGTATAGTTTAGGTAGATTGAAATTTGAGGTGGCTACAGGGAGGAAACCTGAAAGCACCTACAAACCAACCACAGCTAGACCACAGAACAAGGAATACCTGTGGCGACCACTACCACCCCCTAAGGAGAGACGCAATGACTTCAAGTAACCCACAAGTCAAGAACGCAATCAACATCATCAACAACACCCTAGAGAGCATGAAGAAGCCATCCCAGTATGGCACGGAACTCACTAAGGACAAGCTGGATAAAATTGCAACCCCTGAACTGGGGTATCTGCTGAACATTATGCATCAGCAGGGGGAAATCATTAAGACCGTAGGTGTCACTACCAACAGTGGTGAAAAGCGACGCGATTACGAGCGTGCAACCAATATCCTGCGTGAAACGCTCATCACCATCCTGGACGAAGGTCATAAGACCAACTCCCGCAAGCAGGAAGTCCGCAAGGAATACTACACTAAGCTTGCACGTCACGCCGGTAAGCTCAATGCAATCTGGCACAGCATCACCCCTATCGGAACCCCTCGAAAGACCCCTAACGCACCCTACACGGAGGAATACATGGAACGCCGCAACACTCTTAACGCCGACAAGGAACTGAACACCCTGCGCGGAATCAACGCCGCAAACATCATCACCCTCTGGGAAGCTGAACTGCGCAAGTCCGTAGCGAAGGCTAACAAGAACGCCCTCGATGAAAGCATCCGAACCATCTACGCAAGCGGCAGTAAGGACGCTGAGGCGAAGGGTGTAGCAAGCCGCGCGGCAACCGGTGCTAACTACATCAAGAACACCGTTATGCGTAACCTTGACTCCGCAATGGAACAGCTTAACACCATCATCGACTCCACTAGCGACCTCATTATCAAGCGTGAGAACCAGCTGACCAGTGAAGCACTTAGCGACAGTGGTGAAAACATCCTGCACCTCATCAAGACCCCTAAGAAGGGTTCGGCTGACGGCAAGGAAGTGAAGCGTAAGGCTGAACAGGTTAGCCAGCATCTCAAGGCATACAGCGAAATCACTAGCGAAGATAAGAAGTTTGAAGATATTGACGCTGATATGTACATCGACCAGTTGCTCAAGGACGGTGAATAGCAATGCGTGCAGACAAGACGCTCACCCGAATTAACGAACTGGAAGCCGCACTCTGGGATGAAATTACCAGCGAGTCCACCCTGTGCGACCAGTACGGTCTTATCCCTAATCCCACCCGCGTCGAACAGCTGAACAGCACCGCTAAGGTAAGCCGTGAAGTGGCACAGGCGCAAGGATTCGACGTATTGGGTGAAAATGTGGCAGGTGCGCTACTCTGGTTCCTCGGCAGTATCATTGCCCCCATTGCAACCCTACTACTTATCCTCGTGTCACCTTATTCGCTCATCCCGGTAGTTCTTATTCATGTTTGGGCGCGATATGTCCACAAGGTAGTGAACGCAAGCTCACTCATGGGCGCTATCCTGTTTGTTCGTGGCACCACCGAAGAAGATAAAGACATCGACAAGATGTTTATCGGCGGCATTTGCGCCGCATTTGCCCTCCACGTCGTCACGGCGCTTTTCTTCATTGGCTGGAGTCCGGTAATCAGTACCGCACATATGCTCTTGTGGCTGTCCGTGCCGCTACTGGTACTGGAAATCATTGGTCTGATTGGTGCTAAGGTAATGGCTGTTCGTGACCGTAAGGCAACCGACTAGTCACGTAGTGACATGCCCTTAACAAAAAGTTAGGTTGAAAGTGTTCCTCTTCCGATATGGGATAAATAACACTTTCAACCTAACTTTTTTCTTTTATTGAGGGGCATTATGGGCGTTACTGATATTATTGTTCAGATTCTAGGTCTTGGCGTAAGTGCTGGACTTTGCTTTATGGGGTATGTTGGCAGGGGGGGGGTGAGGTATATTTCTGTATATACGGCAACCCTTACTGCTATCCAGTCGGTTCTTCTAAATCAGCCCGCCGTACTAGCCATGAACCTTGTGAATTTGCTCTACTACACGGCTACTCTCTTTGAAGGTAAATTTCCTTTTCTTGAAAAGGCGGGTTACCGGGTTGCCGCAATTTCAATATCTTTAGGGACGGCGGCATACGTCCAGTATATTGTTTTTGGGTGGGGCTTCTTGTCGCCTGGTACTTTAGCGGTTCTTGGTGGGGCTACCGGGTTACTGATGGCTATCACACATAGTTTCGCCGCACTTAAGACATACACGGTTCTGAATGTCATCTGTTGGTCGTCGTACTGCGTCCTTGTTGGCAGTTTTGGGAATCTGGTAGGCAACGCATTTGTCCTTGTCGGAGTAGCTATTGCGGTATGGAAACACGTTAAAGAGAAACGTGGCGGCGACAAGCTAGAAGCCACCACTTCCAAATAGCTTTAAACCTGTGGTACAATGTTTATACATATTGACCATTAACTTTGGAGGATGCCTTATGGCAACTATTGACGTTGCATCGCTATTTGGGGTGGCAGACATTAATAATGTAGCTATCCGAGTTTTCGAGGAGCCTACTCAGGAGCCTGAGATGTGGGGTAAGCAGACCCTGCATCGCTACCACATCGAAGTTATTGACAATGCTACCGGGGAGCATATTGGTGGCGAAATTTCCACCGTAATGCCCCTGACAGCTTCTCTGGTGACCTGTTCCGACGATACTGTACGCTGGCTCGTCGGTGAGCAGATTAGCCTCCTAGAGGGCGGTCTGACGGATGACAGCATCGGCGCTCTAGTTAGCGGACTCGACGTAGTTCGAGAATAAAACATTAAGTGAGTCACAATATAATCAATATTGCGGCTCACTTTTTCTCTACATTCAACCCAGTAAAACGGAGTTTTTAGAAAATGCACCCAGAGGAACTACAAAGTCGCATCTCAAACCCAACTCTCACTATCGGAGACGGATTACTCCTCTTCCTGCACGTGTCAAGAAACACCCTGAAACCACAACTATACAGAATCAGTGAAATAACAACGGGCGACAGATTCAAAGCAACGGCGGCAGATAATAGCGACACTACTATTACTGGAACTTTGAGAAATGGCGACATAAAAGACATTGCAGGAGACGTAGACCCCCTATCTGTTCAGTATGCGCTGAATGTTGGCGGCAAGGTCAGCCAAACAGTCCTAGAGCCACACACTCCAGATGGAGAAGAGACGGTTCTACACCTATACCGACTGGGCGACACCTACACCCCACCTGACGGCAAACCCACAAGGATTAAAGCAATTTATGACTACGGACTTATCGCCTTAGATGACGGGGAGTTAGTTATGGATGAAGAACTACGCGAAGACGTAGAACACGACATTAGCCTAAATACTATTGCCCCACAAGAAATTTTAATGCCCCGATTGGCTGGGAACATATAAACACATGGTACTATAGAAGTGACAGCGCAGGAACACTGCGACATACAACTAAAAGGAAAATAAATCCGATGACTATTCAGCCTGGCGACGGACTGCTCGCCATCTACGAACTCGATAAGAGTAACCAGCCTGATACTCCCACTATCGACGGCGACCTTGTAGATTTGCAAGAGGTGCTTAACCGCCTCGAAACTCACAAAGCAACACTTCTTAAGGTCACCGACGTTCATAAAGAGGGTTGGGGAGCAAAGACCATTGCTTTAAGCGATAGCGACAAAATTATTACCTACGCCTACAGCAATGGTGAGAACAAGCTTGTTGCAGTGGACGGCGAACCAGCGCTAGAAGGCACCGTTGGTGAACCTGTTACCCTAATCCATCTAGGCTCCCCACTCCCTTTCCACACCCCACTCTCTGAGGAGCTGTACCTGCCTGAGGTGCTTGTGCGTTGGTGGAGTCCCGACGCTAAGCCTGGTAACACTCAGACCGCGCCCATCACCAATGCTTATAAGGATGTTTGCACTGTCTCCGGCGTGCCGGGGATTCTTGCTTCTGGTCCGCTTCGCGAGTTTATTTACGGAATTATTGGCAATGATACTCATGTTGTGAATCTGAATGCGCGAAGCCGATATATCCCTATTCCTGGAAGTTCAGCTGTGGCTCTTGATGCAGTGGAACAGGCGGATGGATGGCGTGACCTACTTAATCTAGTCATGGATGTGAGCGACATCTCCTATGAGGATGATTACTCTTTCCTGTTAGATGACTTCTATGCGGCTCACAGCAATGTGGAAGGCGCACCTTATGGCAGGCTTGAGGCAGAAATCGTTGCAGGATACCTTGACAATGTTCGCGTATCCCTTGAGGCACTATCAGAGAAATTGCCCCAACTCGTTTCTGTAATCAATGAGCAGGTTAAGTATCTCGAACACACCCATAAGTTCAATCTTAATGGTCACCCTGTAGAGGTTGAGGGAAATGAAGATGCCGAAGAGGTTAGTCAGTAATTAAATTAAGCGTTCGATGTGGCGGTTTGTTATGAATGTGGTTTCATGACAAACCGCCACTGTCTTGTATTGTGCGATACTTTAAAAATGTGGTACAATTTATTAGTTAAGATTTTCCTATTGAAAGGCAAGACATGCGACACATGTACTTCCTCACAGGGGCACCTGGTTCTGGTAAGAGTACTTACGTCAAGAATGTAATTAAGCGACACAAACTGGGTCGCGTCATCTCCTGGGATGACTACCGCAATCGTTTCCGTGACCCTCACAATGATGAAACCTACGACATTCCCGTATATGCCGAAGAAGACGGGGTTGCTGTAGAAACCAGTGTGAAGCCACTCACCAAGGCGCAAGAAAAGATGGCAATCGACATCTCCTATATGGAAACTGAAATGCATGTACGCAACGGTGAAACCATCTTCATTGATAACACCAACACCAAGGTTCGCAATATGCGCGGCTTCCTCGACCTTGCGGAACGGTACGCCTACAAGGTATGGTTCATCGACATTCAGAGCGACCAGACCCTAGAGCAGATTCTTGAACAGAACGCTTACCGCACCGGATACAAGCGAGTCTCTGATGAAATTGTGTCCAACATGCACGCACAGAACATTGAGCTACGCGCGAACTGGCGCAACATTTTCCAGGACAAGGATAACGTCAAGGGGTATATTGCCCCTAGTGCCCTCATTGATAATCTAAAATCCTACGTGAACTTCCAGAAGCCTGTTCGTTCACTCACTATGGGTACAGACTTTGGCAGGCAATACGAGCGAGTATGCATCTTTGGCGACGTTCAGGGAATGGGTGACACTCTAGAAGCCGCAATCCATAGCCTTTCACCTGACAAGGGGCTACACGACATGAGCACCCTTTGGATTTTCATTGGCGACCTGTTCGACCGAGGCAACAACCCCGTCAAGGTGGCAGAACTTGTACTACCTCACCTGCTTAACAACGCCCGCAACGTGAAGCTCATCAACGGCAACCACGAGTCGCAGGTACTTAACGCATACGCAGGCGCTAACACCAATAAAGACACCCTGGACACTATTCGGGCACTTAGGGCGGCTGGGTATGGAGATGCCTGGGTCAAGACGGCTTTAACTGAGGCACTACCCGCCGCCGAGCTTCGCCTCGACAGTGTAGATGAAGAAGGTAGTATCTACAGCAAGTACCTGTACCTAACCCACGCGGGCGCACACCCGAAACTACACGTCGATTCACTACACATCAAGGAGAATGGTTCCGGTAGGGGCAACCCCTACGGTAGCATCTACCGCCTGCCTCTCAAGTATTGGGAAACCGGCTATAGTGACATTGAAGACTTCCGATACGGGTACAGCACCTACAAAGGTTGGGCTGAACCCCTCAACGACCTCTATGCTAAGGCGACCCGCCTGCACGTAGAGAACGGTGGACACCCTAAGAGTGAACTTGTCGCAGTGTGTGGGCACCGTGGCGGATACGGCGACCCTGCACAGTACTCGAACCTTATTCCCCTGGAGTCCGAGGTAGAGTACGAGGGTGGCTCCCTTAGCGTTGCGGTATTTACCGCCCGCAAGGTGAAGCCTGTAACCTTTGGGTATCGGAAGACTTTTAAGCATGTTTGGGATTATGAGCGACGCGAATACCCAGGCAATAGTAATGCTGAAAGGTTCTGGGTTTCTACGTCGGAGAAGCGCCAGAGCAAATAGGTGCATGGGTGGGGTGCTTACCACCTCGAAATGTTGCGACAATCACAATGTGGCAAGCACCCCCATTGCACCATCAACACTTAGATGTGATACACTTGATAATGACCAGCCAGCACTACGAAAGGAAATCCCTTTGGCTACTGTAAAGACTTATGAACTGACCGTCCAGCATGAGCGTGTCGATGGCAACCCTAAGGCAAATCACACCTTTACCTATGAGGGTACCCTCCAGCAGATTGCAGACCAGATTCGTGAAGATGTGAACCGCGTCTCCAGTGCTGATGGCGTACCTGCTATTACTGAACCGCTGGATAAGACTGACAGCATCCATATGACCAATAACTACATTAACCTGGAAACTCAGGTTGTGGCGCATAACAGTGAACTGCATGTCTGGTTTACCGATGTTGCAGACATTAACCCTGACCTGCTGACTTCTAAGACTCGAACCCTGTTGGAGAAGATTCCGTCTGGCATTTTCCAGCCTTACGACATTTGGAGCCTCGTTGATTCTGTGCGTCGTGGCGATTCCAAGGTTCCTAACGAGTCCATCCTTAAGATGGCAGAAGTTATTGCTGTCGCCACGACCGTCTCCGCCCACGCTGAGGCTATGCCACTGACTCCGAAGAACCTTGTCAGCTATGCTCAGGTGATGTACGACGAGTACTTCTTTGATGCGGCAGGACGCGGCATCACTACCGCCGCTATTGAGTTCCTGGGCAAGGAAGAGGTGGAGGAAGAAGTATCCGCCAATTCTGGCAAGGAAGCATCTTCTTCCGATGGTGCAGACGAGGCATTTGGAGACTTCCTTCTCAACTCCCTGAGCGACCTGTTCTCTTCTTTGATGGAGGATGAGGAGTCCGAGGAAGAAGACTCTGAGTGTGGTGGCTGTGACTGTGACGAGATGCCGGACTTCATTTTCTCCAAGATTGCAGAATTTGCTAAGCAGTTCGGTGATTCTGTTGATTGTGAAGACTGTGGCTGTGAGTCCGAGGAAGATTGCCGCCCGGATGTGAAGTCTTTCCTGGATGCAATGTTTGCTACTGAGGAAGACGAAGAGCCTTGCGGTGAGTGCCCTGTTAAGGGGGCAGGTTGCGAAAAGGGCTCTGAGGATTCTGAGCACCGCTATGTAGTGGTTGGCTCTCTTGACTCCCTTAAGAACCTGGATAATCTGGCGGATGCCCTGGATAAGCTTGACATCTAAAATTGGTGTGTAGTGAAGGCGCTGTAGTGTGATTCTCTAATTGCACTACAGCGCCTTGCTTTCCAATTTGAATATGTGGTACACTACCTGTATACAGTTTCTAGTTTGACCACAATTTGAAGGAGAAAGCCATGAACGCATGGTCAGTAGAGAATACGCAGACCGGCGACGTAATCCTCGCCATTAGGAAGTGCGACGAATACATCCACGGCGGCGGCGTAAGCAACATTCTGCTCATGGCTGAGAAGTTCGACAGCAAGCGCAATGCTATTGACTGCATCAAGGGAAGCTGGGCAATTACCAGGCGCGAATCTCTTGACGACCTCAAATCCTACAAGTATGTGGGCAATGGCGAGGACGTGTACGCAGAATACGCAGAACGCATTGAGCTGGCTAAGAAGCTGGACAAACTATCCGCATGGAGTCACACCCGCTATGGCTCATACTTTACTTACGGTGACCGCTCCCTCAATATTACCGACAAGAACCAGGCAGAAGCACTCAAGTGCCACCTGGCAAAAATCAAAACCGAACTCAAAAAGGTTCGCAACTACATCTGGGAACACTACTACGCACTCTACGTCGGAACCCTCCGCGAATGGAAGAGTAAAAATGTGCTGGACACCAGCGGTTTCACTGGACGTATCTGGGGCGGTAGCAACACCATCACCGACGCAGAAATCAGTGCTGGAACCATCCTGAATATCCACACTAGCAATAGCCAGTTTGGGGAACGATTCAATATTGTCGCCCGTGTAGAGTCGGTAAGCAAGAAGAGCCTGAACCTTGCCTTTACTAACGGCTTCACTGGAACCCTCAAGGCAGGCAGGGAACTAGAACTCACCATTGACGGTACCAAGATGCACTTTGCCCGCGTATATGTCGCCGGTCGAGGTACTAAAAAGCAGATGGTACAGTATATTAATGCCCTCGCTGTCGATAAGAACAACGCATATAAGGCAATCAGCCTGTACCGTGACTTCTTCCTCAAAGAAGACACGTATGCGCAGAAGGTTATTTCCCAGTACGTTGCTAGGAGTACCAAGATTAATGATAATCACCGATGGTTGCTTGGTAACTATGATTCTTGGGAGAGACGCGACCTGTGGGACAACCACAGTGTCACTCGAATTGACGACATTCTAGCTGTCTCCAAGGAAGTCATGGATGATGTTATGACTAACCTAGACCGCCTAAACGCCTCCGTAAGCGAAGGATACAAGCTAATCAACAAAGTGTACCAGCTAGAGGAAAACTAGCTACACAGGAGCGTATAGGGGTGATTGAAAGGTGTAAAACCTGCAATCACCCCTATACGCAGAAACACGCCTGCATGTCATGCAGGAGAAAGCTTACATATGACCACCAAAGACAACCTAAACGTTGCCACTGGCGACGTAATCCTCGCCACAAATAAACTTCATGGAATGTGGTGGAACACAGACGACGAAGTTTACTATGTACTACGCCCCGAAGAGTCCTACGACACTCGCTACAAAGGAGGTATTACCGTAAGTGGTGAAACCGCTTACCTCTCAAATCTGCCCCTCGTCAAGCTTGACGCTTGCGATGCAGAAATTATCGGTCATGGGTATAAGGACTACGCGCATAAAGTGCTAGAGCTAAATCTTCACAAACTACAAAAGAGCATGAACTACTCACCTAGCAACTACACTTACCCTGTGAGTAGCGTCAGAACGGAAGCTGACGTGGACAACATTGTGAACACAATGCAGAGCGACCTGAAAACCCTAGAGGAAACCCGGCAGTATCTCAACGAGAAAATGTACCCCTTCATTGAAAAGGTGGAAGCAAGTCAAGTCACGTACCCTAAGCATCATGAGTTGATGAGTCTAGCTATTACACGTCTTACCGACCTAGCGGCAGAGGTACACGAGGGCGATGTAATCGTACTCTCTGAGAAGAATCAGGAAGTTAGCCCCTACCACTCAGTGATTGTTCGCGTAGAAAGCAAGACCAATAGAACCTTTAAAGTAGCCACCCCTGACGGTATCGAAGGAACCATTAGAAAGGGAACAGTGAACACTGTTAATGGTAGACTTCTAGATGTGACTATTGACGGCGTTACCATGCCCTGCAACTATGCGGTAATCGTCCGACTCATCAAGCCCACTACCGAAAAAATGCAGGCGTACATTGATGCTAAGTATCAAGAGCACGCCAACATTCAGAAGCTTATCGCCGCATACCGAGACATTTTCTTCCACGAAGACACGCCTCAGTTCATTAAAGACACTTTCCAGGAATACGCCCAAGATAAGTACAGTTACACCTCGCACCAATGGACTGTAAGCCCTACTCTTAACTACCGAGCATGGGACCTTGCGGACACAAACCCCATGTTTGACATCCTCAACAGTGGACTAAAGATTTGGGCTACCATCCTTACAGCAATCACAAACATGGCGAGACGAATCGAATCAGTTACGGACTTTCTAAGTTATGAAGGTCAGCGGCTAATCTCCGAATAACCCCCTGTATGGTGGTGCCAACTCTTACTTAGATTTATGGTTAGCGCCACCATGCGCGACACACCAAAGGAAACCATGAGCCACATCAGCAACATTGCTAACCTCAAGGCAGGTGACGTACTCTATGCGCCTAACCTCGCCTATCCAACCTTCGTAAATGGCTCCATCAAGCGTAACGTCATGATGGTAGAGGCGACAGACCCAGAAAGTGACAGTATCAACCTCATTCGCGCCGATGGGGTGGTCATCAGCGCAAACCTAACCGACAGTGAGCTACACGCCGCTGGTCATGGCTACCAGAGGTTTGCAGAACTTATTTACACACACTATCAGCCAGACGGTTCTATCCGCCCATTAGGAACCGGGCTTGGCATCATACGCCTTAGCGGGCAAATATCGGATGAAGGGCTGGAATATGTATGGGATAAGGCTACCGACGCAATGAAGACGGCAGAGGATATGATGCAGAATGTTGCTCTCTGGAAGGGGATTCTCCCCTCAGAAATTAGCGCCCTTGCTACTGCTGGCTACCCTCTTATGGATAGGTCTTCGCCTCATCTTCGTCTCTATCCGGTAGCGGCTTTTCAGCGCCATTTTTCAGAAGGTGCAACGTTCGTTATATCTACAAGTAGCTCCGCTTCACCGGAAACGTCGTTTATTGCAACTGTCACCAGCCTCAAGGATAAGGTGGCACAAATTACCACTATTCAGGGTGCGACAGGAACGGCGACTTATTCCCCTATGTCACATAAAGACCTGCGTGTAGTCATTGACGGAATTAAGATACCTGTTGAGGCAATCTATCAAGTAACCCTCAAAGATGGAAGCCAGCTAAAGGAGTATGTGGAAGCATATAACCTGGAACATGACAGGAAGTGTCAGGCGATGCAACTATGCCAAAATGTATTCGGGGAGGAACTTAATCTTGAGTACCTATTTAAAGGCACAAGGGGCTGGTACAATAACAACTGGGAGACAGGTACATGCACCTATGACTACATTCAGTCAAACATGGGTAGCCGAAGCATCATCCCACACATCATGTCCATCTCAATGATGCTTCTCAAAACTGCAACCGACTACGCCGAAAGGACAATCAAAGAAGCGCACGAAACCGTAACCATTCTCCAGCAAGAACACCCAGACCTATTCCAATAGCACACCCAATGAAAGGCACCCATCACAATGCTTAGCACAAAGACTCCTAGTATCTACAGTCGAATCAAGTACACCCCAAAAGAAGACCTCAAGCCTGGTGACGTATTTCACCTTCCTGACAAAAACTACCCGGAGTATGTAGAAGACCTCACCACCCTCAAGGAGGACTTCGGTGTCTTCGTTGGCGCTTCGGGGCATTATGGCTGTGACGGACTAGCAAATGTAGATGAGGTTGAGGTAGTAGGTAATGGGCTTGAAGTACTCGCTCAGGAATGGGTTAAGTATCGTCTCGACAATGGGTATCGCCGTGTGTGGCTTAATGTGCCGCCGATGGATATTGCGGAACAGCTAGACGATGCCAGGAAGCAGTATTCCGAGGTTGAAGCTATCATGGACAAGGCGGACGTTCTCAAGAAGTATGTTAAGGGCAAGCTATCTGCATTTGCACAGCAGGCAGATTTACTTAAGCCCCATTACCCGGCAGGGTCATTGCGCCACCACAGACCTATCAGGCACTTTCACTACCTAAACAGTGTTGCTGTTGGGGAGATGCTTGTTATGAACTCTACGCCATCTAATGAAGATGGGCTTGATTCAGCACGTAACATCGCTATCATGATTACCAAGAAGCGCAAGCGAAGTGTCGAGTTTGTGACGCTTACGGGTGTCAAGGGCTTGTGCGGGGAAATTAAGCATACCCAGAAGACTGAGAAGCACGGAGTTTTGAAAGTAACCCTCGATAAGGCGAACATGTTCTGCCGAAGCATCTACACTACAGGTATTGTGAATCGCCGTGCCGCCAAAGAGTACATTAACATCCTTTTGAATGAGGAAGAGCGGACTCAGAATATGCTGGACGCATACTGGAGTATGTTCCTTGATGATGCTATGCGTGACCTTGCGGCAGAGTTTATTCAGTACTGCGAGGAGAAAAAGGTCGATAACCCTTGGAAGTATCGTGAGGGCTCTAGCTTCCGACTTGCGCCTGAATTTGTTGATGATGAAGAGGTCGTTCTCCATATCCTTCATGGTGCGTGTGAGATGGCGGCTGATATTTTTTATTGGGCATCAAGAATGCACGAGGGTGCAGAGTACACCCTTGAACGCCTACTCATGTGGCACCCCTCGCTAAAAGAAGGCGCGTAAACTGAATATTTTACAGTGTACCCCAGATTGTGTATAATGGATGCATAATCTGGGGTACAGCTATGCAATGGACCTCAACCCACTTATCACAGCCACACACAAAGGAGGAGCCTCATGGAAGCTACCGAAAAGCAATTCCCTAAGCCTGGCGATGTTATCTACAACTACCATAAGCTAGATAAGCCTGCCAACAATGGCTTTAGCCTGTACGCCGATATCCAAGTAATTTACGTTGAATCCGCCGACCCGGAAGCACGAACAATCACATACTTTGAAGACTCCAGGTACACCAGTAAGTTTAAGACAGAAAAACTCTATACATACGACGGGTTTAGCTTCGTTAATTACCACTCTTACTACACTGAGCATTATGTCGTCGTAGGTCACGGCATGGATGACTACACCAAGTACACCCAGCTTGTCACAAACGCAGACCTAATCATGGAAAGTAACTACTGGAACAATTCAGTGTATGGTTCCAATGACTATCTCGACGTATATCGACCCGAGTTTAACATTCTTGATGAAAGCCAGTATCAGTTTTGTATCTCAAACTTTTCCAATACTATCTCTAAGGCTCGTGAATCACTCAAGGCTCTCAAGGATACCTATGAGAGTGAGTTTGTGCCTTTTGTGAAGACTCTTAGTTGTGACCAGCTAAAGCTTTCGGAGCATAAAGAACAGCGAGTCAAGACATTCAACCACATGAAGGTTGGTGACGTACTGATGTTGTCAATCCGTGATTTGGATAGTCGCTCAGACATGATTGTGCAGGTCAAGGCGTTCAATAAAGATTCCGCCACTATTGAGACATTGGGTGGACTGGAAGGCGTATTGACTGAGTTGAAGCGCGGATATAACGACTTTAAGGTTGAAGTTGATGGTCTTACCTTGTATGCGGTGAGTGCTGAGGTTGCTTCGGCGGCTTCCATTGAAGATGCCGTATATAACGTGGCGACTAAGGAGCAGTATCAAGCAGACCTGGAGAGTGCAAGCGACTTCTTTAAGAAGCTTTTCAATTCTGATGATGCCGCCCCAGACATTAGGAACCTCTATAGGACGGCTGTAAATCACGACAATAACCGCTATGAATGGTGGAAATTTGGTCGCGATGGAGCAAACATTGGCTTGCTCGAATACGGTAAGGGCTATGTGCCTGTTGGTCATCATGTGCTTAGGCATACCGCACGAATGATTGCCGGTATTGAAGATACGGTCGCAACCATCATTAATGATACTGAGCAGATGATTAGTAAGATGAACGCCCTATATGGTCACGCATCAGCGTAACGAAGTTGGGTGCATTTATGGCGGGTAGTCGCCCCCCTATCTAGGGGACTACCCGCCATAAATATGTGCAACATGTATGTGGTACACTATAATTGTATCCATGTTGGAGAAATATTCAGAGAAATTAGAGGCAGGAAATTGACTGAATACACCAAGTTCCATACAGTAGAAGCCCATGAAGTTAAGCCTGGCAACATCCTTATTGAGGCACCCAGTGAAACATGGTCAGGGGGACATTTCCAAGCCGCACACCTAGTCACCGAAGAAGATATTAACATCAATGAAATAGTATGTGTTAGCACCAGCCAGGCACACAAGCCTCTCAACCCTACAGAAACCCCTGTAGCTATCATTAAGGAAGGGGGGCGCTGATGGGAGTTGGGAACAAGTCGCTAAAGCAGTTGAAGCAGTCGTTAAATATAGTGAAGAAATGTTTAATATAACTAGCAAGATTGACTCGCTCAAGGGTCGCTTGCATGACATTAAATCATGGCGCGAGAACTTCGCCCCTAGTGTCCCCCTAGCCTATGGTGAATATGAATCCCTGGTAGCAAGCCATGCCAAGCTTTTGGACACTATGGAAACTGCTATTGAGTACGCTGACAAGTATTTCATCCCAGCATCACAGTATGTTTACTCAACTGAGCTTGGCGGCATTTCAGAATACCAGCAAAAGCACTACACCCCGCCGGTAACCATCATAGGTGGCGGCATGACTAGAAACAATAAGGTAGCCGAAGCTTTCGAGTCCCTAAAGCCTGGTAGCTACCTTACTTTCAAGCTAGACGAAATGGGTGACACGACAGGATACTGTGTTGCGAAATTTGAAGGCGTTAATGGTAATGTTCAAAAGTTTGCACATCTAAAGTTTTGCAACGGAGAAATTGAAGGCGATGTAGCTTTTGGGCGTAAAGGCTTTTATTCATCACGGCGAACCTTGCATGTGGACGGGCTAGAGAAGAAGGCAGGGATAATTCTCCTTACTCCAGCCAAATCTTACAAGTCTGCACTGGAATACGTGAAGGTTATGGAAGCCCAGGTGAGGCTTATGCATTCATTTGATGCCGCTATGCTCTATTGCCCCAACGCTCTCTGGAAGGATTCTCTAGAAGCAGTGATGCACAACATGACACTTATGGAGAGAAAGAAACACGAAGATAACACTTATGACGGGTGGACATCCGACAGGTTCCAGCGCGCCATCAACGAAACATACAGTAAGCTAACTGAAATTGCAGACAACCTACGGGCTGTAGAACCACTACTAGAACAAATGAACCACGCAAACCACGCATTGCGACCCGAACAGCAGTCAAGCGTTGAGTAAAAAAGGGTGGCATATTCGTGAGGTTGGCGGCGTGAAGCTCGCTTTGCTTGACATGTGGTGCCGAATAGAAAATATGCTGAGGTGGAATAATCTTATCGTTCCACCTCAGCATATTTAAAATCCCTTCGATATGTGGTACACTATGTCTAGATTGTTACTCGATGGGTGGGAATCACGCCCACGCAACCAACCAGTAAAAAGGAAGTTCAAGAATGAACCTATTAGAACACTATCGCGACAACTACAGCCACATTGTGCGCCTCAATAAGCACGAGGCAACCGGGCTAACCTGCATCAAGTACAAGCCCGACGTTTACGATTTTACTGACCCTTACGTCCGAATGGCGCGAGGTCTAGTCCTCAACGACCAGGGCGACATTATCCTGCGAGGATTCAATAAGTTCTTCAACTGGAAGCAGTACGACCTCAAGACCACGGTAGACCGTAAGTTCAAGGAAGAGTTTACCCACATGGGGTCATTTGCGCCTGACGAGAAGGTCACCTTCTATGAGAAGCTAGACGGAACCTGCATCATTGTTGGACTCTATGAAGGCGAATACCTGTTTGCTACTCCCGGCGCTGTTGAAACCCCTAAGTATCAGGAGCCGGTACATCGACTACTAAACGAAGCTCCGCAAGTTAAGGCATGGCTGGAAGGAAACCCGGACATGTGCCTCATCTTCGAGTACACCTCCCCCTACAACATCATTAACGTGCTGTACGAGGAGGAGAACCTTACTCTCATCGGTCTAGTCAGCAAGACTTACGGCGACCGTAGCCCCCTGGAAATGCTCGAAGTAGCCGAGAAGCTAAACCTCCCCGCACCGAAGGTCTACCACATGACCATTCCCGAAGTGTCACAGGTTCAGGAAGAAACCAAGGGCATTGAAGGATTCATTGCTGTAAACCAGTATGGGCACCTCTTGAAGTTCAAGACCGAGGACTGGTTCATGCACAGCAACGACTTCCTCCACCCCTATGTGAACAAGTCGTCACGTCCCGCTGTCCGCCGAATCATTCAGGCAGTCGCAAACGGAACGATTGACGACATGATGGCACGCCAGGCTATCCTTTCTGAAAAGGGTATCGAGGACAAGATAACCGTTGTCGTTGAATGTGTTGAAGAGCTTCTAGCTGAGGGGCAGGAGAAGTACCTCCAGCTTAAGCAGGCGCTTGACTCTGCTCCGACCGAGGAAGCAAAGTATGAGGCGCGCGTAAAGTTCTTCGACCCGAAGAGCAAGAGTGCGACGAACCCTCAGATGGCACTAGTCACTACGCACCTGCGAGGTAAGACATTCTCCCAGCTTATTGAGGAACACCCGGCACGCCTCAAGTCCTTCACCCAGGACATCATGGAGCGACTTATCGCCCGAGGGGTTAGCGTCACCATCGAAAAGCCCCGCCCCAAGCAGTAGGTAACACAATGGAGGGTGTATGCGAGCAAACATTGTTCCGCCTACACCCTCCATTAACATACATACTCAACACGAGAAGCGCCTCAATAATGCTTCTCGAACAACTTTCCTTTAAAGGAGGAAGACCCGTCATGCACACCTACCAGTACATCACCAAAGACACTGTTCCCCAGACAACTTACATCGCCGCCGCTAATGATGATAGTAAGCAGTATCCTGCGTACTTCACTAACCCCGCAAAGCAAGCCCCCTGGCTACCCGCACTAGTTCCCGACCCGTCAATCCCTCTCAAGTCTGGTGAAAAGGAACGTGGATACATTCAGCTAGACATGGAGCCTGGTGTGCTTTTTGATGGTGAAGCGGATGTTGAAGTGCGCGGCAACGTAGTGCTAGAACATTGGGGGTGCCTCTTTGACGAAGAGAATGGCGAATATATTCGCCTTATTGATGAGGGGAACGTGTTAGATGGCGACATTTACATTAGCAAAGAAGGTCGCCTCATGGACATGCCATACTCTTTCAACGGTTCGATAAAGCTGGGTGTAGGGGAATTTATGTCTGATAACCTGGTCAATGGCACCTTAGTGGCGGATGGTGGTGTACATTTTGCTGAGTCGAGGCTAGAGGGCAACATTAAGGTTAATGGCGCTCTTATCATGTATATTGCCCATATCTACGGTAACGTGTGCATTGATTACGGGAACCGTTTTTCTACCTACAAGGGACTTCTGGGTAGTAACAGCCGCCCTGTTTTTGAAAGCTGTATTTTTACTCTCTCCCAGGAATATCTGCCGGACTATTTCTACCTCAACTACGGTTCAAGCGCCGAACTCACCCACAACTGGGAAGAGGTCATGTGCAATGATAGGTTCAACTTGGAACTCGTTCAAACGTTCTGCCTTGATACCGCGAACCATATTGAAAACTGCAAATGCGGGCTTTTCCTGCCGCTTTACCTCGCCGTGGTACCTGCCGCCGTACAGTACTTCAATCTGGTAGATAAGCGCCACCCCGCACCCCTGCCTACTGGTCATGATGACAGCGGCAAGACAATTGAAGAACTAGAGGGCGACCTTCTTGGGGAAAATCTACTCGACATGAGTTACCCTGAATCATATGATGAGTGGCTGGAACGCATGGAAGACATTACAGGTGTAAACCCCGCCACATACCTGCCGCTCTAATTTAGGCACCCATTAAGTACCTCATTCGATATGGGACATGTGATAAACTGACCTTGTAATGAGTGAGGTACTTTTATGCCCGCTGAAATTTCTGATTCCTACTTGGAGGGAATAATGGCTCTAGCTGACAGCATTGGTACGGTTAAAGGAAGCAGGCGCAATGTGAGGGCTTCCTTACCTAAGCGCGTCTCTGACGCTGTGATTGCTAATACTTACGGTATTGACTCCCAGATTGCGATGTGTGCGGTTGCTACCCGTAAGGCGGAGACTCACATCATGGAGCTGGGTGGACGTTACGCCACGGTAGAAGAATACAATGAATGGCTTGAAACCTACCTTAAGCTGGGTGGTACGATTGATGTCTACCATGATTACCCGATGCCACTGAACGCCTTTTTCTTCTTCGCCAACCCATCATGGCTAGACCTTCATACGGCATTTGAGTATTCGTTACCTATTAATGTGCTTGCAAGCCCTAACTACAACCTTAAAAGCCACCCCTTCAAAGGTTCCAATAATATTGATTGCATGGTCAGCTTCTTCGGGTGGGCTCCCACCAGTGAAGGTGACCTCTCCCCGGCGATTAGCGGCAATAACACAGTGCATGTTTGGAGTGACACGGTGGATAAGGTTCTCATGCGTGAGGATGCCGAAGATGCCGCTCTGTCTGCCCGACTGAGGACTATGTATGATGAGTGGCATGACGAGTCTACCCTTGGGAATATTGATGGGCAGATGCGTGCCCATTACATGTCAGGGGCAGGCTCGCCGCTTGTGCAGGCGTTGCGTGAATCTGTTGGTACGGTATTTAGCGAACCTGCAACGAGTAGCGATTATGCTGAGTGGTTGCAGGAGTATGTGAACTATCTGGACAGCACGGGCGGCAAGCCAAGTGACTCATCGCATGGGAATCTGGTGCGTTCTGAGCCTTACGCCACCTTAGTGTATATGAATGGTTTCAATCTTGATGCGAGGGCTTTTGTTCGTGTTTACAAGTTTGCTTTGCCGTTCTCTGTGTTGCCGTGGGCATATGATACTGAGTGCTTCCTCTTATTGGACAAGGGTATTGATGCTGTTGAGTACGCAGACAATATTGCCCGAATGCAGGCAAGGTATGGTTTTAGCAACCCTCACATCATTGTTTTTGGGTGGGATGCCAAGGGTGTCCCTGTTGTGATTAACGGCATCGCGCCTATTTATCGTGAGTGTCTTGATGCCCCTTCTAGGGCTACTATCATGACTGCTTTCGATAAGGATGTTTGGGCATCCTATAGCTAGAGTGAAGTTTCCTCATTTTTAGAAAGTTCCCCTTTATGCGACTGCATATAAGGGGAACTTTCTTCTTTGTGTGGTGGGTATAGCCGGAGCCAAATATCTTAGATTTGTTTCAATACGCAAATCTGTGGTACACTTATCCTGTAAGGCGATGATGAAAGGATTCGCAATGCAGAAAAAGAACCAGCCCCTCAGTGGTGATGAAATCTTTTCATACGTGGCATTGGCATTTATGCTAACTCTCATGGTAGTAGGTATCGGGTATGCCGCCTGGATTAACCGCCCCACACCCACCATTGACACCAACCATAACTTTCAGGTTACCCGCATCGAAACCCGGAACTTCAAAGAAGGTGAATGGCATCGCTACAGCCACTTCGGAGATTGCCGAAACATCGACGGAAGCACTTACACCTGCATCGTAGATGACGACTACTGGGTAGGTGACACCTTTGAATGGCGCGAAGCTGACAAGTACGAAAACGCCGACGAAGGCTGGGTTAAGGTTGAAAGCGACGTAAAACCAACCGACACCGAATATGCATACCGCAAGGTATCCGACTGGGACGTTGTGCGAGATGCCCCCGGCGACAGCAGAGACGGTCAGGTAGTCAAGCACGTCCACCTTGACGAGTTCTACCTCTAAACACCCAAATACGCGGCGGATTAACACATAGTCCGCCGCGTATAGTAATATTTGGAATATGCAACGAACGTTCCTCAAAGAAGAACCTTCTTGCATGACAGGCACACCCATAACCAGTAACAAGAAAGGGATAACTACAACATGCCGTCCAAGGAACTTCCTGTAAAGGTAGACAAGCTTAAAGTCTACGTTCACCTCAAGGTAAATGACCGCAAGGTACAAGACTCCATGCTGGAGTACTACAACGCATACATTAAAGTATGTAACCTAGCCAGCAAGGTAGCCTACGCCCTGAATACTGTAAGTGTAAATCGAATCCATGCCCGCGTAAAGAGCGACGCACGATTCCATGAAGAACAGCACCCTGGGGTTCTAGACCGCGCCATTGACGCAGTAACCAAAGACTACGCAAACCACGTGGCAGGCGTGAATAAGTTCCCCGAAGCGCGCGCATACACTATTCATGACATTCCTGTATGTCAGGAGACTGATTACGACTTCATCCCCTTGGGTAATAACCGACACGGTGTGGAACTTTACCTCGCCAACCGTACCAGCGGCTTCCCTGTCACCGTGCAGTTCTTGGCGGAATGGCTAAACCTACCCAACGGTCACGCATACTCTACAACCGCCTCCACCGCTGAACTGTCGTTCGACCACAAGCTAGGCTGGCTCCTTAAGTACGACATGTACACTGTGCAGAATACAGTAGTGGGCATTGACCTGGGCACACGTTTCCTCGCCGTCACCTACGACGGTACAGACACCAAGTTCTATCGTGGCGGTGACACCCCTCTTCGTCACGAGATGGCGACGTATAGCCGCCGCCGCCTGAGTCTCAAGGGGAAGGGTACCCGTAGCGCCCGCAAGCGACTCAAGGCACTCTCAGACGACTGGCATAAGCATCTGGAAGCAAATATTAAGAAGACTGTCAAGGAAATTCTTAAGGGTGCTGAGCCTCATACTGTGTTCGCTCTAGAAGATATTGCCGCATCTCCAGAATTGCGAGAGCGATTCTCAAAAGAAGACGTGGGTAAGCTACCGACCGTCATCTTTGATATGTTCATCCGAACCCTCCGAGATGAGGCGCAGAAACGTGGACATATTTTTATTACCGTTTCTAAGGCAAAAACTAGCACAAGGTGCCCCGCATGTGGTATGATTATTAAAAGCAACAGGAAGCAGGGCAAACACATCTACGGATGCTCCTGTGGTTTCAGGTCTAATGACGACCGTGTAGCCGCAATTAATATCCGTGAACGTGGCATTGTTCGGCTAACTGAACGCCTAGCGTAAGCGTTAGGGAACATGTTTCCTAACGTGGGGTGAGATGCTACCACCCCACCAGGCTTAGGGTAGTAGGTTAAGCGGTAAAACGCTTAGCCTCAGCAAACACCCTTTAGGGCACATAAAATATAAATACATGATGATAGGTGACGGCAATCAAGAGTCGAACCGCTTTATCTGGCAGAGAGGCAAAACTCTCCAGAGTCACTTCCAGGAAGATGGGTGTGGCGTGGGAGTCTTGAACGCTTGAATCTATCGGATTGTGTTTATGTTTTCGCCAGCCTGACGAAGTTCCACTCACGCGGGAACCTGATGACTCATGCTTGCTAGTATGACGAGGGTACCTGTGGCGCGTGTTTGTACACATAAGCGTATAGTAGAAGGGACAAGCTGACCTGCAACTAGCGACACTACTAGCTTCATTGATAGTGCAATAGGCTAATAGTGGCAAAAGGGCACAGGTCAATACAGCAGAATAGCGACATTCGTACAATACATGTGCAGGGAACACACTTTACAACTTTACATGTTCACAACCTGCCCTGTATTTAACGAATGTTAGAGACACCCCAACGGACGTTTGGGTAAGTGGACGGTCAAGCTGAATCAAAGCCCCAATAAGGCATGACGAAGCTCTATCACACCTAATGCGTGTCACTGTGCAACTATGTTGCCCGCCAGTAAATGAGCAAAGCTGGCATTATCGGGCACTGCCAATAGTTACCGGCTGTTTGCCCAGCCACACAGTATTTCATGGGCACGCTGGATGTGATAAAAATACTAGCCACTTACAAATGCTCAAACCAGCGTCACCACCAGAAGGTTCAACATAACGAGCCTCACGGTGGTTTGAGAAGCGACGACCTACCCCTCTTGCAGGAGGGTGAAGTCGGGCCAACAGTTGAACGCAACACAACGCAGGAAACTGATTCGTTACTCATCGTTGCGGGTGTCTCTCTTTTTATGTGCAAAAGTGGTGCTCTTGCCTATATGTGAACTTCAAACGATTACATCGCAAAGATGTACATGAATTAAAATTTGTGGTACAATTGAGTTGTGCTAAAATTTATGGGGTGCCACCGCGCTTCCATATACAAGCAACGCATCCACCCAGAAAGGCAAAACGTAATGACTCACAACTACTTCATTCAATCCGGGGAACTACTGGTAGTCCCTAACGACCCCAACGAAACCCCCGGACGACTATACGACACCTACCTTTGCATCCGAGGTGAAGACAGAATGCCGGGACGTGTCATATCCCTCAGCCCAGAAGATATGGGGAAAGAATGGGATGTCACGAAAGACAAATTCAAGCTGGAGGAAAGCACGAAGCTCACGCTCTGGTGTACCAAACCTGGTCACGGCTTGCACTCCAACACGCTACACCCGCACAAGAAGGTCTACCCCTGCCGTCCCATGAGGTTCGATTACTACAAGGCATACGAATGGGTAGAAGCGGGCAACAAAGTTTATGAGATGCTAACCAACAAGGATACCCAGCCTTACAATACTGACCCCGAAATTAGCTTCTACTTCGACGCGCTTCGCAAACTCATCCTCCAAAACCATAAATACCGAGAGTTCGTGGGGCATGTAGGTCTGGAAAATGGGGCGGTCGAAACCCTCACCAGCTTCATTAGCACTAGCATGAATAATGTGAAATCGTTGCTACGCGCAGATGCAGGTGCCCTGGAACGTGCCGCCATGAAAACCCAGCGCGCCCTCACCTACGCTCACAAGGAGGAGAAGGGTGAACGAGTTGCAGATGCACTTAGTACGCTCAAGTCAATCCGTAACAAGGGGACGTTAAATACCTCCGTTGGCACTGACGCTATCGAAAAGGCTTTGGCTTGGGTGGAAGAAGCGGCAGAAATCCGCAAGAATACCGACGTGCTATGCCCTGATGACTACATGCCCCTCACTCTTGCCACCAAGGAACTGCGAAAAGTGGGCACTTCACTTCTGGCACCTGTGGAAGAATGGCATAGCACCATCAATAAGCTCATCACCATCCAGAGCCCAGAGTATGAGGAGGCGCTTAAGGCACGCCAGCGCAAGTCAGGTAACCCCTACCACTACTGAGCACCTACAGAAAATAACTGAATAAACCTAAATTAACTCCCTGTAAGTTTGCACCTCAGGTGCGCTGTAATGCTTGCAGGGAGTTAATTTGCTTAAAACCTGAAAAGCCATCTGCGCCTGTCAGCACGACACGGCAATAAACCCATAACAGCGTACTTTAACAAACATTCAACCAGCACATAAATAAACGCTTAATGTGAGCAGGCTCTCACCCCGAAAACCAATAAATGCACCAGATGCACCAATACAACCAGGAACCACCTATGCTATACTTTTTGCAAGCGGGATAAGTGCCGTCCGCACCGGCAAAACCCCAAGCAAAACAAGGGGTCGTGATATATAGTGCAACACTAACCATAAAAGTTAGGCGCACAAAAAAGGGTTCTAAACGCCCTAAATATCACCAACCAAACAGGTGGCACCCCGCAACCAAGTACCTAGCAATAGGCGCAAGCCCGACAAACGGTAAGCCCAATACAGCATAAAGTGCTTGGACGAAAGCCATACATAGCAAAGACATAGGAGATACACTTGTCTACTACCCCCAATGCAACCCCCGAAACCTTCGCAAGTGCAAAGCATAACGCCAAGCGCAAGGTAGCAGGCGCACTCATGCTCACCGCCCTCACCCTCGGTGGCGGCGCAGGCGGCGTAGTAATGCTCAATGTAGCACACGCCGCAGAAGCAACTGCCACCGCAACCACCCAGGCGCGCACCGATAAGGCTGTTACTGCCACTCTAGCCAACTTCAAGGGCAAGGCACCAGACCAGACCATCGACAATTACGTTCACTGGGTTTTTAATGATTCTGACCTGCCTCAGCACAGTAACTCTTCGCGAACCACTTACACCGTGAATGTTGCTGACCTTGCAGGCGTACCCATTAAGCCTGATACTCTACTAATTGGTGTTGGTGCGACCAACAGTGATGCCGACACTCTAGACCTGCCTCTTTACGCGGATGGTGTAAACTCTGATGCACGCCAGGGCGACCTGACTCTTGGCTCCGGCACGGACACTACTACCATCCACGCTAACGCTGATGGAACCATCACCATCCCCCGTAATGACGACTCTACCCAGCGCCTCACCTTCCTATACTCTGTAGAGAAGGCTGATGGTAGCGGTACGGTGACTCAGCGCATTACATTCAACCCGACCTTGCCGACTGTTCAGCAGGGCGCAACTTCCGCAACCACCACTATCGGTCAGCTAGGTACCACTAATGCAAACCCGACCGAGGTTAAGATTGGTGAGTCTGGTGACGTGACCTTCACCTACACCAATAACTCACAGATTACAGCTACCACAGCTCCGGGTGATACGTCTGATGGTACCATTCGCCTGTCCATGACTCGCGACGGTAACCCTCTTGAGCTGGAGGCTGTCGATATTAAGCCCGGTGAGACTAAAACCATTTCGATTCAGAACGTCAAGGCATCTGATACTGCCGGTGAGATTACTGGCGCTGACTTCAAGGTAATTGAAAAGGTGCCTGGTTGCAATGAGCCTATCGCTGTTTCGCCGTCTGACCACCTTGCGGCTACCCCAATCACCTTGGGTAATGTAAATGAGGGCGGTTCTACCCAAAACTTTGCGAAGCTCTTCTTCGATAGTGCTGTGAAGCGTTCAGCTCCCATTCTTCCTGCTGGCGCTAACGTGGAAACCTATTCCGCAAAGACCTTAGCGAGCGACTACTTCTCTCCCGGTGGTAATGGTGGCTTGGCGGCTGTAACTAACGGCAACTGGCGTGGCGAGACTGAGACTAGCCGTTGCTACTGGTCTAACGAAGCAACCCATAACTATGATTACTCTGTCTATGTGAAGCCGGTAGAGGTTGCGGAGCCTACTCCCGAACCCACGCCCACGGTAACCCCTGAGCCCACTCCGAGTGAGACTCCTGCTCCGGTTCCGTCTGAGTCTACCCCTCCGGCTCCCGTGAAGCCTTCGCCGTCTACTCCGGCTGAACCTACTCCAAGTAACACTCCTACCCCGGAGCCGGTTCCTACTAGTCCCACCGCCATTCCTTCGGTAACGCCGTCTGTGCCTATTGTAACTCCTTCGGCGGAGCCTACTCCCACTCAGGAGGCTACCACCCCGGTTCCTTCGGTAACGCCGTCTGAGCCTGCTGTTGAGAAGCCTTCGGAGCCTGGCGTGAAGCCGAGTGAGCCTGCTAAGCCTGTTGAGGCTGTTGAGGCTAAGACTGGTCATGACTTCGACTCTGCTAAGCCTGTATTTGGTGGTATCCTTGGTGCCTTGGCTCTTGGTGCTGTAGCTGGTCTTTGGATTTTCGGCAGGAAGAAGAAGGGTGAAGCTGTGAAGCCTGAGGCTACTGCTTCTGAGACTGATACTGAGGCTACTGCTGAGGGAACTGACTCTAAGTAGTAGGTGAAGGGCGACCTTCATTTGTCCACCTGCTGTTGATAGGTGGCGGGTGTTGTGGTCTACATTGTAGGTTGGCTTTAGTAACTCACCTACGTTGCGACGATTTGTGTAGACCGCATGTGCATAATTTCATAAGACACCCTTCATAGGGGCTGAGTATGATGTTAGGTTCTCACTGTTTGTTGATTATCTAACACATATACTCAGCCCCTATTGTTTGTGCGCAGAACAATTTATTTTGTTGCACCAAATAAGCGTGATAGGCGCAACAGGTTAGACATGTTCCAAATGTGCGACCCTTATACATAGGGAGGCGTATAATGAAAACGCCTGTGAGTATGCTGAAATTATGTATCGCCGCGCATTTTTGAGGTACAATATACTTGGAACATCATTTATTTTCCGTCTATAGAAAGGAAGTGTCTTATGGTGCGTAAGAAAAAGGAACAGTCGCAAGAAGATGCCCTGCATGTTGAGCTTACCCCCGCCCGTAAGCTCAGGCAAGAAATCGCACAAAGCAACGCCTTACTGATTTATGCCCGACTAGGGTGGGGTGGTATTGGTCTGCCCAAAAACAATACGCCGCCTGTAGGTTCGCTAACCTTACAAAATGCCATCGTCCAGTACTACAACACTGTCACCAGCGCAACGACCTTAACGGACATAGAACGAGCCTACGCAGACCTACACCTCGAAACTGAGAACGCACTATATGAGCATTATCAGCACAGCGGCGTAACGAAAGAGGAACTGGCAAGTATTGCATCTGGAGAGAGGATTCTACAAATCATGACCGCTATCGACAAAAACGTGAGTTCCGACCCTACTATCAGGGAAGCTCTCGACACTGTTATTACTATGCGCAAAGCATTAGGCAATAGCGCCCTACCCATCATGGCGACAATCACTGACGCTAAACTCCTAGAAGCTGACATTAAGAGCCTCAGTGACCGTATCGACTCCAACCTACGCGAAGAGAAGAAACTCACCAGCAAGGCGACACTCAGCAACGAAGAGAAGAGCCAGCTTGAGGTAATCCGCAAAACACTGACTCTTGACGCAATGCAAATCCGCGATAAGGAACACCGCCTCAAGAACAACATCTCCGTTCAAGACGGCTACCGGAACCTTATTGATGCGAAATCTGAACTCATCGACAAGGAAGAAGCCGCCCTCCTAAGCCTGCAAACCTACAGGCAGTACGAAAGCGACCAGGAACAGCTACAACGAATCAGCCTCGCCCTGAACATGGGCGACAACACCGTAGACGGGCTAGACTCGGCGGTGAACGCCGCAAGAGCAAGACTGCAAGCCTGGGATGAGGTACGTAACAGCAGTATTGACGAAGCGAACAAAGAGTTTGCAATGATTGAAGCTGGCAACTACCTCGAAGAACGCCGCCGCAACCTCTAACCAACCAAACCTACAGGTGGGTGCCCGCATATCATATGAGTATGTGCGGGTGCCCACCACAAAAAACATCCGCATGAAAGGTGGTGACAATGACCAACGAAGAACCAAAAATTACCTTTGAAAGCATCCTGCAAAACTGGGACGCACACTACAGCCACGCCACTAGGGTAAAGGCGCAACACCACCCTGAGACACTGGAACTAAGCGCCACCATGCGCAACCCCAACACGCCAGCAGGCACATACCCAGTATTTGAAACCTACCTGGGTGTTGATGTACTCGAAAAGAAGCGCCAGCTTAAGCAGGAAAAACGGCGAAAGCGTAAGGAAATCAGGAAAAACATCTTTGGCTTCCTGAAAGTTGTCATCCCTATACTTCTTGTGGCAGGCGCAATCATTGGTGGATTCATGTTCTTCGCACCCAACACCCCACAGAACAATAGCGGGGACATTAAGAACGCCCCTCAGGTAGCAGAAATCACCGAAACAGCATCGCCAACCAGCACGCCCAGCGTCACAGTCACCCCCACGGCGGCACCCGAAGGAACCGTAACGCCCACAGTGGATGCCACACCAGAACAGAAACACTGCCTTACCACCCCCACCAAATCTCCATTCTTGGATGGTAACGGCGCGTTACACTATGGCAAAGGCACTGGACATGATTCGTACTATGTACCCGCCAATGAAGACTGTGGTGTGCGATACACGGCAGAGGACGGAAGTAGCTACCATAAAGAAGATGACAACTCAGTAGGCAAAGAGATTGCCAACGCTCTCCTCCTCATCACGGCTGTAGCTGTAGGCATGATTCTTCTCGTAATGTTCATTGCCATCCTCGCCATCTAGACACCCCCAAAAGAAGACCATATTGCGGTTGGGTACCTACACCACTTATAGTACTAGGCACCCAGCCGCAATAACCTACAAGAAAGAAAGGTAAGACAAGAAACCAATGCCCAGTAAGAGCAATAAGCGACTAGCCGGTGATACCACTAAAAGCTGTATCAGCCACGGTAACACCAAATCGTTAAACGCCGCTACCCGCAACCCTGCAACTCCGGCAGGAACATACCCAGCATTTGAGAGTCACCTCGGGGTTACTGCGCTTGAAAAGAAACATGAACACAAACAAGCTAAACAGCATAAGTGGGCAACTCGCAAGGAAAGCTTCTCACTACTCCTAAAAACCGTACTTCCAGTATTCCTTGTAGCCGGGGTACTACTTGGTGGCATTATGCTCTTCGCTAACAATACTCCACGAAACAGTAGTGACAACCAAGCCGCCGTTAGTACCCAAGTAACTGTGACACCTCAACCTACCGCCACGGCAACCCCCGAAGCAACAGCGGAAGCGACCCCAACAAAAACATCTACCGCCTTTATTCAAAAATGGTGCTCTACCACCCCCACAGCAACCCCTTACAGGAACAGTGACGGAGTTATGCGATACCCGGCAGGCTCAGGAACCGACTCCTACTATGTCCCCTTCAATGAGGACTGTGGTGTACGATACACGCAAGCGAAGGGCGATAAGTCAGCCTCCTCATCAAGCCTGGGTGACTACCCTATCCTCTTCATCCCTCTCGTTATCGCAATAATGCTAATCGGTGGCGGCGGAATCGCCATAATGGTTGAGAAAACCATGCAAAATTTAACTAGCTAACCCCACTCTTGAAGCAAAGGAGAAGTTACTATGAACATGAACGACCTTAAAGAAAAGCTTCCCGATGGAATTTTAGGCAAGTTGCTGTGGCTTGCCACCATGCTTGTCATTGTCGTTATCGCTTTCCAGCTTGTAAAGGTATTGGCGTACATTCTGAGTATCGTGTTATTGGGTGCGTCTGCTTATCTTCTCTACGATTCATGCCGCAAGCTCAAGAAAATGAACTCAGACAAGCATTAGCTTCCAATGGAGCCAGGTTAGCACCCATAATTGGGTGGCTAAGTGAAGAATCAACATGGGAAAGACATACTCATTAAGGTTCTTTACTTAGTCACCCTTCTTAATACCTTATGCGGCATGTGTGACATGTCACAAAAACTAGGCTGTGCAGTAGTAAAAATATGTGGTACACTTTTTGTAGCAAGTGAAGGGAAAGCCTTCACAGAGAATCAATGCAATCTACCGAAAGGTGCCCACAATGACCAAGCAGACCACCGAAACCCCCAAGGTAATCAAGCTCACCGACGAATGGGGCGACCCTCTCATCGACGGAGACGGAAACCTCCTCGTACCCAAGGAAATTAAGGTAGGCGCAACCATCAAATTCGACACTTTCCGCAACGATGGTACCCGCGTAACCTCAACCCGCTTCATCACCGGCGGCAACAGTACTCGCCTCACCATTAAGGATTACACCGGAAAGCCCGACGGCACCCTCAACGTAATCCAGTGCAACCGCGAATGCTTCACCTGCTGGGAAGAAACTGACGACGAACTCCACAGCGAAGAAAACTGCACCGGAGCCGTAACCTTCGACGGACTCGAGTACATCAACGGTCAGGACATGAACTTCGGACAGGCACTCAATATTACTGTAACCAACCCCTAAATACAGGGACTTTGCTTACACGTAAGATGTGTGCTACACTAAAAATATCACACCTCGCCTGTGAGAGATGGGAGAG